>Ga0209636_10004129_pt1 | contig 14834 bp, 11 predicted proteins | sample DeeMarSWOR152_54_FD_187464 | JGI IMG/M metagenome (GOLD analysis project Ga0209636, IMG submission 187464) | Marine sediment microbial communities from White Oak River estuary, North Carolina - WOR-1-52-54 (SPAdes) (version 2) | ecosystem: Environmental > Aquatic > Marine > Intertidal zone >...
GTGATAGGGTGTTATTTCTTCTTGACTCCATATTTCTTCAACTTGCTTCAGCCCTAAGCCTCGAATCTCGTCTAATGTATCGTAGTTATTCTCCACCAAGAACTTTCCCATTCCTCTTGCTATCCTCTTAAAGACATTTGGACCCTTCACTATGGCGGCAGTGCATATTCCTACACAGGTGGCTCCAGCCATAATCATTTCAATAGCGTCTTGCCATGTTGATACTCCACCGTTTCCAATGATCGGTATTTTGACCCGGCGCGCAGCTTCAAGTACAAATCCAAGAGCGTTTGGTTTAAGCGAAAAACCTCCTAACTCTGGCAACCAAGAAACCCCTTTATTTCTAACGGCAAGAGGTTTGCCAGTTTTTAGGTCAAAGGATATCGATGGAACCATCGTGTCTCTCATGGTTATTGCATCTGCTCCTCCGGTTTCTGCAGCCTTTAATAGATCAAGGAAGTTTGAGAGTTCAGGGGCTAGCTTGGTTATGACAGGGACGCTAACAACTTCTTTTGCTGTTTTTGTGACTTCGTAGGTTCTTTTCGAATCTTGCACAGGCCCTATCCCTGAGAAGTCGGTGACATTTGAACATGAACCAAAGGCTGCAAGCTCGATTGCATCGGCTCCAGCCTCTTCCATAGCAGGCGCCAAAACCCGTAGGTCATCAGTCGGGTCAAGAGACAAAGATTCTATGCTAACGATTACAGGAACACCGGCCTCTTTAGCGATCTTTATCTCCTTTTTCCATTGCTTGTAACCTTTATCCGAATATACATCCGTTAGTAGAAGCCCTACTCCCGTGTTTATCATTCTGGGACGAGGCATAGCATCTAATGGAAAACCTTTGACGCAAATAGATTTGGTTACGACTACCCCCGCTCCACCTTCAGCCTGTCTTTTTAATAATCTCCCAGTTCTTCCATTAGGACCTGCAGCTGCGATAAGAGGGTTTCGTAAGCTAATTCCACATAGACTTGTTGACAAACTTACCATAACTACCTAACCACCATGTACCTTTTTGTCTTGATTTCTCTTATTCATACTTTTATATTTTTACCTTCACGGTTCTGTTCGTATCCCGAGCATAAGTATACGAAAAGTACGCTTATTTCAGGCTTTGGTGCCAGCGTGCAGGCTGTAACCTAAGCGGGCTGGAATTCTTGTTGAAGAATGCTCAAAAACACCATCTTTCCAATATTATGTGAACGATCTACCTTTTAGGTGCCTTTAAACTCTGGGCAGTAGGGTATGCTTTCTTGCTTTGTTTAAGATCGAGATCAACCATAAGCTCTGCCATTCTCACAGTCACTAATCCCGGTGAGATAACGGGTATGCCAAGTTCTTCGTGGACTTTCTCCAGATTCACAATCGTCGGCAAGGCTGTACATCCAATTAGAATGACATCAGCGTTATCTTCTCGCATTGCTTTGCGTGCCACCGTTAGAATTTTTTCTTCAATATTTCTTTTGCTTAGGACTTTTTCCTTGATACCATACGCGTAATATTGGCCTTTTTCCAAGCTTATATCCAGAGACCGGATAGATGCGAGTTTCCAATGTGACAAGCCAGATTCCCTAATCTTTTCCTCCAGGGCTTCAGCATGGCTATTATTTAGTACAAGCACAGAGAATTTCTTACCTAAAAGTGCTGCTACATATATAGAACATTCAAGTGGTGATACAACAGGAATATCCAACACCTCTCTTAGGGGTTTAACTGCAGGTCCAAACATACAGTCTAAAACTAACGCGTCAAAGTCTTCATTCTTCGTTTTCTCACCTTCTTGTAATACGAAAAATTCAGACAGCAAACGATTGTAATAGCTTTCGAGTATAACAGGGCCTTTTCCAATGCTAACCATTTTCACTTCAGTGTCTGGTCTTAACACCTTTTTGTATTTTTTTTCTATCTTTTTACATTCATCCTCTGGTATTGGAACTGGAGGGATTAATTTTATCCTCACTAACGACTCCTCACCAAGATATAGTCTTCCTACACTAAGATACTGCTTATTATATTCGTTTCTATATACAATTTCAGCATGGTTTTATGCGGATACACCAATCTTTTCTCGCTTCTCTTTCAAATGTTTTTCCCTCAGGCATGCATGCATCACGTCGAAGAATAATAAAAAGGGTGTTGTTGTAATTGAAGGTGGTTCGATAATAGATGTAGGACCACCCAAGATCGAAAAACATTATAGTGCTGAAAAAATCATTGACGCCCAACACAAAGCATTTTTGCCAAGGTTCGTGAATTTTCACACCCACCTCTTTCAAACATTTCTCAGAAGCATAGCAGATGATATGAAGCTTTTTGATTGGGTCATGCTTGCATGCATTTGGAAGGCCCTGTCTAACCCGAAAAACACGCCTGAAAATTGGATGTTAAATTTATTCAACGGGCCATCTTATATCTCTTTCGATGGTGTAGTGGCTTCGTTCCATCAAGTCTTCGGTTGCTCTCTGAAACTTCTCTATAATCTCGTTCTCGTTGAGAGTCTGGATGACCTTATTCTTAACTATGGTCTTGCCATCTATTATAACAGTATTTACATCGTTTCCTGAACCTGCGTAGATCAGGTTGCTTACGACGGTCGCTCTCGGCTTGTCCAGCACCGGCATAAAATACGGCTTTTTGATATCAACCAATATTAAGTCAGCTTTCTTACCAGCTTCTAGGCTTCCAATTTCTTTCTCCCAGAGAAGCGCTTTCGCGGGGTTGACAGTTATCAACTCCAATGCTTGTTCAGCGGGTATCACTTCAGAGACTAGGGGTGGCAGGTTCTTATGTAGCAAAGAGGCGAATCTGGCTTCCCTAAATAAATCGCTAGTCTGGTTGTTGCAATTGGCGTCTATAGCAAGACTAACGTTCACGCCCTCCGAGAGCAGACGGACTGTCGGAGCAATACCATCTGAAATCATACTCTCCACACACGGGCAGTAGGCTATATTCGTACCCGTTTTTTTTATCAGTTCTATTTCGTTTTCAGAGAGCCAACAGCTATGAGCAGCTAAAACGTTTGGACCTAGCATGCCTGTATCGTGAACATACTCGTAAACTCTCTTTCCACAGATTCCCTGAATAAACATTTGCGACTCGTAGGTCTCCGCAAGGTGTGCATGAATTCCAGTTTGATATTTGTCAGCAAGCTCGTCTGTGCGTCTTAAGAGTTCGGGTGTAGTTAAGAGTTCAGTATACGGTCCGAACCAAGCTTTTATTCTACCTTGTGCCGCCCCATTCCACTTTTCAATTAAATCTATGTTTTCCTTCAAAACTTCGTCAGTTGACCTAGGCGGGGCTTCTCTCTCACCTATCTCACGGTCTTGCATAGCCGTGCACACAACACCTCTCGTCCCAAGCTGGGACATGGCTTCAGCAGCCTTGTCAGCGTGCAGGCTAATATGGATTGTCGTAGTAACGCCGTTCTTGACAAGGTCCACTAAGCTCAACATTGAACCAGTATATATATCCTCAACTGTCATGTGAGGCACAACTTCTGCGATATTCCTCTTCAAACGGGAAAGAGAAATTCCGTCCCATAGTCCTCGGAAGAAACTTAACTCCAAATGCATATGTGTGTTAATCAATCCTGGCAAAACTACTGAGTGTCTTCCCCCAAATTTTTCCTCAATATTTCTGTATTTCTCTTTCATGACATCAGTTTTTCCAACATCAACGATCTTATCACCATCATAGACCACACATCCATCACTTATTATTCGCCTCCGCTTATCCATAGTTATAACATATCTACCCTCGGCCATCCTCATTTCTGACATCACCTAGTTATGGAATTATGTTTAACGCTAAGCTATTTAAGAACTTATTTTTCAGAATACATGCATGCAAATGATTAACAAGTAGTCTCACTTCTCCTAACCAAAATTTTTTAATGAGTGGAATCCTGATTTCTTCTAAAATAATTGCTAAGGAAGGTGTATTGTCATCAAGAAGTTGTTTGAACCTATTAACATAGGGAATTTAGAACTCAAAAATAGAATTGTGATGCCACCAATGGCTACCCATTTTGCCACTAAAGAAGGATATGTTACTCAGCGGCAAATAGACTACTACGTTCAGAGGGCGAAGGGCGGTGTAGGAATGATAATTACAGAATCCAGTTATGTTCATCCAGAAGGCAGAGGAGGGTCAAATAGGCTCACTATACAAAGTGACGAATCAATTCCAGGGTTAAAAAAATTGACTGCAGCTATTCACGCTCATGGAGTGAAGGCTGCTGCCCAGCTACACCACGGAGGAAGGCAAATCTCACCTGAAGCTCTTTCTCAATATCCCGTATCTGCCTCGAGTGTACCTTGCATCGCATGGGGAGTAAGCGCGTTCCCAAGAACGCTGACAATTGAAGAGATAGAAGAACTTCTTGAGGCGTATGGTAAAGCAGCCAGAAGAGCGAAGGAGTCCGGCTACGATGCTGTCCAAATACTCGCCGGACACGGCTACTTGCTATGGAGCTTTCTATCCCCGCTTGGGAACAAGAGGACAGACAGATATGGCGGAAACTTCGAGAACAGAATGCGCTTTCTACTTGAAATAATAGAGCGCATAAGACAAAAACTTGGACACTTTCCGATAATGGTCAGGCTTAACGGTTCTGACTATTTAGACGGGGGCATTACAATAGAAGAAGCAATTAAAACCGCGAAGAGGCTGGAACAAGCTGGCGTCGATTGTATCAACGTTTCAGCTGGCACCCGTGAATCACATGAATATCAGGTTCCGCCGAGAGCTTTATCAGAAGGCTGCAATGCCTATCTTTCGGCAGCCATAAAGAAAGCGGTCAATATTCCCGTCTCTGTAGCCGGCAGAATCAGAAGACCTGAGACTGCCGAGAAAATCTTGCAAGAGGGGAAAGCCGATTTGGTGGAAATAGGTAGAGCTTTGATCTGCGATTCTGAATGGCCCAAGAAGGCTGCCGAAGGAAGGAACGATGATATCTTGCCTTGTGTTTCATGTATTCGCTGCGACGAAAGGCTGTTCTCCGATCTAGATGTTAAGTGTACACTTAACGTTGCAGTAGGTGAAGAAGGAACATACAAGATAGAGTCTGCAAAGGTTCCTAAGAGAGTACTCATAGCAGGGGGAGGCCCAGCTGGGTTAGAAGCAGCTAGGATAGCAGCTTTGAGAGGACATGACGTGGTCTTATGCGAGAAAAACGATCATCTAGGCGGACAACTTAAACTGGCCACTGTTGCGCCTTACAAAACGGAGTTCATGGAAGTCATCGATTACTTCGAAAATCAACTAAAGAAGTTAGATGTCAAAGTGGAGCTAGGATGCACTGTGACGCCTCAACTTGTCGAAGAAAGGAAACCTGACGTTGTGATTGTAGCAACAGGGTCGAAACCTTTTGTGCCAGACATCATTGGAATAAAACGTAGGAACGTAGTTACTGCCCTTGATGTCTTGGGTAAGAAATATCAAGTTGGAGAAAGCGTTGTTATATGGGGAAGTGGATATGTGGCATTTGAAACTGCAGATTTTCTTTCACAAAGGGATAAAAAAGTAACAATTGTGACTAGAAGAAAAGTACGCATGAACATTGAGAATAGTAACGGAAAGCTCCTTTTGCAGAGGGTCTCTGATAGAGGGGTTAAGATATGTATCAACACTCATGTGCAGGAAATAACTGAGGAAGGCGTAATTGTTGAAAGAGCAGGAAAAAAAGAGTTAATCAGAATGGACACCTTCGTTATTTCTCTTGGAAATCGACCGAACACAAAACTCCATGAAGAATCGAAAGGGAAAGCCAAGGAGCTTTACGCCGTTGGTTCATGCGTTAAACCTGGTGAAGCATTCGAAGCCATTCGAGACAGCTCACTTATCGCGCGTAAAATATAGACTCTCTGGGAAAAGAATTGACTAGACGAATAGTTGTAGCATTAGGTGGAAATGCTATCAAACAAGCTGCTGAGAGAGGGACAGTGGAAGAACAATTTATGAACATTAAAAAGATATGTACCCATCTGGTGGAAATGATTAGATGTGGATATGAGCTAGTTATTACGCATGGAAATGGTCCTCAAGTAGGCAACCTTTTGATACAACACGAATGCGCTCAAAACATGGTTCCCGCCCAACCATTGGATGTACTTGGCGCGATGACGCAAGGACAAATAGGTTATATGTCTCAGCAAACCTTGATAAATTACCTTCAACAAGAAAACATGAACAAACCTGTCATTTCGGTTATAACACAAGTGCTAGTTCACAAAGAGGACCCTGATTTTCAGGATCCGCACAAGCCCGTGGGACCGTTCTACACTTTCAATGAAGCTGAAAAGCTAAGAAAACAAAAGCATTATATCATCAGAAAGGTGAAAACCGTAGGTAAGAAAGTATATAGACGAGTAGTTCCTTCACCCGACCCTATTAAGATCGTTGAGGGTGAAGCAATCCGGCAACTCGTTGATGCTGGGATAACAGTCATCGTTTCGGGTGGTGGAGGAATACCTGTTATAGAGGAAAATGGAGAAATACGTGGCGTAGAAGCAGTTATAGACAAAGATCTAGCAGCAGCAGTGTTGGCAGCGTTTGTTCATGCAGACGTACTTCTGATGCTGACGAACATTAATAATGTATTCTTGAACTATGGAACCCCCGATCAAACACCAATTGAAAAAATGGCACTAGAAGAAGCTAAAAGATATTTGGAAGAAGGCCATTTCCTAAGTGGAAGTATGGCCCCTAAAGTTCTTGCAGGCATACGATTCCTAGAAGGAGGCGGAGAGAAAGCAATAATCGCTCATTTAAACAAGGCTGTAGACGCTATTGACGGAAAAGCAGGCACAATAATTTACAACAATCTAGATCAGAGACGCACATAAATATGAGAATTGGGTGACCTTCTCATTTCCGTTTGCGAAACACTGAGAAGTCATCGTAGTCTTTGACATATTCGAAGCCAGCTGCCAAGAGTTCCTTCACTCTTTTATGCATGCATGTCCGATAACCCTTGATGAAACTAAGGGGCTTATTCGGTTATTTCTAATTAGCAACCTTGGAGAAGCCACTGTAGTGGGGGGGCAGGAGTACAAACCAGTCCGTGAAGAAATTAAAACTTGATGGATTCAGAGATGGAAACAAGCTAAGACTTGAAAATGCGCGCGCTATCGGTTTTAGCTCCATATGGACTGCAGTTACGGCTTACATAATTAACATCTATTTTTTCTTCAATCCAGTATTCATCCTAATGGGAACCCAGGGATTGGTAACACTTTTCATACTTGTTCATTCATACATGCACTACACGCCGGAAATATCAGAGATTCACGTTGTAATTAACAATTAGACTCGTTCAAAATTGACATTATGGCGGTATACAGTAGCGTAGTTGGTGTAGTGTCCAGTTTTTTGGCTTTTTCCCTCAGCTTTGTGAAGAGAGACTTCTTCATAAGGAAGTTAGCAAAGTCAGTGTTGCTGTACAAACTTAGTTTCAGCAAATCTTTCGGAGGATCAATTAAAGTGATGCCGTTTGTTGCATGACGTGCAACAGATTTCTTTCTCTTGTTCGATTGAATCTGGTCCTTGAACCTGGTTGGCAAGTACTTCGCTACCCAACGATAGCTCATTCCTGTTTGATGCGCCACTTCGTAGGTTATCTTACCAATTGCCTTTCCTTCACTTAGGTAAGTTTCGGCCAGTTTACCTAGCAATTCTGATTTTTCTTTTCTAGATACAGTTCTCCTAATGGTGTTGCATGCAAGCCGAGCGATAATTAAATCTCTCTCCGTCTTGATGTTTTCTAGCTTAACCGCTCTCCAATCTTTGTCAGCCTTCAGCCGGTGTTCCCCATCTATGATATTTCCATAACAGTCAACTAATATGGGGTAAAGCTGACCAATTCTTTTAGAAGAATCCTTCAACTCTTGGATATCCATTCCTTCCCACTCCCCGCATGCGCACACTTGTAAGTAGTGCATTTACCCAAAAAAGGCTTTCGATAGTTGCACACTGACCAATTTCTACTGGTTCGAATTGGGCATAGTACAACAATCTATGAAATACTGCGCGTCCGCATCAATCCTGCGAGTCGCATGCGCATCAACTACAATTGATTTAAAAGCAGCATACGCGAGTAATTTTTTGGGGGACATATTCTGCCCGACCAAAAAGTATCAATCGATGAAATTGACAAAAGAATCATCGATATGTTGCAGATAAATTGTAAAACCCCACTGGGACGAATAGCTAAGAAGGTAGGGGTCCCGAAGTCAACTGTTCAATATCGAATGAGAAGACTAGAAAAACAGGGAGTAATCGAAGGTTATTATGCAAAAATTGATGCGGCAAAAATTGGAATAGGCTACCATACAATCACCTTGGTGAGGGGGAAATTCGGTCCAAACTACCCTGAAAGAATAGGAAAAATGCTAGCTCAAATTCCAGGTATTAGGGAGGTCTACTTCACACTAGGAGAAAATGACTTCGTTGTTTTGTCTTTATCCAATGATCGAGAAGATTTCATGAGAAAACTTGAAAAAATGTATAACATGAAAGAAATCGAAAGAACCAATACGTTGGTTGTTATGAATGTAATAAAATGGGATCCGAGAATATTTTTCGAATACCCCAATCAAACCAAAACTAATCTGTCACAACATTCGAATCTGTTACACGTTCGCAACAAGTTAAAGAAGACTATGAAATAGATCAGCGCGCACACAATAATTCATAACAAAGAAGAGACGTTATCTTTCATCTGTCATAAATTAATTAAACTCGATGAAAAAGGAAAAGATTGGCACATAATTAAAAGAAAACTGAGTTTTTAACAATCCAGCTTTGACAAGAAGTCGCTAATGTAATAAACTTTCGTATTCATCTTTAATTTTTTAGAGGCTAGTCTAAGCATTTTCTCACAGAAAGGACAAGCAGTCACTACGGTTTCAACTTCGTTATCCTTTAATTCCATCATTCTTTTCGATGCTAGATTCAAAGACAAGTTTAAAGACATTAAAGGAACGAGACCTCCTCCTCCGCAGCACCAAGTGTTTAGAGAGTGGCGAAGCGGCTCGACAAACTCAATGTTTGGGATGCTTTTAAGCACTCTTCTTGGTGCTTCATAGATATTGCCGCGCCTAGCGAGTTGGCATGGATCATGGTATGTAACTTTATGTGGGAACTCCTTAAATCTTAGTCGCTCTTCCTCAACAAGATTGGCTAGAACCTCAGTTATGTGAAGTACTTCAAAGTTTGACTTCTTGCCAATCAGCTCAGGATAATCATCTTTAAGCGTAATATAGCAACTTGGACACATCGTCACTACTTTTTTGGCTCCGGCCTTTTGCATTTCTTCAACGTTGTTGATCGCCATCTTTCGTGCAAGCGAAACATTGCCAGCCCATAATGCAGGATATCCACAACAGCCCTCATCTTTTGAAATGCCGATATCCATTTTGGCTTTCTTTAACAGGGTTACCAATTTTCGAATAGTCTCTGGTTGTTGATACGAGAAATCGCAGCCTGGAAAAAGGATGATGTCCCCGCCTGTAGGCATGTTGAGATCCTGTGACCACGCTAATCTTTCCTTCTTTTTGCGTGCAAAGGGATTCTGCTCTTTTTCTATGTTTGCCAAACTTTGCCTATGGGATTCGGGAATCTCATAACCTTTCTCGAAAATATCTTGATGCAACGCTCTGATAACTAACGGCGTATCAACCTTTGCCCAATCATACATTGGGCATACTTCTGCACAGAGACCACATCCTAGACAAGTGTATAGAACATCGATGAGCTTCTTATCATAATCTAACTTCCCCTCCAGTATCCCCCTCGCTATCGCTATTCTACCTCTGGAACCGTAGTGTTCAAATTTTAGTTCATCGTATACTGGACATACACCGTAGGTATTGGTTATCGGTCTTATCATTTCTTGGCAATAGCCACATCTGAAACAGTGGTAGATTTTTTCCTTAAGTTTTTTTAACGCCATCGTTTCATCCTTCACAAACCCAGAATGCCAGGATTTAGGATGTCGTTTGGATCAAGTGTTCCTTTGATTCTCTTTAGAAAGGAATAGTACTCTTTTCTGTATCGTGGAACTAGGTGTGGAGTCCAGGTCTTGCCAATCCAGTAAGGAACGTTACCTTCCCCACACCAGATGTCCACTATCTTATGCCAGACTTCGTAGGCTTTCTGAAATATTTCAGGAGGGTACTCTTTGAAGCTTATTCTAATCGCAGTATTGACATAACCACCCTTCATGGGCCAAGCAGTAAGGAGCCATGCCTTAAGATTTGTGCCAGGTATCGTAACCATCAAATCTTCATATTTGGTGACAAAATTCGTCGTCAAATTAACTAGTTTTGGCACCCTGTAAATAGGTGCAAAACCATTGATAACAGCTGACACTCCGGTTGAACGCACTTTGCATGCGTGCTCACCTTTGATATCATATGTCGACTCTTCAGCTGGCTTTGAGCCTGCCAACTTGGCTTTCGTTGCCATAGTATCCAGCTTTTTTTTCTGTATTTTCAACACATCTTCATCACCCTCTATGCAAATCATAAGTGTCATTTCGGTGTCTTCTGGAATTTCAGGATATCTCAGAATCAAGCGCTCTACGGAGTGTTTACCTAGTACGACATAGCCAAAGTAAAGCAACTCTGATTGCGCCATCTTCTCGAGAGCGTTTACCCCGCTTTTCATGTCTTTAAAACAATATGTTTCAAATTTCTTTTTTCCACCTCTGGGATGAAGACGGACTGAAACCTCTGTTTTTACGCCTAATAAACCATGGTCTCCTATGAACATACCAGTGATATCGGGACCGTTACCATACCGAGTGAATCGACCACCGCGAATTGTTGCATCAGAACCTGTTCTAATGATTTCACCGGTAGGAAGAACTACTTCCAAGCATACAACTTCTTCACCGTACGCACCGTACTTAGCACCGCCTATGGGAAAACCAGTCGTAGAAACAAATCCACCTACAGTTGATGAGTAGGGCACATGTCCTCCAGGGCAACACGTCAAGCCTGCTTTGTCTACTTCATAAATAAGAGATCCGAATTTCGTGCCCGCCTGAATTGTGGCAACAGACGTTTTTCTATTTACTTCGAGAACTTTATTCATTTTGGTCATGTCAAGGAGGACACTGTTGGGTTTATAAGGTATGCAAGCTCCGCATACTCCTGTTCCTCCTCCCCGGATTGTTAAGGGTGTTTTTGTTCTGTTACACAACTTGACAATAAGCGATATTTGCTCTGCATTTTGAGGTATGACTACGATTCCTGGCAACTTTCCAGGTTCAAAACTGGCATCCCTTGACGTTGCCCAACACGCAAATCTGTCGTCACATACGTTTCCGGAACCAACTATTTCTTCAAGTTCCCCAAAAAGAGGATGATTACTCTCGAGAGTTTCCATTAACTTATCACCCTATTGAGATCTTGCAAAGGTCAAAAGAATACTTATAAATATTTCTCTATGATAGTTCTTTTGCTTCGTGGTGCGCGCGCGGTGTGAAAAATGAGCAGATTAAACGATATCAAAGCATCCGCTACGGTGCAAATTATTGCAAGAGCTGCGGATTTGACAAGGGCCGGCTTCGATATTGTAGACCTAAGTTTTGGGGAAACGCGATTTCATGCTCCTGATAACGTTAAAGACGCTGCAATAGAAGCTCTTGAAGAAGGGTATACCCACTATACGCAAAGTGCAGGTCTTCTTGAGTTGAGACAGGCGATTGCTGAGAAGTTGTCTACGGAGAATTGCATTGATGTTAATCCTGAAAATGACATACTTGTTACAACTGCTAAATATGCGTTGTTTTTGGGTATTATGGCTGTTACCAATCCCGGAGATGAAGTTATCATACCTGACCCCGGTTATCCATCTTATGAAGCTGCAGTAAGACTAGCTGGGTGCCTACCTGTTCAAGTCCCGTTGTCAGAAGACAACGATTTTCATCTTGACATAGAAGAGCTTTATGGCAAGATATCGCCTAAAACGAAGATTGTCATAATTAACTCTCCTCACAACCCAACTGGCGCCGTTCTTACTAAGAGCGAACTTGAAGCTATTGCAGACATTCTGAGAAAACGAAAGCTATATGCCATTTCCGACGAAGTTTACGAGAAATATGTGTATGATGGTCGCAAACATTACAGTATAGCTTCAATTCCAGAAATGAAACAATGGGCGATAACAGTCAACTCGTTTTCTAAGAGTTATGCCATGACAGGTTGGAGAGTTGGCTATGCTGTTGCAAACAAAGACCTCGTTAGAAGGATGAATATGATACAAGGTCACACCTTAACTTGCGTTTGTGCTTTTGCTCAAAAATCGGCGATTGAAGCATTCAAAACTAAGGTTGAATTCGCAAAGTACTGTGATATTAACAGAAAGCTCCTTGCAGAAGGACTTAATAAGATCCCTGGAATAGAGTGCAAAATGCCTGAAGGTACATTTTATGCGTTTCCAAACATATCCACGTTAAATAAAACTTCAGCACAGGCTGCTGAATATATTCTGGAAAAGACTCGGGTTATAACAACTCCAGGTTCAGCCTTTGGGGTACATGGCGAAGGATATCTCAGGCTTTCTTACGCTGTGAAAAAAGATGTCATTGTGAAGGCGCTTGAGAAGTTGCAGGCCATAAATAATTAGAAGGTAACAGGAATTGATCTACGGATATACCAATAGCTATCTTAGAATAGACTTGGCGAATAATCTTATAAAAAGGGAGAACCTTGAGGAGAAAGTTCTAAGAAAGTTCATTGGTGGAGTCAATCTAGGAATCAAAATATTGTACGATGAAGTTCCACCGGGTATCAACCCACTTGGTCCAAACAATCGTTTAATTTTTGTCACCACTCCTCTTCTAGGTACACTGACGCCTGCAGCATGCCAATACGCTGTAGTCACAAAGTCACCCCTAACAGGTTTGGTCGGCATTGGGCGGTCTAAGGGATTTTGGGGTCCCGCATTGAAGTTAGCAGGATACGATGGCATTATAATTCAAGGAATTGCAGACAAACCGATATATGTCGACATCAACAATGATAGAGTTCAAGTTAAGGACGCCTCTCACCTGTGGGGAGCAGACACATACACAACGGAAGACCTAATCAAAAAAGAGCTTGGAAATCCAAAGGTCAGAGTGCTATGCATAGGCAGAGCAGGAGAAAATCTAGTGAAGTTCAGTTGCATTGAAAATGATCAAGGACACGTTGCGGGACGATGCGGGGTTGGGACAGTGATGGGATCCAAAAAAGTTAAAGCCATAGCTGTTCATGGGACCGGAAAGGTAGCTGTCGCAGATCCCAAAAGAGTAATTGCGCTCAGAAAGAAGTGGCTTGAGATAAGCTCTAAAAACCCTGCTGCACAAAGAATGAGCAAGTTTGGAACGGCAGGAGACTATGAAAGAACAAAAAAGAGGCATGATTCAGGAGATTTACCCACCAAAAACTTGACTACAACGCTTTTTCCCGAATGGAGAAAGCTCTCAGGAGAATACATTCGAACAATGTACCAAACGACTAAAACAAGCTGCTTCAATTGTCATATAGGTCATGATTACTTGATAGAAATATCCTCTGGCCCCTATGCTGGCAAATATGTGGGCCCGGAATATGAAGCCACTGCAGCTTTTGGTTCGAATCTAGGAATAAGCGACACAGAAGCCATTGTTAAACTTAATGATTTGGCTAATCGATATGGAATTGATTTAATCGAGTGCTCTTGGGTCACAAGCTTGCTTATGGAGTGCTATGAGAAGGGAGTTCTAAGCAAAGAAGCCATCGAAAATATTGAATTGGAATGGGGTGATGCTGAGGCTGTGACAAAGATTATGGAGAAAATAGTGAATCGTGAAGGAATTGGAAATACATTAGCAGAAGGAGTTGAAAAAACTGCTAACATGCTTGGTGCAACCGAATTTGCTTCTTACATCAATGGAATGAGCCCTGCTCTCCATGATTTAAGACATAATTGGGGTTGGTTAATAGTATATACAATCGCATTTGCAGGTCCAACACACCAAGGCTATATACCTCTTCTTTCGCAATTTTCAGATATCGATGTGACCCAATTTCCCCTCGCTATGGGCAATTTCACTCCTTTTGATAAAGGCCAAGCTGGAAAGAGAGCTCAGTTAGCTTGGATGGGACTTGATTGTTTAGGAATATGCAGACAGGCGATTTATGGCATTCCCTATGGGATTCTTGTCGAGTTTCTTGCAGCTACCACCGGATGGGATATGGATATCCACGAGTTTTTTAAGGTAATAGAACGGGGAATCACTCTTGCCCGCTGTTTCAACCTCAGAAACATGCCTAGAAAAGAACTTGATTGGCCATCCGAGAGAATATTACAAGTCCCCGCAGACGGGCCAGCCAAAGGAAAAACCGCCAAAAAAACACTCAAGGGAATGATAAGCGAATACTATCATGCTATGGGATGGGAAGAAAGAACAGGGAGACCTTCAACGGATACGCTTAAAAATCTCGATCTCGAATATGCAATTCCTGATATTTGGGGATGAATCTGCACTTTCATCTTTGTGTGCCTCTTTGAAAGAGGAATGGATGGAAAACCTTTAAACCATTTTACTCCTCATGATATGAAGGAATTGGATAGGAACCGAGATGAGTAGAGGTATAATTAAAAAACTTAAAGCCAGAAAAGTGATAGACACGAGGGCTGAAGATACTATTGAGGTTGAAGTTCTGACCGTTGAAGGAGCAACAGGTCGTTCTGCAGCGCCTAAAGGAGCCCCCGCAAGTAAAGGAGTATGGGAAGCACCCGCATATCCGCCAGGAGGGGTAGACGAAACAATAAAGCTGGTTAATGAGGCAATAGCCCCT
>Ga0209636_10004130_pt1 | contig 14822 bp, 15 predicted proteins | sample DeeMarSWOR152_54_FD_187464 | JGI IMG/M metagenome (GOLD analysis project Ga0209636, IMG submission 187464) | Marine sediment microbial communities from White Oak River estuary, North Carolina - WOR-1-52-54 (SPAdes) (version 2) | ecosystem: Environmental > Aquatic > Marine > Intertidal zone >...
ATGCTCGTATCAGTGTATCTGTGTTGAACCTGTGCACAGTAAGGTTTATTAAATATCGCGATACTAGATAGGCTTGGGTAAAACCTGTCAGAAAAGAGACCCATTAGACTTCCATGTCGGTGAATTCGTAATGAGGGGAACACTAATCCTAATCGTTTTCTTCTTATTGTTTACATCTGCATCGCTTTTGATTCCTTCACCGATGTTTCCGGGAAACGCTTTCTGTATGCTGATTGGAGAAGCGACAAGTCAGCATGTGGAATTTTTGAGCGCGTTTTTCAACGGTGTCTTTTACGCTCTGATTTTATGGCTTGTCTTTGTTGCTATAAGTAGAAGACTTGAAGAAGAAGAAAAGTAATGTTCATTTACGTCTGGGTTTCTTCGGGTGGTCGTAATAAAAATCCTGTCAGTCTGATTTTGGTTCCACATTGGTTGCACTTTAATTTTAGCTCAGTCAACTCGTCGTTTTTGACTCTTGTTTCGACGATTGTGTAGACTTCTTCTGTCTCGTCATCGGGGGAGATTGTGGCACCGCATTTTGGGCATGGAAAGGCACCGTCTCCGTCAATCTTTGTCAAATCAATCGTGCAAGTCTCGCCTTTTTTGGTTGCAGTTTTCTTCATCATTTAAATACCTCTTCATACGTTCTGATGATTTCCATGGTTAGCCGCGGATATAATTAACAATTATGAATGAATAATCTAGATTGCAAATTCATAGCGTGCTTACGTGTTTGCTCCTCATGCTCCAAGATGTGTCACATGTCTATCAGTAGGTACTCTGGGCTCCGAAGGGTCTTCCTCTTAAAGAAACTCATTAAGGAAATTCAGTAAAAGTTATGAGTTCCTAAAGGCGAATTAGAAGCTGAAAACACTACGGAAGTGTGCTTCTTGGAGAAGTTCGACGTGATAGTGGTTGGTGCCGGAACTGCAGGTTGCTTAGCTGCAAAAACGGTAGCTGAAGCTGGCTTAAAGGCTTGTCTGATTGAAAGAAAGAAGAGACAGGAAATAGGAGAGAAAATCTGTGGAGACGCCTTGGGTGAGCACCACTTGAAAACGGTCGGTCTGGAAAAGCCTCAAGGTGATGAACTTGAGAAGAGGATTGAAGGCGTTAAGGTTTATTCGCCAGATTTGGAAACAGTTTTCACCATCGCGTACGAGGATTATGTTGGTTACATGCTGAACAGGCGTCTTTTCGGGCAATGGCTGCTTAAGAAGGCCATCAACGAAGGTGCAGTCCTCTTCGATTTGACCCAGTGTCTAGAACCGATTATAGAGAAAAAATTCGTAACAGGGGTGGTGGCCAAGAATATGAAAACTGGCGAAAGCATAGAGTTGAAGGGCAAAGTTGTGTTGGACGCCAGCGGATTCATGGCTGTGCTTAGGCGAAAACTTCCTAAAGAAATGAAAATAGAGAATGCAGTCGCAAATGAGGATGTAGAAGCTTGTTATCGCGAGATTAGGCAACTCAAAATGGAAAATGAAAAATCGGAATACTGTGAGATCTACTTAAATCAGCAGGTGACTCCAGGAGGTTATGCTTGGATCTTCACTAAGGGCGGAGCTAAGGTTAATGCTGGTTTGGGAGTTTGTATGCGTGGGAAGTTTCCAGACCCTAAGAATCAGTTTTATCAATACGTTTTGACAAAACCGCTTTTTGAAGGTTCACTGTTATTGAAGGGAGGAGTGTGGTATGATCCGACACGCAGACCGTTGGACAACATGGTTGGAAATGGTGTTGCGATTCTTGGAGATGCAGCGTGCTTGGCTAATCCGATACATGGTGGCGGAATAGGTCCCTCAATGCTGAGCGGATACCTTGCTGGAAAAGCAGTAGTGGGGGCTTTGGGAAAGGGCGATGTCAGGCAGAGATCTTTGTGGCCTTACAACTGTAGGTATATGGAAATGTATGGAGCAAAACAGGCTGGACTCGACGTTTTCCGCATGCTTCTGCTAAACTCCCGAGACGAAGATTTGAACTATGGGATGAAGTATGAGCTCTTGACGCAAGAAGATGTTTTGAAAGCTGGGTTGGGCAAAGAGTTTCATCTAAACGTGACTGAAACTGCAAAACGTGTTTTCAAAGGGCTGAAAAGATTGCGTTTCTTGAACAAGCTTAGGATTACGGTCAACATGATGCGTGAAATTAAAGCACACTACAAGAACTATCCGGAATCTTCGGAAGACTTCGAGAATTGGCGAATGAAAAGAGAAGTCTTGTTTAAAGAGGCTCGGTCAAGACTTATAGATTGACAAGTGTAAGGGTTATGCGTGTTGCAGTTCTAGCTACGGGTGGAAAGGACTCGGTTTTAGCGCTTCACAGAGTCTTGAACGAAGGATACGAAGTAAGCTACTTAGCGACCATGATTCCTTTAAGAGAAGATAGCTGGATGTTTCATTACCCGAACATTCATTTGGTTGATTTGTTTGCAGATGCTGTTGAGATACCACTTGTAAAGGCTGAGACCTCGGGCATTAAAGAAAGGGAACTTGAAGATCTTAGACGCTTGATTGAAAAGCTTGATGTTGAGGGCGTAGTTTCGGGGGCGGTGGCCTCAAGCTATCAGAAGACAAGAATAGAAAGAGTCTGCCGACAGTTGAGGCTGAAGTCTGTAGTGCCTCTCTGGCACGAAAATGAAATGGATATCTTAAACGAGATTTTAGACCTTAAATTTGAGGTAATAATAACAGGAGTTTACGCGTACGGCTTTGACAGGGAATGGCTTGGGAGGAAATTTGACGAAGAAACTGTTAAGGCCTTGATGGAGCTGAACAGAAAATATGGTGTCTCGCTTGTTGGCGAAGGAGGAGAATACGAAAGTCTAGTGCTTGACGCGCCACTTTTTAGAAGGAGGATAAAGATTGCGGAAGCGGAGAAGATTTGGGAAAATCAGAGTGGCTACTTCCTAGTCACTAAAGCAGAACTTGAAAACAAGTAGAACAGGATTAATGTGCTTATGCATTCCATGTCTCTGTGAGGCGGAACGTGAAAAACACTTGTTTAGAAGCGTGCTGAAAAAAGTCAGGGAGAGGGTGTTGGTTTTTAGTGTAGTCTTTTCTTTGCTAAGGTGGCTGCGATCAAAGAGATGATTAGCAATGTTAGAATGATGGTTGATGGGAACTCTGGTATTACTGTGCCTCCTGTGATTTCAATTGTGTGAGTGTCGTGGGATAGGTGAAGATAAGTAAAGTGTATTGTGGTGTGTGTGCCGTTGTTGGTGTCGGTTCTGGTTGATGGGGATGCGCCGTCGACTTTTAGAGTGTATGGGCCGCCGAGCATTTGGTTGGGAATTGTGATTTCTGACATGGCTGTTAAGTCTTTTAGCCAATTTGCTTCAAGAGTGTAGGTGATTTTCATTTCAGATAATAGGTCTGAATAGTCGAAGTCACTTGAGGTGGCGTTTGCAGTTATTTTAACGTCAAAGTCGTGTTCTAGTACGCTTACTGGATAGTGGTATGTGTTTGGGGGGTAGGAATCTCCGAAACAGTAAAGGTCATATCTTTGATTGATGAATATTCTTCCATCTGCAATCACTGGTTCCGATGCTCCGGTGCTTTCAAACCGGTAACGCCATAGTGTCACTCCGTTTGTAGTGCTTAATGCATATAGAACCTGGTTGGATGCAAAGAGTACTTTTTCGTCGGTGGCGACTGGCGAAGTCAGATAAGAAGTGTCGAACTGAGGGGTTCTCCAGAGCAAAATAGCATCGTCGTTTACGTCTTCTGCATAAGTTCCTGCGGGAGCACTTGCGTTCAAGGCATACGCCTTACTGTAAGACGTGCTGTAGCTATAGGAGGTAAAATACACAACATCATTAGCAACCGCAACGGATTTTTCAGTTGACTCAGATGAGTACAACGTGTATCGCCAAATCATATCGCCTGTCATTTTGTTAACGGCGAAAATCGAATGGTCAGTGCTGGCGGTTCCGAAGATAACTTTGTTTCCGCTGACACAGGGGGTTGAGCGGATGTCTCCTCCAGTTGTGAATGCCCATTTGACTTGGAATGAACTTCCAGTATCGTTCAGAGCGTATAGTTTGTAGTCATCGCTGCCAAAGAATATCCAAGTTCCATCAATTGCAGGAGAAGCATGAATTTGGTCGCCTGCTCCACTGTAGCGCCAGATTTCCACGCCAGTGGCAGCGTTCACGGCTACGAGATAATTTTTTACTGACGGATTGTTGTGATCTGCTGTTCCGAAATAGACTTTTCCGTTGGCCACGGCGGGGCTGGTTTCAATGCTGCCTGGAAGTGAGCCTGTGGGCCAGTACCAGATCTGGTGTCCGTTTGTGGCGTTGAGGCAGTACAGATACCCCTCAGATGTGCCTACGTATATTCTTCCATCGGCAAATGTTAGTCCTCCAGTGACAGGGCTAGTGGTTGGATTAACGTCTACGGTCCAAAGCTCTGCACCTGTAGTCTCATCTACGGCGTAGACATCATCGTTAGCCGCAGTATACACGATGCCTTCAACTATGATAGGTGTTCCAGCGTAATAAGGACCAGACAACTTCCAAAGAGTGGTGTTTGTGTTCGGCACTGAAACTGGTGCGTAGCCCGAACGTGTCGAGTCATGACGGTAAATCGGCCAGGGATCCGTAGTTTCATATAATGCAAAGACGGCTTTAGAAGTTAAAGCAATAGATAATAGAAGAATCAAAATTGAAAGAGCATTTTCTCTTCTCATTTCCTTCTCCATCCTTTTACGTGGTTCTTATGTGTGTGAGAGAGGTTTTTATGGTTTGTGGAGGACCTATGGAAAGAAACACGGATTTTGGACGACCTGTAGTTCCTAAGATTTGATGGTTAGACTTGTTTCGGTCAATTCTTGGATAGCATGGTTAAGTGAGATTGCTGTTCACGTGAAGCTTGTTAGAATAGAAAGGGAGACAACAAAGTCGTAAGAGGGCTATGCCAGAAAAGTTTTATTGAAGGAAGATTCTATAAGACATTGGAGAGAGGCGAAGGTTGTGGTTAAATAGTTTCGTTTTTCTGCCAATCTGCGTTCGCCCTTTATGGAAGAGAGGGATAGATTGCTGTGAAAGACATTGTTAGAGAAGACGCTGCGGTGTCCAAGATAGCTGTTTTGATTGGCATTGTCATTGTTGCCGCCGTGGTTGGCGGAATAGCCTACGTGTACCAGTCGCGTCCCCCCTCACTTGGTGTGAGCGCCTCTTTTGTCCCTGAAGATGGAGGGACTATTCAGACAACTGGGAGTGATGGATGCGTGTTTACGTTGAGTTTGCCTTCTCATGCTTTGGCTAATGAGGAAGAAATCACTCTAACGCCCTTGGATGATATAGAGGGATTTCCTTTGGCTTCTGGCATTGTTGCCGCTGTTCGGATGGAACCCGATGGGCTGCGTCTGATGTGCCCAGCAAACCTTACCATAGAATTATCCTTTCCAGTTCCAGACGATTTAGTCGGCTTTCTCGTTCAGAGTAACGGGGAAGGATTCCATCTTTACCCCATAGAAGCAGATGGTAACGAATTCAGCTTCAAATTGATGCACTTCACTGACGCTGGGGGTGCAACAGTTTCCTGCGAGGACTTCAAAGCCTTAGATGTCTCCACATGGTTGACCCAAGAGGACCGGGCTATGCAACGGATTGCGATTTTGGAAGCAGAAGTCGAACGATGTTCCTTGACTGAGGGTTTTGATCCTGATGAAGTTGCAGGGGCATTAATGGAAATTCATTACGACTGGTTTTTTGATCCTGGACCACCTTGGGGCGTTCAAAGAATGCTGATGGAGGCTCAAAGTGACCCTGAAGGATTTCTCATGCGTGCTACTAGTCAACTCAATTCCTGGTACTTTTCTCTTATGAATAATGATTTTCGCGCAACCCCTGATCAGGTGCCTTTGCCTTCGCCGATTGACTGCGGTCACCCAGATGGATCTCTCTGTTATGATTTAGATGATGTGGCTGAGGCAGCTGCCGCTAAGCTTTTCGAAGCATTCAAGAGGGCAGTTTCGAGGGCTAATGATAGATGTATCTCAGGAGGTCAAAACCAAGATGATGAAGCCTTTGACTTAATAAGAAAAGCATGTTGGCTGGCGTGCGAAGACTACGCCAGCCTCTATCAGAAATATTTTGATGTAGAAGAACTGGTTGCGTTGAAGACCTGTGGGATTTGGTCGCTTGAAATAGAGCCCAGTAGTGAGACAATCAAAACTGATGAAACTCTACAATTGAAAGCCTTCGCCAAAGACAAACAGGGAAACATGATAAGAGAGCTCGACCCCACCGAAGTAGACTGGTACTGCTCTGACGTAACCGTGACCACCATAAACGAGCATGGACTAGTAACTGCTGTTGACAAAGGCACGGCCAGAATCCGCGCAGAAATTGCACAGGGCTGCTGTATCCGGTACTATGTCGCTGAAGCACAGATCACGGTAACTCCATATCCAGCATCGATTGTAATTCACCCTGCCAAAGCTACAATATCTGTGGACCAGACCGTAGCTTTGAAAGTTACAGTGTATGATAAAGATGGAGATGAGCTTACGGGTTATCCAGTAGAGTGGACTATTCCGCCGGGTGGAATAGTTGCTTTTGACCCCATAACCCAGATTGTCACCGGTGTCTCTCCTGGAACAGCGGAGATAACAGCAACCGTTGACGGAAAGAGCGCGTCAGCCACAATCACCGTGACCACGGGTGAAGTAAAATACAGGCTAACATGGAAAGCGACAGTAGGATACTGCATTGTAGCCGATTACACATGGGGAGGAGAGGATGACCCTAATTGGAGCCCTGGTTGGGGCCGCTGGAGTGTGGATATGGTCTTTGAAGGCTATGCTGAGATTGAAGAAGTCACTGACGACTCCGGCAATATGACTTATCAAGTTACCGATTTCTGGGTGAATGGTCACTATGAGAAACATCACGTAAGTTGGAATTCGTGGGATCGTTGGCAAGATCATGACAAAATGAGTTATGTAACATGGTATGAAGACATCTATGATATGACGGACAATGGAAAAAATGAAATAAAACAGAAAATCGAAGAAAACTTTGAAGTTTTGCGCTACCCAAATGGCAGTTTCATGAAGACTGCGAACCCCACATGGTATTTCTTCCCCGATCCTACCGTGAGATACGAAGGATTGTGGAAGTGGACATACTCGCGGTTGTATCTCGGGCCGAAAAATACGCCCGCCCCCCTACCTTTAAGCGAGTATATTGTGGATGATGGTGCCATTGTCTTAGTGGACTATGAGCGCATAGATCTTTTTCCCTGGACGCCTTATTTTTGCCGTGGAATCCTGACGGCCGAACCAGAACCAATGTTTATAGAATATGATGTGACAACGCAAACATTTCATTTGGAAATTGAACAGGGGGCTCTTGAAATTAACTCTTATCTGTGCGTCGGTGGAAGCGATATGCCCGACCCGCATGTCACCATTATTTATTCTAATCACAGTAGATGCGCGTGTGAAAAAGAAAACGAAGTTAGTGCCTGCAACGGTTTCTGGGTGATCGGGTACTGGGAAATCAACGTTGAGATAATTCACGAAGAAGCAGGCTACAGCTCCTTACAGTCAGACAGCAACTCAACAGCAAGCACTACTGCTTTAGTCGGTGAGATGGGATCTATCAGAAACCTTGACCATACTTTCATCACAACGATGATTCTTGTAGCCACAACCATTCACTTAGCCAAAAGAAAACCGAAAATCAAGCCACCAACACCAAACGCTTCCCTTCCTCAACTTGGTTATGAGTTACCTTAAAGTAGAGCGCACGCTAGGCATCTACATTATTTTGTTTTGACTTTTTCCAAGTTCCGAAGTCGCCAAGGGATCTGTGTCTAAAGCCTCGAATTTGGTGTGAACCAGCAAGTAGTAGTCAAAAACCTTTTTCATTCGTCTAGGAGCGAGATCGCTACTGAAAATCTTATACAATCTGATAAGTTGAGGCTGAACACGCAGAATGTCTGTTAGCGTCACCAAACCAAGAAGCTTCTTTTTTTCGACGATTGGAAGCTTCTTAATCTTCTTACTAATCATCAGTTTAGTCGCTTGCTCAATTTCCATACTAGACGGCACAGATATGAGTGGCTGCGACATTATCTCTGCAACTTTCATGTTTCTGAGTTCCCTTGATTCGGCCAAGACTCTCTTCAAAAGATCTCTTTCTGTAATTATCCCTACAGGGTTTCCATTTTCTACGATAACCAGACAGCCTATCTCATACTTGTTCATCAACTTGACAGCGTCTTCCACGGTCGCCTCTTTCTTCGTTGTTATCACCTTGTCAACCATGATATTACCTAGTTCAACTGACATAGCTATTCCCCGAACGAAATTCCCATGAAAGGAAATAAAGGTTATGAAGGTACAATTATTATCCAGCATATATTGTCTGCCACGAGACCATCAAACAGAGTTAAAAGCATCGTCAAACAAAAAATAAGTCTCAAACATAGCAAAATAGCGCGCGAATTAGGCTCTAGAGACAAGTTTAGCATTAAAACAAAGTCGCGTGCTCTTCTATCTACTCTTTCTTGAGTTCATTACGGAGCCATTCTAGATAATCCTCACTTCCACACAGACTGAAACAGCAATTATCTCAGGAGTCTCATAAGAGTGAACCTCTCTAACCGCCCTTTCAAGCTGACCATACAGACTCCTCTCACTTTTGATCAAACACAACCACTCCTCAGCCCTCTCCACATTACCCCTCCACCAATACATACTCAACACCGGACCCACGATTTGAACACACCCAGCCAACCTCTTCTCCAACAAAGCCTTCCCAATCTTATCAGCAACTTCCTTACTCTCCACAGTCGTAAAGACCTGAATAAACTCTCTCACCTCACATCATCTCTCCTTTGTACTTAACCTAAAACCAATTCTAAAAATAGCACACCCCAGCAAGTGAAAATCCTCCAAAACCAAGTATATTACAATCTGATACAACCTATATATGGAGTAACACGTTTTACTGTCGAAACTCTAGCTAAGTTAGTAGGTTGACAGTTTAACTGTATCATACTATCACTCTCGGAAGGGTTCTACGTTTACTGAATACGCTAGATTGTTTTCGCCATAAACCATGTCGATAATCGAAATCGGTTTATTTTTGGTTACATTGTCTTTGTAAGGCTCTATCTGAATTTTGCTGATTCCGCTTCGATTCATAAAAATGAATTGCCCATCTTCTAGTTTCTTAAGCTGTTCGACATTATCATCTAAGAGCATCCTCAGATATTTCACATCGTTAGGTTCCTTGGTGAATCCGAACCACACTTGAGACATCGCATGTTTTACACAGAACTTATCAACCATAGAAGGAAATTGCGAAATCAAGACACAAGCAATATGCACATTTCTGCCAACAGACAACATGCGGACACAATTCTGCATGTTTTTTGCTCTCATACACCCTTGATAGAAATACGTGTGCGACTCTTCAAAAATCACCAGCAAGTGTTGTCCTATAGACTTTTTAGCTTGACTTTCGAATAATCGTTTGCAAAACTCTTCTACGATTCTTTGTTGCTGGTAAGGTGATGTTAAGCTCAGATCGTAAATAGTACTTTCGTTAGGCACAATCAAATCTGTTTCAACCGTTACGTATCTCGGAACATTTGAGCGTTGAATCCAATCTAAGCTTGGGTCAAAAACGATAACAATAGTGTTTTCTTTCATTGCCCTTTCACATATCATCATTGCAAGATCGCTTTTACCTGAGTGTCTTGATCCGAGAATCAAGCCATTGCTTTCGTAAAGCTCTTTCAAATCTACGCTAAACTCTCGTGGAAAATCTATGAAATCACTTTCAGCATTTTTCCTTTTTTCGCTCGTCATCAATTCGCTCTGAGCTTGTGCGATATACCCCGATTCTAAAAGCTCTGAATACTCAGGATTCACGGCGTTTCTAATCCCATTTTTCCACTGATCATCATGGAATAATTCAATAGCTCGCTCAACAATCGCTTCTTTTTTAGGTGTCACCATTTTCAACACTTTTTTTTATTTTATTCTAGGGCGTTTGTTCCTTAAATACTTTACGTTCTAACCTTCTTTTCACCAAAGCAGCCCCCACAACGCCTTTTTAGCGATTCCAAAGGCAAATCTTACCCCATCATCCTTACCAATTCGCCCAGCTTAGGATGTTTCTAATCCATAAAAATTCGATACATTCAAGAAAGATTTTTTCAATAAAATTGTCAAAAAAGTTTCAACCCAACCCGCAACCGAAACACAGAACAAATTTTACACAGATTCCAAGATCCCCCTAAACAAATTTAGCATAAGGTAGGGGCGTCATTAAAATGCAAGTCTATACTACACTGTACTGAGAAAGACTAAATCTTTCTTATACCTAGAAATGTTACTAAATCTTCATATTATGATTCAAGTTTAAATACCTCAATATAGTTACTATCCTAATGGAGTTAAGTAGAATGGCGAAAATTCAAAGATACACAAACGATCACCAAACATCCAGACTCCAAACAGCAATATCGCAGGAAGTTCACGATGGCATAAAACTATTGGCAATAAAACTTCACGTAAGGCTTTCAGACATAACCGAGTATGCCTTGCAACAACTCCTAAAGGAATTTGAGGGAGGGATGGAAAACTGACAAAAAAAGAGAAAGCAAACTTACAACATGACCAAGGAGAAATAACTCCCGTTTTAAACGCTGAAGAAAGGCGAGTTACAGGTGCAACTACAAGTGACCAAGAAGCACCATTCAAACCAGCAGGCATCGAATTTCGAGACCAAGTTGTGGGCAAGCCTGAAGATGAGTTTTCCAATGTCTATCCAGAACCGAAAAAAGGTGATAAGAAGAAAAATGATTCCGAACGCAATTCAGCAGAAAGTTGACGATTTCCTAAGTCTACTTGACAAATGTCCACAAGCTGAAGACATCAAAATCCAGCTGGATTGGTTACAGTTAGAACATCCCGAAGTTACAGAATACATCAAGAGAAAACAAGAACGCTCAACGGAGAACCCGCCAAGTCAAGAGCTGATTTCCGTAGCTCTCAGTTCGACCCCAGAAAATTTTCTATGGAACCTACAAAGACATGCAAAAAAGATGGAAAAGAATAGAACATTTCAAAAAAATGATGAGGTTGCGCAAATAATTAAAGGAGCTATTTGTGGAGATCAAAGCGCATTAAGGGAAATGAAAAAGCTATTGCTCTCTGACAATGCAACTTTACGAGAACGGACGCAAGACACTCTCATTGATTTTGCAAAAACTTTCAACAGGAAAACAAATTTCGAGAAGCAAAACTTCTGTTCTATGTGATGGTGAGCACATGCCAAAAAGCATTTACGAATTATCCAAGAAAGAACAAGAGAGACTTAAACTCTACGGGATTGATGTTAATTTCATCCAAGTTGGTCTGGCAACCCCTCCCAGTATTATAACTCTACAAGAAAACACAAGATTGACCCAAGACAGGATCAAATCCAACAATTTAGTGAAAGCGCACTTGCCCAAATTAAATGAGGTTGATCGAGACATGCAATTATACACTTTCTACTACAACCACGGGTCGAGACTGATGTTAGACCGCAACATTATCATGGCACTCAGAGGACTTGCAGATCGAGAAGCCTATGATGCAAAGGAAAAACTAAACTATGAAACGAAGCTGAAGAGGATAGAACCCCCTCGAAAAATTCTCGAACGCTACTTACCACACCACGCAGTCGCAGAAATCGCACTAAATCAAATTCAACCAGCCTTGGAGAAAGCCAGCACTTCGGAATTGAAAACATTGAGAAAAGATATTATTGAAGGTCGAGTTCCCATGTCCGACGAAACCGAACGTGTTTTGGCAATTTTGGAAAATGCAATAATCTCAAAGACGATCACCAAACCAGAGGAAAACGTAAAAAAAAAACAGTTTACCGACGGCTATGTGATCTAATATGGCAAACAAAGTTAAAGTTATAATTGCGAAAACCTATAATGGAAACGAGGAAACCGACCCAAGCGATACGCTAGCAAAACAATTATTCGATCTTATCGAAAGTGCGAACGAAATAAAATCAATCTCAGTAACTAAATTTGGAGTCAATGTTTTGGCAGTCGTCTATTACACTACGGCATAGCCGAGGCTGAAACTAATGGTAAGGAAGTGGCAGTGGATGTTAGATGAAAGCAACGTTGAAATGTTCGAGCATCTATGCGAAATTCACAAATGTTCACGCAAGAAACTGCTTAATTACATGATTGCATTGGAAGCCGATAGATTGCTTGCCGACAAAATCGAAAACAACGACTTACTTGTTACATGGTTGAAAAAACATAAACGGGTTTTTAGAGGGATGAGAATATAACAGTAAACCACTGGAGAGTAGGATCAAACCGACTCTCCCCCCCCTTTTTCAAAATGATGAGAGGTCAAGTTTATGGACGTAGATGCAGAACACAAAGAAAAAGCATTTAGATTGAAATGTCAAGGAGCAATTGATACAGCACAACGAATCGTAATTCGCCATTTTGGAGCAACCCTACCAGAAGAAGATGAACCCTACAAACGAATAGCCTTTCGAGTTATCCTAGAGAAGTTGCTAAAAGAATGACGGAATACCTAAATCTTCTCAAAATGGTTAAAACCCAAGAACAGAAAACCAAAAAGAAAGTGTGCATCGGACAGATTTACGGAAGCGTCATATTCGAACAAGTCAGCGACAATGAATATGCATTATACCAACAAATGATAGACGGAACATGGCAAACAGCAACCGCACGCTCACATGAAAACTTTATTCCAATGCATCGCACACCACTAACACACCCAACCAAAGCCTTAGAATACCAAAGCTCAGAACAACTTTTCAACGGTATCAAAGCCTACATTCACGGGAACCTAGACTTACTGAACCCACTCGGATATGACATCCTAACAGCTTTCGTTTTTTCGTCATGGATAAGTGAATTGTTTGATTACACACCTTATCTCGGATTCTACGGAAGGGAATCCGTAGGCAAAACAAGAGCCTTAGAAATCCTAAACGAACTCTGTTTCAGAGCATGGCTAACTACAGGCTTAACCACAGCCACACTATTCAGACTTGTCGAAAGATTCAACCCAACACTCTTACTAGATGAATCGGAATTCTTAACAACAAAAGACAAGCAAGAACTCATAGGCTTACTGAACGCAGGACAGCGCAGAGGTATAATGATTCCACGCATGAAAGAAGATGCGCAAGATGTAGAATTCTTTAACGTGTATTGCCCCAAAGCCATAAGCGGAACAGAACAGCTTAAACGCACAACCACATCACGCATGATAATGTTTACCATGACGCGCAACATCAGAAACATGCCAAGACGTATCGACAAAAAAGAAGGCTTACGATTACGCAACCAGCTCTTAATGTGGAGATTCCACACAATCGCAAAACTCAAAGACAGCTCAACATTCAAAGAAAAAATCAGCCCAACATTCGAACTGAAGGCATCAACCGAATACCCCGAACTAGAACCCCTATCTGGAAGAACCTACGAACTCTTTTATCCCCTCTATTATTCTACACCGACCGACAAAAAGAACATCCTAGAATTCGCTACAGAACTAGAACAGATCAAACTACAAACAGAAAAAACAGCACTAGCCAGCATGGTATTTGAGGCAATAATCAACCTCAAAGACACGAAAGTGCATCGAGGCTTACTATTGCTCAAAGACATTGCAGAATACGTGAACAGAGATCAACCCCTACAATATTGGATACCCGAAAGGAAGATAGGAGCAAAATGTACTCAAATGGGATTTGAAAAAACACGCACTAACAGAGGCACAGCCATAATCATAAACAACCAAATAATAGAACGACTACGCAAAGACCCCCGCTATTCCACAGACCTTCTTAACTTCAGTGAAGAAAGTGAAGAAGGTGAAACAAAAAGGGGTAGTGTGCGGGACTGGTTAAATAATGAAGGGGTGTAGAGATGATAATATATAAAGTTAAACTCACTACCCATCCACTCTAGAACCTTCACACCCCCCTACACGTTCACTATCTTCACTTTCTACACGGCATCTTTATACCATATCACTTAACAAGAGGAATCGAAATTCACTTATGAGACACAAACAATAATTGAACGTGAGGATAACTCGTGCAGAAATGTGACTATTGTGGAAAGGAAGTTGATTTGCCTTTTCAATGTTCTTTCTGTGGATTTTACTTTTGTACTGAGCATAGGCTTCCAGAAAGCCACGATTGCCCAAATCTACCAACCAGAACACCACTAGGGCGATGGAAAGCAAAGTTGCCGAAAGCACGAAAAGGACAAGCCAAAGAGCGAATTAAGGAAGAAGGAGAATTATACTTCATTAAGGAGAAAAATCACAAGCCGAAGAGTGTCTCTCGCAGATACGAAAGAACGCAAGTGCATTTTCCTAAAGTGGTTATAGTAGGACTGCTTTTCGTTTTTGTACTCTCTTTTGAATACGTTTTCATGAAAACCTACTTCGATACTACAGCCTACGTTTTCGTAGTCTTTGTGGCAAGTTATTTGACCTACAGGCTATTCATCGTATCTTCGAAAATCCGAGCAAGTTCAGATTTACGCTTATTTGGACTGAGAATCTTAGCTGGAATAACGTTCGTTGCTGGTGTTTTCTTAGTTGCTGGAGCGTTCATGGCGTACATTATGTCTTATGGGCAATGGAATAATCAAGTGTACATGGGTTCGCTTCTATTTCTCGGCACGTTAGGTTTAGGTCTAATGCTTTTGGCGAGTTACCTGATGTTTCGTTTCATGCTAAAGTCGGGTGTCATAGTTTATCCAAGGTAAGAAAAGCGGAAAACTTGAGGCACA
>Ga0209636_10004131_pt1 | contig 14820 bp, 8 predicted proteins | sample DeeMarSWOR152_54_FD_187464 | JGI IMG/M metagenome (GOLD analysis project Ga0209636, IMG submission 187464) | Marine sediment microbial communities from White Oak River estuary, North Carolina - WOR-1-52-54 (SPAdes) (version 2) | ecosystem: Environmental > Aquatic > Marine > Intertidal zone >...
GGATTATTTCCGCTGGGATCTGTCGGTTAATATCGAAGGCAATCTAAAAGTGAAGAAATTGTTGCATTCTTCATGGTCTTTTTCAGTATATAACCTTACCGGGCGGGAGAATGCATATTCAGTGTTTTTTAAAAATCAACATGAGAATATTAAAGGATATAAACTTTCCATTTTCGCCCGGCCTATATATACACTTACTTATAATTTCAAATTTTAGTAAAATAGAATTATGAGTCCACTCCGAAAAGTAATCATTTTGGGGCTAAAGCCCCATAAGTTTTTAGTTCTCAGCAATCCCAGCCTAAAGGCTGGGGTTATATTAAATCATTATTAATGAGAATAATAGAAGAAAAATTATCTGGCATAAATTACTTAAAAATATATCAGGAAATAAATGAACAAAACGTTTAAGTATATTGTATTCTGTCTTATGATTATTATCTGTTCTGCGTGTTCAGAACCTTATACACCTGAAATTAATAAATATGAGAATATCCTGATCATTGATGGTTTGATAACGGATCAACCCAATCCAACCGTAAAACTGTCGAGAGGTTTTCACTACAGTGAATCAGAAAGCATACCGGAGAGAAGAGCTACGGTTATAATCAGGGACGACCAGGAAAATGTGATATCCTTATATGAAGAATCTCCGGGCATCTATTACCCATTAGATTCTGGTTTTAAGGGAGTTATTGGAAGGAGTTACCAGGTATTTATCTATACAGAAGATGATCAAAGGTATGAATCAGATTTTGTAGAATTGAAAAAAGTACCTGGTATTGAAAATTTATTTGCGGAATTTGGTGAAAAGCCGGTAGAAAAGGATTTAGAGAAAGGCTTCCATATTTATGTTGATACTTATGATCCGGATAACGAAACCAGGTATTATCGTTATGATTTTGAAGAAACATGGGAATTTACAGTACCATATCCTTCACGGTTTGAACTGGTTGGCAGGTCATTACAACTGAGGTCAATAATTCCATATCTATGCTGGAGAACAGAATACTCCACAGATATATTGCTTGTTTCTACTGAAAAAATGGAATCAGATATTGTCAGGCATTTCCCCGTTCATTTTGTTTCAATTATCGGCAACCGCTTATCCAGGAGATACAGTATTCTTGTAAAACAATATTCTTTAAGCAGAGAAGCATATATTTTCTGGAATCAACTTAAGATTAACAACCAGAACCTTGGTACGCTGTTTGATAAGCAACCGGCACAGATTTTTGGTAACGTTCATAACCTGGGTGGGAATGAATCACCGGTACTTGGCTTTTTTGAAGCCAGTTCAATGACATCAAAACGGCTTTTCCTTGAAAATGCTGATCTGCCTCCTAATGTAAGGATAGAATCGGAATTTGAATACTGTCGGAATGAATATTTCATTGTTGAAACCAGACGAGCTCTAAATTATGCCCTTTCAGGGAATTGCGTGGTGAAGGAAGAAACTTCTGATATTTTTGGTATGGGTATAATCACTGACCACAAATGTTGCGATTGCACCTTTACCGGTTCCAATATAAAACCGGATTTTTGGTAGTACAAAGAAAATTATGAAAGATATTTCAATATCCTCATTCTTTCACATCCAGTAAGGAAGTGAAGAACATATCCTGTAAGCTGGATGGGGGGGTGAGACAAATTAATCATTAAGTAATCTATTCAGGATGATACCAGGCCAGATCAATATAATTTTGAAATGTATAGCTATCATTCTGTTTGAAATTTCATTTATATTTCTTCCGGTTTATTCAGGTTACCAGGCAGATATTTCCACACAAACCAAGTTTACTTCTGAAGATCCTGGTTTCCGGGAAAAAGTATTTCTGCATATCGACAGGAAACTTTACCTGTCCGGAGAGACAATACGGTTTAAAGGATATTGCATCCACCATACCTTTAACTTACCTGTAGAACTGAGCAAAGTTCTCTATGTAGAGGTCATGACTAATCAAAATCAACAAATACTTGCCGGAAAAGTTAATCTTACAGGGGGAAAAGGACATGGATATCTTTATATTCCAAGATCAATACAGACAGGAATTTACTACCTAATAGCATATACACGGTGGATGACAAATTTTGATCCTGAAAATTATTTCGCAGAGAAAATATTTATTGTCAATCCCTTTTTACCACTTGAGACCATACCAGATTCTTCAAAGGTAACTGAAGACTATTTTATCCATCTTTTTGCAGAGGGTAACACACTTAGAAACGGGCAAAAAAATGAAATTGCATTCCGTGCAACCGATCAGAGAGGCAATGATGTAAGCCTGAAAGGTTGGGTGGTTCATGCTTCAGGCGATACCATGACATCCTTTCATACCTGGCAATATGGTTTTGGCTTGATCTCCTTCACTCCTCAGTCTGATAACAGTTATAAAATTATAACCATTAGTACAAATGGCAGAAAAAAGACTATTCCATTATCCTTTCCGGTTACAGATATCACTGAGATTCCTGACTCTTTTGATAACATCACAGCACAAAATGGCAGGAAGTTAAATGTAACCATTCAACAAACCAGAGACCTTTATACGATCAGGGAAAAGGTAATACTTAACATTAATACGGCTGATCAGACAGGTAAACCTGTTGCCGCTGATATGTCTTTATCGATTTATAAATCAGATGAATACCTGAATTTTTACCACAAGAATATATTTCAATACCTGAATTATACATCTTACCTTCCCGCTTCTTCCTTACCACCGGATGATCAGGTTCCGTTTTCAGCGTATGATTCTGCATTATTGACCAGGATTTTTCATATTATTTATTCTTCAATAGGTACCATGGATCCCGAAATTTCTTTTCCTCCGGATGGCAAATATGTTATGCCAGAAACACGTGGAATGATCATTACTGGAACAGTTTTCAACAATAGTAACAGGAGACCTGTTCCCGATGCCGGTATCTATCTTGCCAGTCCTGGCGGGAATACACAATTATACAAGTATACATCCGGTTCTGATGGCAGATTTAGTGTCCAACTGTTTGATCAGTATGGCAGAAATGATATCATTGTGATACCGGCGGAAAATACCAGCGATAATATGATTATACTGGACGAGGAATTTCCCGGTAAACCTGGTAACTTTCCTCCCTTATCCTTCTGGCCGGATGAAAAAACAATCAAATATATAGAAAGGCTTATGGTCAGTTTACAAATAGCGGATGCATTTCAAGAAAATCAGGAAAATAGCGGGAATCGACCGGCAAGTAAATTGCCAAATATTTTTGGTGATCCGGATGAATTGGTCTTGCTGGAGGATTATATCAGACTGCCGGCAGTAGAGGAATTATTTTACGAGTTGGTGCAGTCTGTTAATATTAAAAGGAGAAGGAATAATTTTGATTTAATGATTGCTGATTATACAAAGCAGTTATCACTGCCCGGGGAGCCGTTACTTTTGCTGGACGGTGTGCCCGTCACTGATGTCAATTCTGTGATATTATATTTGGATCCTATTGATATTGAAAGAATTGAAGTGTTTTCAGATTATTATGTTCAGGGTAGTGAATTTTATTATAGTATTATTAGCATCATTACCAAACAAGCTGACTTCGGACATTTTGATCTTCCATCCAATGCAATAAGGAAGCCATTTCAATTTTTCCAGTACCCTGAGCCGGTTCACTCACCCGATTATTCTTCAGACGGTGATAGTCTTAAGACATTTCCGGATTTCAGAAACCTCTTATACTGGAATCCGGAAATCATCACTGATACGAATGGCACTGCAACAGTCAGTTTTTATACATCGGATGATATTTCCGATTATAGAATTATTATACAGGGAATTACTGAAGATGGATTATGCGGTTATCTGGAGACAACAATTTCTGTTATTGAACCTGAATGATAACATCTGAGTATGGATCTTTCTATTATCATCCCGGTATATAATGAACGCAATAAGATAGCTGATGATATCAGGTCTGCATCGGATTTTTTTACTGATTATAACATTAAAGGAGAAATTATAGTTGTTGATGATGGAAGTAATGATCAAAGTTCAGAAATAGCAGGAAATACTGAGGTCCTCCCCGGGATTACTCTCAGGATTATTCACTACCAGCCACATAGAGGAAAAGGTTTTGCAGTAAAAAAGGGGATGCTGGAATCCAGTGGAGATTATGTACTGTTTATTGACAGTGGAGGATGTGTTCCTTTTGCGAATATTATAAGAGGAATTGAGCTTATCTGTGAGGGTACCTGTGATATTGCACATGGATCGAGAGAGCTTCCTGACAGCCGGATATTAAGATTTAAAAAATGGCACCGGAGAATCGGGGCCTTACTGTTCAGGAAATTTGTTCAGTTTTATATAAAAATTCCTCAACATTTAACAGATACCCAATGCGGATTAAAAATATATAAAAAAAATATTGCTCATGAATTATATAGTGAGAGTATTACCGAAGGCTTCATGTTTGATATTGAAATCATCCTTCTTGCCGAACAAAGAGGATACAGGATCAAAGAATTTCCGATAGAGTGGACAGCAGATCCTGACAGCAGGCTTTCGGTAATAAAAACTTTCTTTTCAGTCTTTTATGAGCTTAGCAGAATTAAAAAAGGTCACAAAGGGCCACAGAGGTATAATGAGAACCACAGAGAATAGTCTCTGAGTTCCTCCTTAATCTTTGTGACCCTCTGTGACCTTATCTTCTATATCCTGGTTTTATATTGATGATAATGATCCCAGACATCTTTTCTTATATACCCTCTGATTTCTATCATTGGTCTTATTTCCAGGTATTGGTTGAAGAGGGGTACATATAAATACCGTTCACCAGGAGGAGGGATTTTATATAATTTCCTGATCAGATCTTTTTCAACTTCAGGCGATGCCAGAATAATCGGAGCAGCCGGTAACTGAAAATCAACACTATCCCACCATCCGGTATTGGTGTATTTCCTTAAATACCATGGTAATGGCCAATAATCGTGCGCGGGAAAGATGACCTCTATCAATATATCTTTCCCTTCTGGACATGACATGGCAACCGAATCAATTTTTAGGGTAACCTTATATATATCCTCGCTGGTATGGGCATATACATAAGGATTAAAAGGATCGGAATAATTTTTATAATTGGTCACATAACTTTGCCAGACCATATGAAGAGCTCCGATTGAAAAGATGATTATAATCAGAATACTAATCCATTTTTTTGTTTCCAGATTGTAGAACCGTATTATACCATAACCCGCCAGTATGATTAATCCATGGTAAAATCCAAGCATGTTCCAGGGAGTCTTATATGGTATGAAGGAATAAATCACAGCCAATAATACAGTGTATATTCCCAGAAATAATATCAGATAGTAATGTATCTGATTTTGGTCTGGTTTTTTTATTAGTGAATAGCAGCCATAACATGCTGGCAAAAGAATCCAGATTTCGCTCCAGATCATTCCTGACGGGCTTTTCGAAAAGATAAGAAGTCTCAGGTAATAATACCAGGGATGAATATGAAATTCATTCATTCCTGCGCGGTTAAAATATGTTTTATAGGTTGCATATGAATCTGCGATTCCGGCTGGATTGGATAAGAATGAAGAGTAAAACAAGCCTGAAACAATCACTGCTGTGACAACAATTATCATTACATGCCATAATCTGAATGATGCCAGGTAACTTTTAATTTGCTGATATTTTCTGAACCGGATAAACAATGTTATGATGAATGCCAGTAATAGCATACCAAGATTGATCAGGCATGTTTCCTTGGATGCATGCATCAGTCCAAGAAAAGCACCGGTTAATATTAACCATCCTGATTTTCTTGTCGCGATATATCGATAGATTGAAATGACTGAGCCAAAAGTAAAGCAAACCAGGAGTGTTTCCTGGATATAATACCGGCTGTAAAAGACCATTGGAGAAGATATTGCGGTAAGGGAGGCAATGACCAGGATAAGTGGTTTACCAAATCCATTTTTAAGTAAAAGAAGCAACAAAACCAATCCTGTTCCAAATATGGCAGGAATGATCCTTATAGTTGATTCATTCAAAGATTTCAGTGTTTCCTGGTTTTTTATCCATGCAGGCAGCAAAGTAAAATAATTCAGGGTAGGGCCATGATATTCATGCTTATCATAACGGTAGTATCCTTCTTCAAGTAAACTGCTGAATTTCAGAGCGTGAACAGCCTCATCGGTATGCATGGGGCGAAGGGTCAAACCGGAAAACCTTAATAATGCAGCAATCAGGCAGATAAAAGTAAAAAGAACATAATAATTGGTTGTTTCAATCCGCTTGTATTCCATAAACCTCAACTTCTGTGTAATGATTCAGAGCATTGTCAATATTACCATTGCTGTGTAACCTCACATACCTTGCCAGTATGCCTCTTCCATCAATTAGTCTGCCTTCATAGGTCTCAATATAATGGAGATCTTCACCAACTCCATAACCTGTAGAATTATCATAATCGTTGTTGTATAAAGTCTCCACTCCGATAATGAAATCAGGATCATTGGAGACCTGGACAATTACATCATAATAAACCCGGGCTTTATTATGATAGTGCCAGAGGGCAATGGCATAGATATAATGAGGAGTCTCCAGATCAATTGTAACATACTGATGTCCGGGACCCAGTTCCACATATGACCCTTCCGTTGCTTCCTTATCACCATTGGTGATCAGTTCAAGATCTCCAATCACAGGCTCTTCATCTGTACTTTCAACCCATTTTCCAAGGGCCGCATTATAGGTTCCCTCTGGAACCAGGATGGCAGGAAAGGTTAATTCCCATGTTCTTTCAAGCCTCTCTACTTCCATGTCTTTCGGAGTTCCGATATACATAGGCTGGGGTAACTTTATGTCCAGACGCCGCATGTCCTGGGCCGGTAGTAAATTTGGGAAAATAAAAATAAAACAAACAATAAAAATATTTTTCATTCTATTCATGAATATTAAATATGTAATGGTTTGATGAAATCTAACCTAATTCAGAATAAATTCGAAATTCCGAATAATAAAATTCGATACTTTACTATATCCAAGAAGTTGTCAGCGAGACTATTCAACCCTTCAGGGGTTATGATCTGTCCTGTCAACTTTGCCCGGCACTTAGTACCGGGTTATTCATAGTTTAACCCCCTTCAGGGATCTAAAACCTGTAACCGGGAACCATTCTTCCTTAGCCTTATTTTTCAATCCTTTTCAACAATTCTTCAATATCTCTTTTAAGTTCTTCATTGTCGGTTATCTGAAGCACTTTATTTAATTCTTCCAGGGTTTCTTGCGGATGACCCCATGAAAGGTCATCGGCAATTCTCATCATGGCTGCTTCTGTTTCGGCTTTTAAATCAGGATTATCCAGTAATCCTATAGTAAATCTCAGAGCTTCGGGAGATATAACTTTACCTAATCCGGATAAAACAATTTTTTGTTCATCAATATTTGAAGCAAGATCAAATGCATGATGCAGTTCGATAAATTTCTGATTTTCATTAAGGTTTTGGTCAGCCCCAACGACCTGTATATAACCTCTCAAAGCCAGCGTATGCTTATGGATATCACCGGTATTTTCAACGACCCTTTTCAAATCATCCTTTGGGGCCGCATTGGACCATTCAGAAAGTGCCCTGATGGCAGCCAGCTGGAGTTCATCATCACCTGATTCAAGAAATGGCCTGATGATATCAAGATCGCGATTATCCCCAATTTTTCCTAGAATTGAAATCAATGAATTGATAGCTTGTACATTTTGAACGCCGGGTAGAATTGTGATAATATCTTCTGCTCTTCGTGAACCTTCGGGCATTTTAAGGGATACAAGGTAAATTGCTGTTTCGGCTGTTCTTCTTTCTCTTTCAGAATTCAGATTAATAAGAAGTTCAATTAAATGCGGAAGGTTTTCAGGAAGAGCTATTTTCCCAAGTGCTTCCAGGGATTCAATACGAACTGCACCGTCAGCATCTTTTGCAGTAGTCATTAATAAACCTGAAGCTGACGATATATTTCGTTCACCAACACTGCGAATAAGCTCAACTTTGATGCCGGGATTTGCATGATTGATCCCTGTTATAATTGTCTCATCCACATCTGTACCAGGAAGCATATACAGGCACTCTCTTGCAAGATTCCTTTCAGTACCACGCAGGGTGGCAGCTTGTTCTGCCAAAAATAAAACATCAGAAGCGTTACCGATTTTGGCAAGGGCTTTAAAACCTGCTTTACGAATTTCAGAATTCTCATGGCTAATTGCCCGGATAACAGTTTGATGTATGGATGCATCACCCCTGTCAGCGATAGCTGTAAAAAGATACATCTGGTTTATTTCCGACATTGCGGGTACTTCACTGATAATCCTGTCAAGATTCTGGTTCGCTGGTAATTCATAGACAAGACTAATAACAGCAGGTTGCATCTCCGGGTCTCCTTCCCTGAGGTGCCGGATAACAAATTCAACAGGATCACCTGTAGTGGCTTTAAACAAACCTCTCAAAGCAGCTGTGCGGAGCATAACAGGGCTATCCGAAATAAAAACAGTATGATAAATTTCATATGCCTGGTTAATATTTTTTTCTTCGAGAAGATAATCGGCACAAATCAGCCATGCTTCTATGGCCTGCCATTTCATCATACCTTCAAGAGATCCGGAAGATTTCTTCAGGATATCGGCTGCTTCAGGTGTACCAATTTTACCGAGAGAAGCAAGTGATGCTTCAGATATCTTTGGATCACTATCAAATATCAATGTTGACAGCCGGGTTATGGATTTTTCATCACGGCATATACCAAGTAAATTGATTATTGCGATTTTTGTTTTAGTGTTAGCGGATGGAAGGATTTCAACTAACTCTTTATTAACTGTTTCGACAGGGATAGTTTGCAGGGCCATGATAGCCATATCAGCAGTATTTTCTTCAGACAACATCTGAAAAAGGACTGGCAGGGATTCTTTTGTAGCAATTGTTCCCAGATGTTTACATACGAATTGTTTACCAGCCAGAGAAGCATCAGACTGAAGTAAACGGATCATCATTTTTTCAGTTTCAGCCATTGCTGCCCGATCATTATATATTTCCTGCATGGTCTGTTGAAAATCCCCGAGCCAGCTCCGGCTCCTGTCATAGTCGTATTCTGCAATGACAGCAAGCAAACTTTCCATATCGGAGATTATTTCTTTTGTTGTCCTTGCTTGGGCGGAAACCTGTAAGATTGGTAAGGCAATTAATAAATACAGGGGTAACAACATCCTATATGTTTTCCAATTATTCATACTTGTCATTTCATTTTAATTTTTGAATGTAAATGATCATACATCAGATAATTGCAGGTCATCTGATTGGATGATCATAAATGCCATGGACTTCGCATGGGCCTTGCCAGCATGCGGTTGGCCAACGGATTATCAATAAACTCTTCTTTCACAGGATCCCATCGTAATCTTTGTCCAAGGCGTACAGCAATATCTGCCTGGTGGCATAGTGTGTCTGATCGGACGGCAGTTTCTATCGGGCAAATAGGTGGATCTCTTGTGATGATCGCATCAAGAAAATTACGCCTGTGATCATTGCTGCGTTGTAACTGTATTTCGTTGGGACCAATGATAATACGCAACAAAGTTTTGGGATGGGCATCAATATATCCGCGGGCAACATATACCCATCCTTCACTTCCTTCGAATAGAATACCCATTGATGTTGGAACATTGAACTGTGATATTTTTTTTCGGACTGAAATATGGTCTGTATGGACCACTTTGACTCCATTGGTATAGGTATGTTCCACCCACCAGGTTTGGATGGTGTCAAACAAACCATCCCCGGCAATTGTTCCTGTGCCCTCCACTTCCACGGGTCCTGTGTGGTCGGCATCAAGAGCCCACTGAACAATATCCACATGATGAATACCCCAGGCACCACTGATACAACCTATTGAGTAATCATATATCAATGTAAAATTCCTGGTACATCTGAGGGTTGTATATGGCGCCCATGGAGCGGGCCCTAGCCACATTTCATAATCAAACCCTTCAGGTACCGGTTCAATGGGCTGAACAGATACCTGGTTATAGCTGGCTGATCCGATTACAATTCTTTGAAGTTTTCCGATCTTCCCGTTCCGTACCAGTTCACAGGCAAAACGAAACCTTTCATCTGATCTTTGCTGCGTCCCGTGCTGGAATACAACACCATATTGATTGATGGCTTTCCTCATGGCCTGGCATTCCCTGAAAAACAGGCTTAGGGGCTTTTCATAATACATATCTTTTCCCTGGCGGGCGGCTTCAATACCAATCAGGGTATGCCAGTGATCGGGTGTGGCAATAACCACTGCATCAATATCCTCCCGCGAAAGCAATTCACGGAAATCATTATAGACCTCGCAATCCTGGTTACCATATCTTGTATCAACCAATCTTTTGGCTTTTATCCGGCGATCCAGACTGACATCACACACTGCAGGGATATGAACATTATTATATTCAATGAATGATCTCAGATGCCCGGTACCCATCCCTCCAACACCGATAAAACCCAGATTGATCTTTTCACTTGGCGGAACCTTTCCGGAACCACCTATCACTTCTGAAGGAATGATAAGAGGTATTCCGATGGTGCCAATTGTTCCGGTAACAGCTTTTTTTAAGAATTTTCGTCTCTTAAGCTTTTCTGACATAATGTTGATGTTATGTTTGAATTTCCTGAAATTATTTCTGATTGATCCGCCAATGGGCAAATAATTTATTCGTAGATTCCTTCTTGCTGGTAAAGTGTAATTCTTCGAAATTTATTAATATATCAATAAATTTAAACATAATAATAATTCATTTCACCCTTCTCCTAAATCCCTGGCTGCGTGCTGAAACACTTCGGCAGGCAGTCTCTCCCCTGAAGAGGGAGAGGACTTTTTCCCTTTCCCTCTTTAGGGGAAGGGGGCAGGGGATGGGGTAAAGTTAGAGATCACTTTTTACAGGATTTCATCAGAGAAGTCCAATATTATTATCTCAGCAGTTGGTAAACTTCCTTGGTGCTTTTGTGTTGATATCTAACAAAGAATTATACACCAGGACTCAAGTTATCTAAATTTATAACATACTTATTCGAAAGAACAAACCTCCACTGATTTCAAATTAAAAAACTCAATACATTTTTCAATTTCAGGTAACGAATTTCCCCAGTTATAAGAATATTCAATGCCGAACAAAGAGGGTTTGATACCTGCTTTATGCAGGTATTTAATGATTTCTGAGAGATCGGTCATACCCTCACCCCATGGGACTTCATGTGCTTCCGGACTGAATTCATGAAGGTCGTGCATTTGTATGGTGATCAATCGTTCTTTAAGGATTTTTACTGCATCTAAAGGTTTTATACCGGACCGGATCCAGTATCCGAAATCCCCGCAGGCACCAATCAGGGGGCTTCTGTTCGTACAAACTTTGAGGATATTTTCAGGATTCCAGTATAGAGGAGAAATATTAACATTATGATTATGAATTGCGAGCTTAATGTTATATTCCATACAATATTTTTCAATCAGGTCCAAAGCTTCCGGTTCCGGTTCCGAAATAAATGTTTCAATACCCATTTTGCGCCCAAATTCAAAGATTTGTTTACAGGTTTCTTCATCGTTGGGGATATCATGAATATAATAAGTTACCAATGTGACACCCGATGCCAGCAGTTTCTTTTTAATCTGAAATAACTGATTATCGGAAAGATTGTAATCAAAGTTATCCGGTATATCCTTACTTACTTTCTGATTGTTACACCCACCCAGGTAAAGTACACCAAGGGCAGCCGTATGATCAATGGTTTCAAAAAGGGTATTATCCCTGAAACTGTAAGCAGTGATCCCCAGTCTCCAGCCCAGTTTTTCACGGGCTTCGATAGCTGGAGTTAATTTGTTGCTTGGTGTTACCGGTGCAGGGAGATCACCGAGTACAAACTGGATTGCATCAAGATAATGCTGAAGTACTTTGGGATTACAGTTAATATGAGCATTATGTCCGAGTGATGTATAAAACACCCGTCCACGGCCATAGTTCCGTACCCAGCTGATGGCAATATCTCTGTCTGCCCATCGCTCGGGCAATATACGCCTTTCCTTGTTCCAGTCGGTTCTTTCAGGATCAATGGATAACAGGATTCTGAGTTTATCCCGTGTGTAGGGTTCTGAAAACTGAAACACCTCATCGCTCACCTCGAAATGCTCACTGTTAAATGCACGGTTAACAGGGTGATCGGGGTCATCAATTTTTAAGGTGATCCATTCATATGGTTTCCAGGGATGCCCGCCATTCTCATAACCCCCGAGCATTTCACCATATTCGGGGAACTGATCATAAACCGGCCACTGGCAGAAGGTTGCCCCGGCTGCGTGAATCCCAATAAATCCTTTACCGCTGTATATATATTCCAGCAGGTTCATCCTTAATTCCTGATCATCGAAAAGAACACCCACAGTATTGTTAAAACAGATTGCATCGAAATAGTTAAGATATTCCGATTTGAATACCATTGTATCATTGCTAAAATAGGTATCCCAGGCACCCGTAGTCTTGCCCATTAACTGAAGTGCATAATTTGCATATGGGATGGATGGATGCCCCTTACGGATCTGTCTATCCCAGACATCCAGATTGAAAATCAATAATTTTCTTGTTCTGATTGGTTTGACACTTGCCTGCTGGGGAATCGCATTTTTAATTTTTATAATGGCTGTATCAGGAATTCCTTCGTAAAAACTTTTTGCCTTGCTGGCTGGAAAATAGGGTTGGGTAAAGACCTGGATATATGAAAAATTAAACCAAAGAAAAGCTGACATTAAAATTTTTACTCCGGCAGGAATACATCTAAGATTGTTCTTCATCAAATGGTGAATTATAGTATGATGGTGAAAATCATGCAACATGAATAAAACATGTCACGTGATATTACACCTGGCAGGTAGAAAAATTATTCAATAATAATCTTTCCCCTGTAGATTTCCACTCCCCTGAGTTCAAGAAGGTATAATCCCCGGGGAAGGGTTCCCCTTTCCAGGATCATTTCATCCGTAACAATATTTTCCTTCAGGAATACTATCCTGCCAGAAAAGTCAATAAACATCAATTTGTAGGGTAATCCATCAGGATTTGGAAACCGGATCATAGTCCTGTCAGAGAAAGGATTAGGGTAAATTTCTACACTTTCCGGATTTAAATGGCCAGATTCCCCCTGTGTTTTCTGGATCCGGTTATCTTCAATATTGGACATGGAATGGCTGTAAGGACTGGAATCGGCCTTTTTACCTTCAGTCGGGAAGCACGGATCTTTCAGCAATGCAGCTACCCTGTAATAATACCTTCGCTTCATAGCATTCGGGTCTTTATCGGTGTATGTGTTGATACTCCCGACAACCAGGTATTCTGTAAGTCCGGTTGAATCTGTCCCTCTGTGAATGGCATAAGATGTCAGGTAATCGCCTATATCCGGCACACCCTGTATATTATAGTCTGTCCACTCCAGGTTGATTCCTCCTTCAGAACTCACATACTGGAGGAAGCTTGGACGGTGATATTTACTGTTGGCTAAAAGTGATTCCGTGCCGCAGGAATCAACCGCTCTGATCTTGTAGAGGTAAGACTGGCTCTCGGGGTTGGCTGTTGTATCTTTGAAAATACTCAGCTCATCAACCGGTATTGTCCCTATCGGATTGTATACTCCAATGGTTGACTCCCTGTAGATTTTATAAGCCACAATCCCGACATCAGGAGTTTTCTCCCAGACAATAACATTATTGCCGGTTGCCAGGTCGATGGTTACCACACAGATCTGTTCATCCTGGTAAGGTACATTGTACAGGACATTTATGGTATCCCTGCCGGTGCATCCCTTTTCATCAGTAACAATGATACAATAGTCTCCCTGATCGGTAACTTTAATAATCCGGCTATCCTGGCCACCTGGCGACCAGAGGTATTGGCTGAGTCCTGATCCGGCATCAAGGGAAATCTCAGTTGTTTCACATTTAATTATATCATCTCCCAGATCAATGAAGGGTATCTGGTATATATGGACCGAATCTGGAGATTTATCTGAAATACTGTCGAGATCATCTGTTGAAAACGCATAATATACTCCGGGGGGCAACCCGTATGTCGATACCTGAATATCGGAATTTGCCTTTTGAACCATGGTTTTTGTTCCCTTGTTAGCGGTGACTGCAGCATCAAGATCTTCGGGAGTGAAAGCGGGTTCTCCATTCAGGATCAGATACAGTTGCCCATTATCCGTATTACTCTGGAGACTTATTGAATCACCGGATCCATTACAGCCAAAAGATGAAGTGATAAAAGCTGCCGGTTTAAGGAGATCCAGGTTAGTGGTAGGTTCTGTTTCGAATGATTCATCTGTAACCTTTTGCTTAACAATGATATTTTTAATTCCTGTTGCGTCAACGGTAGTATTATTAAGGATATCAGACCATGTAAAACCATTATTTGTTGAATAGGCGAAACCATCCGTTTCACCGACCCGGTCGCCTGTACCATCAGATGATTTCATGAAGGTTGTAATTGCCGAATTTTTATCTGAGAGAGAAACAACCGGGACAGGTGGCCTTTCGGGGACTATCAGGTGCTGGATATATCCTGAAAAGGAACTCACAGTGGCTTTTTGCCGGATATATACATCTGTACCGGGGCTCAAAGGAACTGGATTAAAAATCCCGGTTATAGCACCACTCATTCCCGGATTATAAGCATACTCGTAAACATTGGAAATGACCCCAGCTGTTTCTTCAGCTGAATAATCAATTGAGAAGTTTGGTGCTTCGGGCCGGTCGGGAACGG
>Ga0209636_10004133_pt1 | contig 14819 bp, 7 predicted proteins | sample DeeMarSWOR152_54_FD_187464 | JGI IMG/M metagenome (GOLD analysis project Ga0209636, IMG submission 187464) | Marine sediment microbial communities from White Oak River estuary, North Carolina - WOR-1-52-54 (SPAdes) (version 2) | ecosystem: Environmental > Aquatic > Marine > Intertidal zone >...
TACGAATCCAGCTCGATGTTATCACGTAATTGCTTCCGTTGCCACCCTCGTTACCCAGCGACCAGATGATTATGCACGGATGATTCTTGTCGCGATGCACCATCCGCACGGTCCGCTCCAGATGCGCCTTCTTCCATCTCGGATCGCCTGCCAGTTCTCTGGCGGCATGAGCCTCGATATTCGCCTCGTCGATCACATACAATCCGTATTTATCGCACAGTTCGTACCATCTTGGACAATCAGGATAATGGCTCGTCCTGACCGTATTGATGTTGAATTGCTTCATCAGCATAATGTCCCGGACCATCGACTCTTCGGTTACATAGTGGCCGGTAACGGGATCGTGCTCGTGCCGATTGACTCCCTTAATTAGAATCGCCTTGCCGTTGACCAACAGTTGCCCGTTCAGTATCTCGACCTTTCGAAAACCAATATCGCAGCCGGTCACCTCGACCACCCCGGCATCCCTGCGTCTGCCTCGCTTGAGGGTCAGCACAAGCCGATATAGATTAGGCTGCTCCGCTGACCATTTCGCTGCGTCTATAACTGTTACCTTCGGCGAGACGATTTTGTTATTGGCCCCCGCCTTCGCGGCGATATCGTTCAGGGTGAGTCTGGCCACCTGCTCGCCGCCAGCGTCAAGGAGTTCCACCTCGACCAAGCAGTCGATCACGCTGTCGGTAAAGTTGCGAATGTTCATTTCCACCTGGAGGACGCCGTCACGATAACCGTTGACAAGGTCGACCTTCGCCTGTAAGTCCCAAATGTGCACCTGGCCCGCCGACCACAGAAAGACATCCCGGAATATTCCGCTTAGCCTCCAGAAATCTTGATCCTCCAGATAGCTTCCGTCACAATACCGATACACTTCCGCCGCCAGCACGTTCTCGCCCTCAGTGACATAGTCGGTGATATTGAAAATCGCCGGTGTCCTGCTGCCCTGACTATACCCCACTTTCCGCCCGTTGATCCAGAGATAGAAGGCCGAATCCACGCCATCGAATTGAATAAACAGTTCCCTGCCCTTCCAGTCGTCGGGCACCGTAAATGTCCTGCGATACGAGCCGACGGGATTGCGCTCCTTATAGTTGGTGTATCCTGTTGGAGGCTCGCCCATCACACGCGGAGGGTCCTTCTTGAATGGATAGGTGATATTCGTATAGACGGGCGTACCATAACCATGGAGTTGCCAGTTGCTCGGCACGGGGATATCGTGCCACTTCGAAACATCGAAATCGATCTTGTAGAAATCCACAGGTCTATCGCTCGGCTTCGGGGCCCAGTGAAACTTCCACTGCCCGTTAAGGCTCTTATACCAGGGCGAGCCGGCCTTGTCGCCCTTGATTGCCGCCGTTCGATCGGCAAATGGCACCCCCGTCGCACGCGGCGGCTCCTTGTTGATACCAATGACCTGCTCATTCTCCCAGTCGGGCGCCGCCTTGGCGCCGGTCCCCAACAGCACAAGCGACAACATCACAATCAGAAACAGCCTTGACCATCGCATAACTGGACTCCAAAGGTTTACCTTACTTCTGAGTTTCAATGGATTCTTCCAACGCCCCCGATTATACCAATCCAACGGCCCGAGACCAGTCAATTCTCATCACAACTGTCCTCCATCAATCCCCAAGTCAGGCCGCTAACATGTAAGTCTGCTTGTTCTGTACCTCATGGAAGCCGACCGACTCCTTCAACCCGCCATAGGCGGGTCGATGTGCACGGTCTATAGAGCATTGGCCATTGAAAAAGTTTACAAATTTTTCTTTTTTTAATAAGCCCTTGATATGCAAGCACTTACAGAATCAACGTTTTTACAAGTTCGGCAGATAATGGGTTGTACGGTTGTATGTTGGTTGCAAGTGTGCCACGAAAGCTGATGCGGACAATCCGCCAAATTATCGCAAATTGCAAATCGCAAATCGATATTTCGATTTTCGATAGGCGACAAGCGAACTGCTCTTGCTGACACTCTCTTGCCCAATTTGGAAGTCTGGTCACTTCAATGCCTCCTGCAGCATAACAATATGGTCTGCAAGAGCGCGACGGATAGCATTCAGTTCACTCATGTTGGCGGTTCTCTCCGGGATCATTACGGATATGCCATCAGCAGGGAAACGCTCGCCCCCATACGTGTAGGCGGTCCAGTCATCAGCAATACCATCGTCGATTTTCTTCAAAAGGGCTTCGGCTCTCTGCCGTTCGGTAGAGGCTTTGCCGATACTATTCGCACGGGCGATGAGTTTTTCGAGCATGCAAAGGTATTTGAGGTCGTCAATTCCCTCACGCGTTCGTTCGTACTCCAATGTCGGCCAGATAGTTGCACCTTCAGTTCGCACTACTGAGCCGCTGCGATTGTCCAGATTGTAATACCATTCCACTTTGCCCTTGACACCATACTTTGCCATTTTCCAGAAGAAAAAACCGAACGGAAACCGCCCGGTGCCGGCGTTGACAAACCAGGGGATTGCCCCGGTCTTCTCCTGCACCTCCAGGATGAACCGTTTATTTATCAAGTGGCGGCCCTTGTTGTGGTTGTCTATACCGTCCCACCCATTATTGAAAGTAGCCACATTCAGGTAAGGCGCCATCGCCATTACTTCCATGTAACCATTCATGTCGCTGGTAGCGGCGATCTCTGGCAACTCCTCCCACACAAAGCGAGCGAGACGACCGGCAATTTCCACCCCTTCAATCCCTTTGTTGGTCAGTTCGTCTCCGATGCTCATCAGCACCGCTATATTGTGCTTGAGCACTTCAGCGTGCAGATGTCTCATTACTTGAATGTACTTTTGTTGCCATCGCTTCGACGTCTCGTCCCCATAACCGGCCAGGCTGCTGAGCTGGAGGTCCATCGGCGTGGCGAAGTACAGTGGCGAGGGAAATCCTACCCTCTTGTAACACTCGATGAAATTGCCCAGTTCGGCGGTATTTGCGTCGTGGACAGGCAGGTGAAAATTATAAAGCGGTGCGACGCAGGTCATCCCGTGTTGGCGCATATCGGCCAGATGCGCCTCCAAGGCGGTTTGATTCTTCGGATTCGAGTAGTTGAAGCCTAAAGCGAATGGCGGGTCACCCAGCTTGATAGGAAGCACATCCAGCAAAATGCCGATAAAACCAATCTCTTCATTCTTTGCGGTTACTACCACCTTGCCTTTGTAGAGGCCCGGCTTTGCATCATCAGGCACTTTCACTGTACACCAGAAGTGCTCAGTGCTGTAAGCGGGCATATCCCACTTCCTGCCCAGCCGCATCAATATCTTACGCCCCATCTCGCCGGAGCTCTCCACCGAACAGACCACAACATTGGCTTTTGGAATCTGCCCGGTGTCGCCTGCCAAATCGCTGCTTGTGATAAAGACTTCCTCCAGGGTAACTTTGGGCCGCAAAAGCAGACCGAAAGGCTCATACTCGCCAATCGAGGCAAATATCCTGGCCTCCCTTGGGTCAGCCCCACCCCTACGATCTACCGTGACTCGCAAAGGTGCATTGTAAGTCACCAATTCACCATCGTTGGTCTTTATAGTGACCTGCTGCGGACCGACATAACTCAGCGGCCTATCACACAAAGGCCTTTGCTCGGATGACGGCTCTTCACCGTAGTCAGTCACAAACAAATCAACCTCGACTGCCGGCACCAGGCCGGGCCAAACCAGACAACAAATCACAGCCATACACTTCATAATCACCCTGTTGGCTCTATTGCGCCTTCCGTGTTGTGATTTCATAAGCTTCGCTCTCATTATGCTTACCATTTACCGGCCGCCTTCAATCCAGCTTGCCGCCCACCGGCACGAGTTCCATATCGTCCAGCCAGATAGTACCCGCACCGATGTGGTACAGGTAAACGCCGTAGGTCTTCGCCTCGGCTTCCGGTTCGCCAGTTACTGTGTATTGCTTCCACGCAGGGCCTATCTTCTCGCGAAGCACACCGCGTGCACCTACTTCAAAGTTGACAAAAAGCATGTTTTCGCCCTCACCCTTTGCCCAGAAGGTCAGCTTGTACTGTTTCGCGCCGGGGACAGCCGGCAGCTCGGGCGTGAAAATGCCTATCCTTCCCTGCGAACCAACACACCGAATCCGTGCTGAGAATTTGCCGGAGTGAACATATTCAGGCCGCGTCTCCCAGTAGTTCTCATAATCACCGTCCCAGCTCCAGCCAATCCACCAAAGCCATCGGGAGCGGTTTTTTTCTGAGTTCCTGTTGACCTTCTCAAACCCAGCGTTTTGGATGAAATTGAGCGGAGGGTCCGTCACCGACAGTGACTCAGAGACATATCTGCCCGATAGGCGGGCTTTGAGCATGTCCATTCGCTTCCGGTAGGATTTATCACTCAGCAGACTATTTCGGTGCTGTTGCTCAACAGCCTTTATTGCATCCACGATGCGGCTTTCCGGCCAAAGCTCTTTGGTCAGGGCCTCCTTGTCGGCCTTATTGTCTTGGCCCATAAACATCGCGCTGACGGCAACGGCTACTAACAACACTACACACAGAGTGCTATTGTCTTTCATCGCGCTTACTCCTACGAGTAGGACGTGCTGTCCAGCTTCTCGACGATATAAGCTGTCAGCAAACATTATTACTGCTTCCGGGAGGTACTGCAAGCAGTTTTCCATGCTCAGTATTACCGACATGCAGGCAAATCGGTCAAGTGACAGTCTCGGGATTCTGATCAGCCAAGTATCATTATGCTAAAAAGGCGTCGACTTCTCAAGCCCCACAAGAAACCACACAATTACCAGTTTTGGCACGGGCTGTGCAAAAGGTTTCCTTGTGTATGTTCAGGAAAGAACGCCTATAAAGATCTCAAAGTCAAATAGTAAAACTGCTGTTACCACTTTTTTTTGAGGGATCCTCTTTCTCCCTGTGATTCTAACAGCAACCTTTGAGAGCATATTAAGGTAGATTCCCGCCAGAGGTGCGTTTACGACCACGGCTTCGCTCGGAAAGAGCAACAGGGTTTTGGTGGAATGTGTTATTTATCTTCGGCCCAGATTGCTTTTATTGTTTCTTCCTGGCCAAAGCCGGTGGGGACGGCTTTGGAAGAGGTGTTGGCCCAGTACCAGTTCTTATTTCCAACGGCGTCGGCCAAAGTTCTGCTGCCGGGCATTTGGAGGTAGCCATTGGGATCGTGTCGGCGGATCCAGTCCCAGGCATATTTGAGCCAGAAGTTGCGGTACTCGGCAGGTTGGTGAGCGAACCAGCAGATTTCGTCGTAGCCCCATACGTAGTGCATTCCGATGTTCTGACCGGACCTGCCGCTTGAGCCGAAGTTGTCCAGCTCAACGATATAGGGCAGGCTGTCACATCGCCAGCCACTCGGGGTGATACCGCCTTTGCTGCGGGTGAAGATGCTATCCAGGTAGCCGACCTTCAAGACACCCTTCTGAGGCTCGGTGACGACCTCGTCGATACGCAGCGGAAAGGAGTTAAAGTCGAACAAGAGCCTGCCGTCATGGACGATGCCACCGCTGGGTACGTGTGCGTCAGCAAGCAGGAAATGGCGTCTGGCGTGCTTGGCGGCGTATCGGCGAACTCGAGCCAACATGTCGCGCCAGCCGCGGTGGTCCGGGTCGCGGTCATCCATAATCTCGACCTGGCCGAAGTGTATGGCCTCGACGCCGATGTCGATATAACGAGCGGCGAGATAGAAGAACCACATGCGAGTCTCGAGCTTGCTCATATCGGGGACGGATGAGCCAATGCGCCATTGATTTACGCGGTGGCCGTCGGAGTAGAGCATCGCCTCGTAGTCGAAGTTGCGGTTCTCGAAGTCGAGAGCAAATTCGTCGAAGACCCACTTAGGCATTTTGAGGGTCTCAACCTGTTTACTTACTATTTCAAAGACCGCGGCTTGCAGCACCATATCGGGGTCGGCAGCATGAACCTTTTTTACAATAGGGCGGGCTCGTTCGAGCAGACCATCGAGGCGACTCTCGCCACCCCACATATAGATCGCGCGGCCCGCGAACTTGACGCCGACATTTGTGAGCATTCGGATATTGTCATCGGTGCTGCCTCGCAATTGTTTCTCGACGCGCTCGCCGTTTAGCAACTCCGCGAAAGTAATCGCTCGCGAAAGATAATTCTCGAGCACGGTGCGAGAGATCTTGCCATCGAAGGAATAATCGCGCTCTCTGGCCGTCGTCGTGGCTGCGCAGACCGTGACACTCAGAAGTAGCACACAAAGCAATACTGATGCTAATATTTTGTTTTTCATCTTTTCCCCCTTTCAAAAATGGTTAATACTTCTCAAGATACGCCCTGTTCACACAGATACCTTCTCACAAAATTCCACGAAATACGCATTATATTGTCACATCTATCACTCTGCATCCCGAGTTTAAAAAGCCATCTACGGTGACATAAAGGTATGCTTCTCTATCCAAAAGTCAAGTAGAAATTGATCTGCTTCGAGATGAGTATTTGAGGTATTTCCTATGGTGCATCACTTAGCTTTCCTGACTCAATCTTGAAAATCACTTCGGATTCGTTACTTCAGCTCTTACATAAACAACACGACACCCCGAAATGGAATTTAAAACGTCCATTGAATCCTCTACAGGCCCGATATTTTTTTGAAAATTTCAATATTCAGCCAAAAAATGATATATATTCGGACTCGATTCAGGCAAAATCAAAGCTTGTGGTGACAAAACGGAGACACGAATTTTCGAAGAATTCTGACAATTTTTGACTCAGGAGAAGGGTATCTTGTGGTATCATTGGGCATTGTGTGAATAATTTTTGGTGAAATGTTGCCTCTGTGAAGAGCTGAACTGAGTATCTATGCTGGATCAAATGAAACAACATAACATATCTGCTATCCTGAAAGGTGTGGTCACAGGTCTCATTGTGTGCGTTACTTCGTTGTCGCTCCCGGCCTCTGATGAGGAATTCGTCGGACCGTTCGCGAGTTGGCGAGATCTGCGCCGCGATTACAATGCTGCTGGGGACGGCAAGACGGATGATACGACGGCACTACAGCGTGCGCTTGATGAGTTGATCAAGCATAAAAACGCGTGTGTGCTCTACATTCCCATGGGCACCTATCGGCTTACGGCCACCGTGCAGACGAAACGAAAGGAGCACACTGATTGTCAGGGCGTGGCCGTTATCGGCGAGGACCCTAAACGTACCATCTTATGGTGGGACGGGTCGGCAGGCGGCACTATGTTCCAGTGGGATGCGTGGTATTCGAAAATCTCACGCCTTACGTTTGAGGGTAAAGGGCAAGCAGGGACGGCCCTTCGATATGGGCCGGCTTTTTCCACGTACAACGAAACGAGCGATCTGGTGTTCCGTAATGTCAAGAATGGACTCGTCTTTGGTGGAGAGAAGACCAAAGGCCAGGCCGAGAACGAAGTGCTCCGCTGCCGGTTCGTGAATTGCGAAACAGGAGTGCAAACGGTGAACTGGAACTCGATGGACATCTGGATATGGTATTCGCGATTCGAAGACTGTGGACGGGGTATTTTCAACGTTATGGGCAACTGGCACGCGTGGCACAACCTCTTTCTCCGCTCTCGCATCGCCGATGTCGGCATAATAAATCTAATGGCGTTTTCCGTCGTGAATAACACCAGCGTCAAATCCCATCGGTTCCTGGATTTTGAAACAGGCCACACTTGGGGTTCGCCCACCAGCATCACCGGCAACCGTGTGCTGGACCCGACAGGCGACTTTGCCATGAGGCTCTCGAATGCCGGGCCGTATCTCGTTGTCGATAATATATTTCAATGCCGGGGCAAAACTCGTGCTGCACAAATGACGTGGGCTGATCAGACGTTTGTGGGCAACACCTACACCGATATCAATGCAGTGGCCGAACGCGGCAGGTTCCGCCGCATCGCAGAGAAGACCGTGGATGCTGGACTAATCGGCGATGCATTGCCGAAGCTACCGCCGACACCGCAGCAGTGCAAACGTAAGGTTTTCGAGGTTGCCGGCGGCGTAAATTCCAGCCAAATCCAACAGATGATAAATGAAGCTTCCAAGCTTGTCGGCCAGCTACCCGTAGTGCATTTGCCGATGGGTAATTATAAGTTAGACCAGACCCTCGTCATCCCGGCTAACTGTGATATCCAGCTCGTTGGCGACGGCGCGGGCGAGACCGCAACCAGGTTGAACTGGGCAGGGACCGAGGGCGGAGTATTGCTCCGACTTGATGGTCCCAGCCACGCAGTGTTGCGTGACATTTACCTTCATGCGCCGAATGCACGCGGCCTGGTAATTGAAGACGCCGACCAGCCGGGCGGGCGCATCTTCGCCGACCAACTCAACATCAACGGTTCACGTCAGAAATACCAGCCGCGTACCGCCGCATTACGCATAAACGCCCTGGCCCAAACCGATGTCCTGTTGCGTGCATTACAAGGCAGCGGCAACGGCGGCGTGTGGGTGGAAGTCATCGGTGGTCCGAACGCCGCAAGTGCCAAAAACCAGGTCTCGGTCTTTACAGGAGCCACGGGATCCGCTGCCGGACAGTACGATGTGAGCCGCGGCGGCCGGCTTGTTGTACGCGGCGTTTATCACGAACGCAGCAGCGGTTCTCTCAACGGCCTGCACCTCACTGACAGCGGTACGCTGTGCATCGATGCGACGCGTTTCTCGTATGCCACATCAGCGCAGGCGGCAACAATCGGAGCGGACAACTTCCGCGGTCTGTTCACGCTTGCCACCTGTATGCTGATGCCCGTCGAGACGAAAGAGACATGCCGCTTCGAATTGCGCGGGGACGGCAGCGATGCGAGTGTACTGGCGCTCAATAATCAATTCTGGGTGCACCAACCCGGCACCAGTGCCGATACCGTATGGCGGAACCTAGCCAAGCCTCCCGCACGCGGCGGATTAGTAGGCTGTAACATCAATACCAGCAACAAGGAGGCAGCGCCCAAGGGCTTCGAATTCCTGGCCAATGTCGGCGACAGTCCGGACCCTGCAAAATCTAAATCCGGCTCCGGCCCACTTGGTGACCGCGGAGGTGTGGATGATGCGACCATTGTCAAGCATCTCGCCCCGTTACGGAAAGCCCGCGTTTGGCTTCCGACCGAGACGTCGGCCGGTGTGACCGATGTGCGAATTCACCGTGTAATGGTTGCCGGTGGACATCCTGTTGCCGTGGAAATACGCGCAGGACGTGTAGAATAGGCGCGGCCCGGCTGGTTATATGATATTCCAATGGCCACGATCGCGTTTTGAGGAGCATCCCGTTCTTGCTGCTTCGACAGGGACAGTGCACCTTCCTCAATTTTCACTGGCATCGGGAATCGCTTGAATGTAGAATCTGAGAGAATCGATAGCTTAGAGGAGCGATTGGGTGCTTGGACAGAATATTACGGCCATGAAGAACTTATTTACCAGAGTTGCGGTATATACGACTGTAGCAATTAACAGAACGCTACTGTCCGGTTATAAGTCAAAACAGCATTATTCCATTTTATACCCACCCATGCATCTTGGCTGAACCAAATTGAGATTTGATTAGACGTCGGTCGCAGGGTCATACCAAACATATCTCTGAACCGCTACTTTCTGGAGTGTTGTCCGGTAATTGTTGTGTGCAATTCTCGATATATGCGGTAGAATCATGCGCTGCGGCCGCGAAGTCTGGCCCAGGCACGTAAGATCTGAAGTGGATTGCTATATGCAATAAATGTGTGATTGGAAGACGGATTCGGCCAGTTGCTGGGCCGGCTATATTGGAGGTTTTGTGAGTGAATACGCATAGAGTCTTTATAGTCTTCGTTGGCTTCGTACTGTTCGGCGTCTTCGTGACAGATGAAGTCTCCTCAAGGCCGGTCAAAACGGACCCGGCCCGGTTGGCGCGGATCAGAGCCGCGAAGATGCCCCGCATCATCAAGCCAGTGATGTTCAACACCCCCGAGGCCGATGCTATACTCTCGGCACTGGAGGTGTTTCCGCCAGACAACCCCTGGAACCAGGTGGTCTCGGACTGGCCGTTGCACGCGAACTCGAAGAACATCATCGCCTCAATTGGCGCCGACAAACCACTACGGTACAACCCGGACATGTGTTTTGTCCTGGTGCCGCCGGAACAGAAGATAGTTGAGGTAAGAATCACAGGTTATCCTGACGAGTCAGACGGGGAACCGTTTCCACTGCCGGATAACATGCCCATCGAGGGCTGGCCTGTCTATTACCAGCGACACTACGAGGGCCCCAGCCTGACACTCCAAGACGTCCAGTGCGACAAGCTTGGTCTCGGCGGGGACCGGCACGGCATCGTCGTCGACCCCGTGAACCGAATGCTATACGAGTTCTACGCTGCTCGCAAGACTGATAACGGATGGCAGGCAGCCCAGGCGTCGGTATTCGATCTCAAGACGAATAAGCTCCGGCCCGCCGGCTGGACTTCCGCCGACGCTGCCGGACTACCGATTTTCCCGGCGGTAGTCCGCTATGACGAGCTGAAACGGGGAATTGTCGAGCATGCGATGCGGGTCACAATTCGCAAGACCCGCAGAGCTTATGTGGCGCCGGCCACGCACTTCGCCAGTCCTCACGAGAACAAAGACTACCCGAGGATGGGAGAGCGGCTCCGGCTACGCCAGGACTACGACACCTCCGGTTTTTCGCCCGCGGTGCAGGCGATCCTTAAGGGATTGAAGAAATACGGCATGTTCGTGGCCGACAACGGGATCGAATGGGCCATCTCTGTCGCTCCCGACCCGAGGATCCCGAACCTGCACGAGGAACTGCGGCGAGTCAAAGGCTCGGCCTTTGAGGTTGTAGTGGTGCCAGAGTAATGTGTAGATACGAGAGGTGCCCGCGACGAAAACTGAGACAAGGACCAACAGCAGCCCGACCCTTTGTCGTGACACGGTAGTTCTTTTATGTGCGACCCCAGGAAGCATACTCGAAAGTGATCGCTTTTTGAGAAAGGCCGGTGCAGTTAAATGTCACCAGTCAGTTTTCCCCGCAGATGCATCGATCCCACATGCGGCCCGCTATTTCCTACCGATATAGTAAAGGAAGTCGCTGTCTCTGACAAAGATGCGCCCCCCAGAAACCCCTGCGGATGAGCCATTGTTACCGCCGCCCATCAACGTTTCACGTTACCATCGCCATTTCCATATCCTATGACTGTCTCTCTGAAGCGAGGGCACCGAGAACAAAAGACTTGAACTGTGCGGAACCTTCTGTGCTTGTCTTCTTGAGGTGTGCAAAATATCCGTGAACAGCAACTCGACAGGAACACACAACACATGTGACCACCTTAAATGTACTCCCAAGCCCGCTCAAACATATATTACCCGCACATCCAGATAAGCTCCGGCAATCAATTCTTCTCAATTAGGCTGAGCCAGCGGATGTCGCCGTAACCTTTGTGAGAAACCGACAGTGTCGCGGTGCTGGTGATAACGATGTCGGCCTCGGCGAGTCCTGCTTTTTTGCTCAGAACCAACTTCAGCGGTTCTTTAAGTCCTTCGACCATGACGGGGCCGGTGTCTTCAAATGGGCCGAAACCAAGGGACAGGCGGTATTTTCCGGGCTCAACACGGAACCTAAACTGCATTTCGGAGCTAAGGCGGTAGCCATCGCCATCGAGTTTCGAGCGAACCCAGTTGCGATTCTCGTCGGACATAGCTGGCATGTTGAAGCTGTAGCCCCGGGCCTCGTCCCAGACGTTGGCCGCTTTGACTGGCGTATAGGGGAATCTGCCCCCTTCAAGGAGGTACTCGCCGACGCGATAAGTCATCCCGAAGTCATAGAGGTACTTGCGGCACGCCACAGCACGCTCGCGACGCTTCTTCAACTCAAGTTGCTGCAAGCCGGCGGCAATCAAGGTCCCGATACAGGGGCAGGCCCGGGCCTGGTCTGCTCCCCAAAAACTGTACCAATTAAAGTGAGAGTATAATCGAATAATTTGGTATACTATTTTGACCAAAGAAAGAATTTGCACAATCATTGATATCCTGGAAGGAATGGAACACACATGAGGCACTTTATTATCCTCCTGGCGATGCTCGCAGCCGTGTTGCAGGTCTGCGCCGCCACACCAAGCATAGTCACTCTCGGAGAAATGCAGTCAAAGGGCCAATGGGTCAAGACCCATCTCCTTGAACCGGAATTTACCGATTTGAAGCTTCAATCATCTAAAACCCCCGTAACGCCCAAATCCGGTCTGGATGTTTACGCCAATAACGATCCTGTCTTTCCGAACAGCCGGGGTAATCACTCCCTGAAGATAGGAGCAAAAACCTACTCCCGTGGACTCTATTGCCATGCTGTGAGCAAGATCGTGGTCACCCTGCCCGGTCCGGCCAAACGCTTCACCGCAGAGGTCGGTCTGGACCATAACGAAGATACCCTCCGAGGACGCGGCAGCGTTGTCTTCTCTGTCATTGTTAACGACCAAATTGCCTTCAAGTCGAACATCATGACCGTCAAGACGGGGCCACTTCCTGTCGATGTTGACCTCAAGGGCGTCACATCCTTCATCCTGGAAATAGGAGATGCCGGTGACGGCATCGGCTGGGACCAGTCAAACTGGGCCGATGCCAAGGTTGTCCTCGAAAACGGGACGGAGTTGTGGCTGGGCGATATGGAAATTCGAGACAAACGCCACGAAGAACGACTCTTGCCGATTGACCGTTTTAGCACCCTTCCATTTGCGTTCTTATATGATGGGGTTCCATCGGACGCTATCCTTCGCACCTGGCCAAGCCGTATGGAAACTACACGCCTTGATGCGAACCGCACCCGCTACATTCGCACCTGGAAGCAACCACACAGCAACCTGGAGGTTCGTTGCGTCGCCGTCGATTATGCCGACTTTCCCGCGGTCGAATGGACCTTGTATTTCAAAAACGTCGGATCAACCGACACTCCCATACTAAGCAATGTCCAGGCCCTGGACACCTCACTTGAACGCAGAGCAGCAGGTGACTTCATCCTCCACGCATGGAGAGGAGATACCTGTTCGCCGATTCTCTACCAGCCGCTGAGCGAGACTATACCGCCCAAATCCAGCCGACGCTTTGCTCCAATCGATGGGCGTGGGACAAACCACGCGTTTCCATATTACAAAGTTGCGATGCCTGGAGGCGGAATTCTTCTTGCAGTGGGCTGGCCCGGCCAGTGGGCATCATCATTCACAACCGACGATGGACGCAAACTGCGGATCATAGCGGGACAGGAATTGACACATCTCTCATTAAAGCCTGGCGAACAAATCCGAACCCCGCTCATCGCAATCCTCTTCTGGAAGGGCGATGACACCGTTCGCGCCCAGAACCTCTGGCGTCGATGGATGTGGGCGCACAACGTACCACGCACCGGCGACGGCAAGCTGCCGCCGCCCATACTCTTCGGCTGCACCTCCGGCCAGTTCAACGAGATGATCAACGCCAACGAAGACAACCAGAAGTACTTCATCGACCGCTACGTCGAGGAAAAGATCGGCCTCAATTTCTGGTGGATGGACGCCGGATGGTATCCATGCGACGGCCACTGGCCGAACACTGGAACCTGGGAACCCGACACCACCCGCTTCCCAAACGGCCTCAGAGCTATCTCCGACCATGCTCTCGCCAGGGGCATCAAGACCCTCGTCTGGTTCGAGCCTGAACGGGTCGGAGGCGGCTGGCTCAGCCGAAACCACCCCGAATGGCGTATCGGCCCACTGCTAAACCTCGGAAATCCGGATGCCTGGAAATGGCTTCTAAACCACATCGACGGCCAGATCAAAAGTCAGGGCATTCACCTCTACCGCCAGGATTTTAACATGAGCCCCCTCGGCTTCTGGCGAGGAAACGACGCACCTGACCGACAGGGCATTACAGAAAACTTCCACGTACAGGGATACCTCGCCTATTGGGACCAACTCAGGAAGCGCCATCCACAACTCATCATTGATAGTTGTGCCTCCGGTGGACGCCGCAATGACCTTGAAACAATGCGGCGTGCCGTCCCCCTCCACCCGACCGATTACAACTATGCAGACTTAGTGGCCAAGCAGGCCTTTCACCACAGCATGTCGCAATGGATTCCCTACTACGGCTCAAACACCGTACCCATAGACACCATCGACCCATACGCCATTCGTAGCGGACATGCACTCGGCATGGCATTCGGCTATGATATGCGCCGAACAGACCTGGACTACGCGCTCCTTCGCAGACTCGCTGACCAATGGCGCACCATCATCGAATGCCACTATGGAGATTTCTATCCTGTCCTGCCCTATAGTTTGAAAGAGGACAACTGGATCGCCTGGCAGTTCCACCATGCCGACCACAACGAGGGCGTCGTTCAGGCCTTTCGGCGACCCAAAAGCACTGAACCCACTAAGACGCTGCGCCTCGGCGGCCTGGACCCTACCTCTCAGTATAATCTCACTAACTTCGACAAAGACAAACCGGTAACGATCTCTGGCCGTGAAATGCTCGAAAAAGGACTGCCTGTGGATATCCCCACCAAGCCTGGCGCTGTGGTCATCCATTACACAACGGCAAAATTGAAGTAGAATGTGTCGGCACTGAGCCATGTTATACCTGCTAAACCTCTCTACTCATTCCTTACTTGTTCGCCAGGGAACTGAAGATACTTTGCGTTATTATGCTTTTCCACGTGAGCATTGGCGTCAGCTTCGTACAAACAATCCTCTGGAAAGGATACCCAGCCAATCTGCGTAATGCAAAAAGCAGGTTTGTCTTTACGCTTGATAAGCTGGTAGAACTGATGTGTAATTGGCGTTTGTTTTGCAATCCACCTCCTAGTAGTCTGTCAAGTTTGAACCTGTGGGTATAGTCGTTTCAGCTTGATTCTTGCATCCTCTGTAGTAAACTGCCAATCA
>Ga0209636_10004134_pt1 | contig 14817 bp, 12 predicted proteins | sample DeeMarSWOR152_54_FD_187464 | JGI IMG/M metagenome (GOLD analysis project Ga0209636, IMG submission 187464) | Marine sediment microbial communities from White Oak River estuary, North Carolina - WOR-1-52-54 (SPAdes) (version 2) | ecosystem: Environmental > Aquatic > Marine > Intertidal zone >...
GAAGCTAATCTGCGAGATCTCCTGAAAGGCGAGGCGGGGAAGATCGGTATCCACCCGTTCCGGATAGGTCAGGGCATACTGAATGGGAATCCGCATGTCCGGGGAGGCGAGCTCGGCAAGCAGGGAGCCATCGTGGTACTCGACGAACCCGTGGATCATCGAATCTGGATGTACAACAACGTCAATCTTCTCGTAGGGAAGAGAGAACAAGTAGTGGGCCTCAATCACCTCAAACCCCTTGTTCACCATCGTGGCCGAATCGATGGTGATCCGGGCCCCCATCGTCCAGTTGGGATGTTGAAGGGCCTCCTCCCGTCGCACGCGGTCGAGCTTCTCTTTTGGGGTGCGCAAAAAAGGACCACCGGAGGCGGTAAGGATCACCCGCCGAACCTCGGTGCCCTTCCCGGCCCGCAGGCATTGGAACAGGGCGTTGTGTTCGCTGTCGATCGGGATGATTGCGCCACCATGCTTGTTGAGGAATTGGGTTACCAACTCTCCCCCGATCACCAGGCTCTCCTTATTCGCCAGGGCCACCGTTCGACCCACAGAAAGCGCAGCCAGGGTGGGTGGAAGCCCAACCGCACCCACGATCGCGTTGACAACGAGATCCACGCCGGGAAGTTGTGCCAACTCCTCCAGTCCAGACTCTCCGACAAGGACGCGAAGAGTAGGAAATTGCTTTCTTAGGGGCTCTTGCCCGGTTCTCTCTTTCACGCAGACAGCCGCGGGACGGAGGTGCTCTACCTGGTCGACCAATCGGTCGATGTTTCTGCCGGCGGCGAGCCCGACCACGGCAAACGCGTAACCGCGTTGGTTGAGCCGTTCGATGACGTCAATTGTTTGCGTGCCGATCGATCCGGTCGAGCCGAGAATAACGACGCGACGCTCGAGGTTAGACATCAAGTAGCGGGTGCAGGTATCAGCTCTGTGAAGAGGGCATCGAGATCACTGCCTGCGATCTCTTCACGTTTGAGCACCTCGCTAGCCAACCGGTCAAGGGCCGAGCGATGCTTCTTGAGAAGCTGCTTCGCTTTTTCGTAGGAGCGTACGAGAAGCCCCCGGATCTCGCGATCCGCCAAAGACGAGATCTCCTCAGAATGCTCGTTGCTTTTGACGATCTCTTCGCCGAGAAAGACGTTGACCCGCTCGCGTCCAAGACTGATCGGTCCGAGCTCCTCATTCATCCCCCATTCGATCACCATTTTCGTGGCAAGTCTAGTGGCTTCGCGCAGGTCGTTACTCGAGCCAGCCGTAAACTCGTTGAACACCAATTCCTCAGCGGCTCGGCCTCCGAGCGCGAAGATAAGCTCGTTCTTGTACTCTCCCTGGGTGGGCAAATACTTCTCCTCCAAAGGCAAGGACTGAGTGACCCCCATTGAGTGAGTACGGGGAAGGATGGAGATCTTGTGCACTGCCCGGTCCTCCTTTTGCAGCAAGTAACCGAGCAGAGCGTGGCCGCTCTCGTGGTACGCAGTGATCCGTCGCTCCTTTTCTGTGGGTACAATACTTTTCCGTTTGAGACCGAGCCAAACTCTGTCCGTTGCTTCCTCGAAATCGGCCATCTCGATCACGGCTTTGCCCTTGCGGGCAGCCAGCAGCGCTGACTCGTTACACAGATTCCTAAGATCTGAGCCAACGAAGCCGGGTGTCTGGCGGGCAAGCACTCCAGGGTCGACGTCCGCAGCGATGGCTTTGCCGCGGAGGTGGACCTTGAGAATTGCCTCGCGGTCTTTGAGCACCGGATAGGGGACGACGACTCGCCGATCGAATCGGCCCGGACGGAGCAAGGCGGGGTCAAGGACGTCCGGGCGGTTCGTCGCGGCGATGATAATGATCCCCTTGTTCGGCTGAAACCCGTCCATCTCAGCCAACAACTGGTTCAGCGTTTGCTCGCGCTCGTCGTGGCCGCCACCGAGTCCGGCTCCACGCTTTCTACCGACCGCATCGAGCTCGTCGATGAAGATAATGCACGGAGCGCTCGCCTTCGCCTTTTCAAACATGTCGCGCACCCGTGCCGCACCAACGCCGACGAACATCTCGACGAAGTCCGACCCGGAAATGGAGAAGAACGGGACCTTCGCTTCACCGGCGATTGCCTTTGCCAGCAGGGTTTTCCCAGTCCCAGGCGCCCCGACCAACAAGACGCCCTTGGGGATCTCCGCACCGAGGCGGGAGAAGCGCTTCTGGTCCTTCAAATACTCGACGATCTCCTGCACCTCTTCTTTGACTTCCTCGATCCCAGCGACGTCGCCAAACGTCACCTCCATCATATCGGGCCGGACCAGTCTCGCCTTCGACTGGCCAAAGGAGAGGGCTCCTCCACCTTGGGTTCGACGCATGATGTAGACAAAAACCGCAACTAGAAGCACGATGGGGAGCAACGAAATCAGAATAGACACGACCCAGTTGCTTCCCGAAGAAGGTTCGTAGTTGATCTCAACCCCGTTTTCGAGAAGGAATTCCTCGTAGAGGGCTTTGTCATCCGGAAGCAGAGCGTAAAATTCTCCTCCGTCCTCCGTTGTCCCCGTTGCGCGGTTGTCCTTGATGGACACCGAGGTGATCTGGTCGCTTTTCACTAGGGTTCGGAACAACGAATAGCTGAGCTCTGTTCGCTTTTCCCTGCCGAACAAGGTCTGAAGCAGAATCAATCCCAGGATGACGATGACGGTAATAAATGCGATATTCCTCAAATTTCTGTTGCGCAAGTCCCTCAAAGGGTCCTTCTCCATGATCCACTCCTGAAAAGCATCCAAAAGGATTGTAACACTACTATTTAACTCCGTCAAACCCTGACCGGTACCGCAATTTCTCCAGTCAAAGGTGATGTACAACACGGTTGTTCGGCAGGCAGCGTCCTCTACTAGACGCACGTGGCCTATCGGCGCAGAAATAGCCTCCAGATCTGCAAACGCGGGAAACAGCGCTCCTTGCCTTGAACGAGGCGGACGATGTTACCTCGGTGTGTGAACCAAATAAACGCCGCCAGTGCTGAGGTCAGCCCAAGCAACAAGGGCGGGTACTGCGCGGCGGTGTGGGCATCAAGTAGGGCGATGGCCAATGGGACGGTGAGGGCCCCAAGCAGTGAGCCGAGGGAGACCCACCCCGTGATTAAAAGGGCCACCACGAGCACACCCGCTGCCATCCCCACGGGGACTGGGGCAATTGCCGCGAGCATCCCTCCACCGGTAGCGACACCCTTTCCTCCCCGAAAGCCGGTGTATACTGGGAAGACGTGCCCGATCACCGAAGCGAGCCCGCATAGGATGGGCAGGATCGAGGGATCGACCGGGTAAGGTCCAAACGGAAGGCGCGAGATCAGTGTCGCGGCAACGGCACCTTTGCCAACATCCACGATTGACACTGGAAGACCTGCCTTCCAACCGAGGACCCGCCATGCGTTCGTCCCTCCGATATTTCCGCTCCCATACTTGCGAATATCGATCCCTCCAAGGAGCTTTCCCGCGATCAGTGCCGAAGGGATAGCACCGATCAGATACGAGATCAGAAGCAGTCCCGCAAGTCCCACTAGTCCTCCCTCTTGCCCCGCATGGCTTCGATCGTCCGCTCGATCGGCCCAAAGTCGAGGACAGCAATCCCGGCCCCCCCAGGGCCGGCGTGACTCCCCAATGCAGGAGCAGCGTCGGTGATCATCATCGATGCAGTAGGAAACGCGCCTTGCAGCAACTTCCCGTAGTGCTCCGCAAGTTTGGGGGCCGTGGTGTGAGCGATGATGAACGACGGCTTTGTCATACCCTGTGCCAGATCTGTGGCGAAGGCAAGCGTTCTTCTCACCGCCCGATGTCGGCCAATCACCCTGCCTGCAGGGGTTACCTTCCCTTCCGTGACGGTGAGAATCGGTTTTAGGTGGAGCCATTCAGCGATCTTTCCTTGAACGGGGGAGAGCCTTCCTCCCCGCACGAAGTACTTCACAGTAGGAACGAATACGAAAACGCGCGCGCTTGCCGCAGCTTCTTGGGCGACCGTCCTGCAATTTTCAAGTGGAAGATTCGCTTCGATGGCGCGTGTCGTGGCCCATACCGCGAGCCCCTGCGCAGCAGAGGCGGTCCGGCAGTCCACCACTTCGATCGGTACGCCGGTCTCCTCGCTTATCGTCTGGGCAGCGTCAAGGGCCGTTTGATAGGTGCCGGAGACCTCGGCAGACAAGTGAATCGACAGAATACCAGCGTAATGGCGGGCAAGATAGCGGTACAGGCGGAGAAACTCAGCCGGGCTAGGTTGGGAAGTCTTGGGATGCGTCTTCGAAGTGGCAAGCTTATTGTAGAACTGATTTGGTGTGATCTCGACACGGTCGAGATACTCTTCTTCGCCGAACGCCACGCGGACCGGAACCACGTAAATTCGCTCGGGGGTCAGAAACGACTGAGGGAGGTCGCAAACCGAATCCGTCACCAGGGCGATTCCATTCCGTTGTGGTTCGCTGGGGGGGTCCTCAACTTGTGCGAGTATGTCCTCTACCCGCTGCGAGCGGATTTCCCCTGCTTGCGCAAGGCACTCTAACACGTAGGCAGGCACGTTGGAGTGAACATGGATGTGCGCCTCTTGGTCTGTACCCGCCACCACGACCGAATCCCCAAACTGGGTGAGGTGCTGTTTCAGCCTCGACTGATCGATCCGGCTTGAGACGACGACTCCCTCAATACAGAAGCGGAAATCGATTCGTTGTGGCAAGTACTCTTGTGCCAGTCTTAGGCCCCGCTTTTCGACCTCACCCTCAAGTTCGGCGTCAACGTCAACCGCCTTTCCTCGTTTGAAGTAGTCCACCATCCCTTCGAGGAAATTGACGAAGCCGAGGGCTCCGGCGTCAACCACACCCGCCTTTCTCAGGACGGCCAGCCGGTTCGTCGTCTCGGCGAGCGATCGGTGGGCGGCGTGCAACCCTTCCTCCAGAAGTGGTGGGAAGTCACGGATCCTTCCCGCACGGTTCGCAATGTGATCGGCAAAATCCTTGATAACCGTCAGGATCGTCCCCTCTTGAGGAGCGGCCAGGGCTTCGCGCGCCCGCACGGAGGCACGCTTTGTTGCCTCAACGAAGTGCGCAATTGACATCTGGACCTGACCGGATATCCCTTCGCGCAATCCTTGGAAGAACTGGGCCATGATCACTCCGGAGTTTCCGCGGGCACCGGCCAGCGCCGACGAGGCGAGCGTGTCGCTCACCGCGGAAAGGGATGCTTGAGGTAGCGCAAGTCCGCGAATCACTGCGCGCATCGTTGCCGCCAAGTTGGTTCCGGTATCGAGGTCGGGGACGGGGAAGACATTGATTCGGTCAAGAACCTCTTTGTTCGAGATGACCCTGTTTGCACCAGCGATGACCGCCTGTCGGAGACGCTCACCGCTGAGAACGTGAATTGATGGACCCCCCCGCTTTGCCATCACGCCGCATATCATACCACTGCCAGCCTGGGAGACAAATATCTACGTTTCGAGTAACGCGCGGTCCCTTGACAGCAGTGAGAAGTTGTGCTAGGCTGAGGAAACTTAACCGACAAAGGGGTGATTGTGATGAAGATAAGCTGCATCGCGTGGCAACTTGAGTTCGCCTTTTGCGCGGTGAATCACCCCGATTCTGCCTCTAGTCTTCAGGCCTGTCGCGGTGTCAATCCCTGGGTCAACAATAACGCCCCCTGCGGGGCGTAATTCAAAGATCTTCTTAATCTTTCCTCTTTTTCAAGTTTGAGAGTTGACTTTAATCTACGTGTGCTTTCGGAAAGGAGATATTGATGCGAGTGCTTACAGATAACGAGCGTGTTTGTGTGTTGGCCATCAAAAGCGAGATCATGCGATCGGCCGGAGTGTACCTGCGGGAACAAGGGTTCATCGAGATTCTTCCCGTGATCCTCTCTCCGGTCACCGACCCTCTCCATCATGAGACGTACGGGGGATCGATCGACTATTACGGTAAGCCGTATCAACTGACGAAAAGCATGATTCTGCACAAGCAGATTTCTCTGCGAACCGTTCCGCGGATCTTTTGCTTCTCGCCAAACGTCCGCTTGGAGCCGCCGGAACGCGCTGGCTTGCGTCGTTACCTCGCTGAGTTCGTCCAGTTGGATCTTGAGGCGCGCGAGGCAACACGAGATGGAATAATGGAAATCGGGGAGGGGCTTCTCCTTGCGGTCCTTCGTGGGGTCAAAGAACGCTGCAGTAAAGAGCTGAACGTTCTTGGAAGGGTGTTTGCCATTCCGAAGGCCCCGTTTGAGCGGATTGCCTACCGGGATGCGGAAAAACGGTTTGGTGATCCATTCGACGATCCTCTTTCTGCGTCTCTGACAGCGCCTACCTGGGTGATCGACTTTCCAAGAGAGGTGCGCGAATTCTACGATCGCGAGGACCCGTCACGGCCGGGGATACTCCTCGACATGGACCTGGTGTACCCGGAGGGCTACGGAGAGGCGCTGTCTGGTGGGGAGCGGGAGCACAATCTTCCGCGCATCCTTCGCCGGTTCGAGCAAGACAAGCTCGATCCACAACGATTCAGAGAATACCTTGCCATTGTGAAAGAGGGGATTCCACCATCGGCCGGATTTGGGATAGGAATCGAAAGGCTGACTCGCTACGTTTGTGGTTTGGAAACGGTTGAGGGTGCACGGCTTTTCGCCAAGCTACCTGGGGAGATTGGATCGATTTGAGTCCCAAGAAGCGGTTTTTTAAGCCGCTTATGGCGGAGGATTCAGCACTAAGTTGACCATATTATTGGTTTGGTCTAGACTGGGTTTTGCTCCGGAGAAGAGATCTCTTGGGCTCGCAAGGAGCGAGTGTTCGTCTGATTGATATTTCAATGTAACGCTTGAGTATTAAAGACAAAAGGAGGACGCAGTATGAACTACAGTGTGAACACCAAGCTCACCCCAAAGAAAGTCATCGAGGGGGCGTTGAAGTATTTTGGTGAGGGAGGACTTGGCTTGGAAATGACAAGCCAAGGGTCCGATTGCGTCACCTTTCAAGGAGGAGGGGGACACGTCGAGGTCATTGCCTGCCAGAAGGAAGGGGAGAAACGCTCAGAGGTCCAGATCCTAACGCGTGAGTGGGACTACCAGGCCAAAGAGTTTATGGGCAAGATCAAAAGCTGATTTCACGGCGCGCAGCCGATTGCAGCAACATTTGTAATCACGAATGAGGAGAGAAAAGATGGACGATGCACTAAAAGAGGTCCTTGATTTTGCGGTAACCAAGGAAAAAGAAGCAGAAGCATTTTACAAAACGTGGTCTAATCAGGTATCGAACCCGGCGATTCAGAAGTTGTTCGCTGACTTGGCGGAAATGGAGCGCGGGCATGCGCAAAAGCTCTCGCGAATCACCTCCGAGGAGCTCATTGCTCAGGGGCCGGCGCCAGCGGACCTCAAATTATCCGAGCTTCTCGTTGAGGTGGAGGCACAGCCGAACATGACCCTCCAGGATGCTCTCATCGTGGCGATGAAACGGGAAGAGGCCTCGGTGGCGCTCTACGAAAGGCTCAGCCAGCTAGGAGATAAGTCCCAACCACTTTTTTCTGCTTTGGCTGAGGAGGAGCGCCGCCACAAGCGCCTCCTGGAAACCGAGTACGACGACGTTGTATTGACCAACAACTGACAATTGTCAACCTCTATGTACTACTCTCTTAGGTAGGAGTACTGAAGCATCGCTCGCTAGATACTTCTCGATCGACGATCAAGGAGGCCATCTAGTGCTTTTTTCAAGAAGCTAAGACCCTTTTGGGGCAGATTCTTAATTGCTTTCTTCTTTTAAGGAGTGATCGAACCATCGTAGGACGTGCTTGAGCCTGGCGATGCGCCGGTCGGTGCGGCCTTGGCGCGACAGTCCGTGCGGCTCATCGGGAAAGCGCACCATTTCCGTATCTATCCCCAGCCGTTTCAACGCCACGAAGATCTGCTCTCCCTGTTCAATGACACAGCGCAGATCCTGTTCGCTGTGAATGACTAGTGTCGGAGTCTTTACGTTGGCGATGTACTTCATCGGCGATTGCCGCCAGTAGTTTTCGAGGTTCTCCCAAGGGGGGACATTGCCGAACTCGTACTGGAACGCCCAGTTGACGTCGCTGGAACCGTACATGCTGACGAGGTTGCTCACGCTGCGCTGCGTCACCGCGGCCTTGAACCGATCGGTGTGCCCGATGATCCAATTGGTCATGTAGCCGCCGTAGCTTCCACCGGTGACGCCCATTCGATTCTTATCGACATAGGGTTTGGCCTCGACGAAGTCGGTCCAGGCCATCAGGTCCTCGTAATCCACGGTTCCCCAATTGTTGTCAATCGCCTTGCAGTGTTCCTCGCCGTAACCCTGCCCGCCGCGCGGATTGCAGAAAACAACTACGTAGTCCTGGGCGGCCAGGAAGAAGAACTCGTGCATGAAAAAGTTGCCGTATTGCACTTGAGGCCCGCCGTGAATCTCTAAGATGGCGGGATACGTCTTCGAGGGGTCAAAGCCGGGTGGCTTGAGGATCCAGCCTTGCAGATCGTTGCCCGCAGCCCCTTTGAACCACACTTCCTCGATCTCTCCGAGATCGATCTCCCGCAAGAGATCCTCGTTGACGTGCGTGAGCACCTGAGAGAGGCCAGTGGCCATCTCGCGGAGCCAGACCTGCCCTGGGTCCTTTATGTCCGCGTGAAAGTAGAGCAGGTGCTTCTCGTCGCGATCGAAGGTGAATGCCCCTACAACGCCTTCCTCGACGATTACGTCGTTGACATGAGGGACGTCGCCATCATGGGACACTGACTTTAGCACCGTGTTTCCGTGATGGGCAACCTGGAAATAGATCGTTTTTTTGTCCTTCGACCACGTCGGGGGCACCTGGGGCAGACTTCCCATGTCGTTGATCGTCCAAGACGAGACGTTGAAATCGTGGTCTTGTGTGAGGTTACGTGCCTCGCCTTTTCCGTCAGCCGGAACGATCCACAGCCGTGTCTGTTTCCAGTCCTGAGCTTTGCCTTCGTGGCCGTAGTACGCAAGCCATGATCCATCCGGTGAGAAGCTCGGGTTCCATTTCGGGCCCTCTGGGGTAGGGATCTTCGTCATTTCACCGCCATGCGCAGAGATTACGTAGAGGTCGATTGCATCCGGATCGAGGTCCGGATCCTCCGTCCTATTGGAGCAGAAGGCTATTCTTTCGCCGTCGGGCGACCAGGCCGGTTGCAACTCATCGTGAATGTCACCTTCAGTCAGCTGTCTTGTCTTCCCGGTACTAACGTCTACCGTTAGCAGATGCCAGCGTGCCTTGGGAAAGAAACCGACTGCATCCTCCTTGAAAAAGACGCGGGTGATGTGACGGCAGACGACCCCAAGTTCTTTTTTCTTCTCGTCTTTTTCCCGCTCGACCTCCTCGGGGTCTTTTTCCCGGAACTGCAACAGGAGACATTTCCCATCGGGTGACCATTCGAACGCTTCAATCGTCCCTCTGAGGTCGGTCAGTCGACGTGCCTCTCCACCATGAACAGGTACAAGATAGATCTGTGGCTGTTTTTCGTCCTCACGATTCGATAGGAACGCAATCTGGGAACCATCGGGTGAGAAACGCGGTCGCGTGTCCGCCTGATCCCCTTGAGTGAACTGTTGGGCCACGCCACCGCTCGTTGGCACGATCCATAGATTGGCGTACTTCTTTTCCGTTTCTTGGTCAACCCGATGCAGACAAAAAACGGCAACTTCTCCGTCCGGCGAAATCTGTGGCTCAGAGATCAGTTGAAACCGATAGAGGTCCTCCGCAGTGATGCGACGCGTCTTCTCGTCGGGCATGATACCTCCAGCCTAGCATTATCGAGCCCAGCAATTTGAAAATGGTTGTCCAATACTACCCGCCCTCTATGGTACAGGAACAGCGCGGTTTGCTCAAGTTTCGTGTATTTATGAGCGAGCACGTCCAGCAAGAACGCCAGGTTTTTACTATTCGCTTTGTGTACCAAGCCACTTCTGCCAGGGTTGGCCCATGTGCGACTCTTCTCATCTTCTCTTAAATGTGGTAAAGTAAGTTTACTATTTAGTAATGAGGGGGTGAATCGCATGGCTGAGAAGAAGGTTCGACCTACCTTCTCCATCTACATTCCAAAGAAGGCAGAAGAGAAGAAGCCGGTGGAGCGCCTGATGCGTTTGAGCAAGCGTCGCGACCGCTCGATCAACTACCTCGTTGTAGAAGCGATCCTCCAGTATCTCGACAGGGAAGAAAGAAAGAAGTAGCAGTAGTGTCATAGGGATCGCGGTCGCGAAGGTATTAGAACGGTTTCCTCCTGTGGCGAGCGTTATCTAAAAACGTTCCAAACCTTCTCAAATGCAGGGAAGGCCAGCCTGCGGCTGGTGAGGGCAGGCTGTTTTATCGAAGAGGGCTGATGACTCCCTGCCAAGCTCAGGAATAAAGAAAGCTGGGAGGGTAGTTCCATCGACGAGTTTCACCCTCCCAGCGTATTCGTCTTTCCTAATGGTTCTGGGCTCGACCCAGAATCAGGTTGAACTGAGTGGTCAGATACTTCGTATCCAACCCCGCTTTGAGTGCTTGCCGAATCGCGTGGCACAGATCTTCGTACGCGCGCTTTTGCTGGACAGCACGCTTGTATCGTCGGCGGTATTCTGATTCCGCCAGCAATTCTCTCTGCCTAAGTTGCGATAGTTGTCCCAATTCATATATGTTTTGCATCGTGCATCCTCTCGATGACTATCACGGTCGAAGACGCTGCTTGCGTCTTCACCTGCGAGGTCACCAGCTCCCAAGCGCTAAACGGTGACCTCGTCACGCCCGCCAGTCCTCCAGCTCACTTCTCATATTTGATCCTCCTCATCAAACCCACACTTGCGCGTGGTCCCTGGGGAGAGGCACTGGCAGTCGCCAGCCTTGTTGTCCCCGTGCCGTGCTCGAACTCAAGCGTTGATTCCACCAACCCAAACACCACCCGATCAAACCGGTTTCGCTGCACAAAATGGCGTTGGTCTTTTGCCGTGGGATACCAAGGCAAGCACCAACCCTGCACCGTCGAGCTCTTGAGTTCTCCGCGTAAGCGGCCGGATCAGTCTTTGAGGTTTGGATAGGACGGCCAGACGATAGGTCTTTGCCGCGTCGTGGCAGCTCGTAGGGGCGTCACACGACGGCCCGATCTCTTCGATTGGATTTTAGAAAGCCCTCCCTGTTAGACCGTCTATCAGGGTCCGGCCACTTCAGGACAAGGGACTAACAGCAAGTTTGTCCGAGGCGTGGCCGCCCGCTTCCAGCTGGGGATACATCATCGTTCATCGGTCGCGCCTCCTTTTTCGCGATTTGAAGCAAACTTACCATCTGACCCACCCCTGCGAGTCAGCCCTAGAAGTGAAAACTGCGAGGTGGTATTATACAAAACTGTCAACAGAGTGCAAGTTTCATCAAACCGCGTTTAACCCGTTGACAGAAACTCTCAACCAATGAGGAATAGAAACATCACGGCAACGCCGTTTTCGGTTGAACAACTGGTATTTCACCGATGAACAAGCAGCAGGATCCAGCAGCTTACGTCCACCGGTCGGCGTGCACGCGTGAGGTGCCGTAGCGACCCGCAGGCGGCTTCTTCTCATCCGGATATCCGAGGGCGATCAGGGAGAAGGGATAGACGCCATCGGGGGTGCCCAGTAGCTCTCGGAGGGGACTCACCCGCTCTTCGTTCGGATAGACGCCGCACCACACCGCCCCCAAGCCGCACGCGTGGGCCGCGAGCAATAGGTTTTGGGTCGTCGCTGCGCAGTCCTGCGGCCAGTACTCCTTGTATTTGGTCGACCGTTCGTCCCCGCACACTACGATTGCGACTGGCGCCTCCTTCACCATTTGGGCGTAAGGGTGCAACTTGGGAATCTCATCGAGAATCGCTCGGTCGCGAATCACGATGAAGTGCCACGGCTGCTGGTTCCCCGCGGATGGGGCGGCCATCGCTGCTTCCAACAGCTTTTCGACCACCTCGTCGGAAACTAGATCCGCAGTGTATTTGCGAATACTGCGTCGAGTGGATATTGCCTCAAGCGCGTCCATAATTTTCCTCCTTCGCTACAAAGCAGGAACATTTTCACGTTTTGTCTTGACGACAACAAGAGCGATACGCTTGCCCAAGCCAACCGGGTGTAGGAGGTGAATGATGAAGGTTGCGAGAATTTTCGTGATCTGTGTTACAGTCGGAGCTATGTTGTTCCTTTGCTCGTGTCAGATGGGAACGCTCATCTCGGCAGGCGAGCAGCGGGTAACGTTTGCTCTGGTTATCGACACGCACACCTACAACGGCGAGATGGTTTTCGCCGACGTGCTCACCGACGTGGGGGGAACTCTCGTAGAGACGGTTTCTGCGGCGTTCGAGAGCTATCCCAACACTGCGCATCAGGCGTGGGCCAAGCTGGCTACCCTCGAGCAGATTGACACCAACCGCCGCTATTTCTTGGATTTCTTCATCGACATCGACGACAGTGGCGATAAGACGAGCGGCGACCTCGCCGGCATTCAACACTTTGACGTCATGCCCAACGCTGTGTGGTCCGAGACCAAGTACTTCGTGAGCGAACTTGAAGTCGTCCCTTAGAAGGTGTGCCTAGGGCAGGGTCTCTTCGTTGACGGTTCCCTTGTACACCGTCCCGACGATAGTTCCGGTTTGGTCGGCTCCTCCAATCAGGTAAATGCTCTCCGGCGAGGCCTTGGCCAGAGAGACGAAGGCCATGTTGCGCGGCGCGGGAAGAGACTTGGCCTTGACCCAGTAGTCTCCGGGGTAGACGTAGGTGTAGATGTCCGCCGTGTTGGCGCCACCGAGGACGAAGATCGCGCTTGTCCTCAGCGTGCGGATCGTCACCCCGACGTGTCCGCCGTGCGGCAGCGGCATTTCGGCTCGCAGCACCCATCGTTGTGCTGTGGTGGGAGCTTGCTTGGGACGATAGCACTGATTCGCTGTCGCACCCGGTGATTTCATTCCACCGATCACGAAGATCTCGTCGTCGATCACCCCGGCGGTCGCCATGTTGCGAGCGACCGGCATCGCCGGCAGCGCTTCAAACGTGAGGGTTTCCGGGTCGAAGGCGTACGCGTTGTCGTAGTAGTTCTCCGCCGGCACGAACATCTGCGAGCTGCAACTGCCGCCGAACAGGTAGATCAGGTCGTCGTAAACCACTACCGCGACCCCAGCCGTCGGTTGGGGCAGCCTGGTGATTGCCGCCTCCCACGTGTCGGTCGCCGGATCGTAGCGATCGACCGTATCCACAACGTTGCCGCCGACGTCAGCCCCACCGAACAGATAGATCACCCCGTCGAACGCTGCTGCAGCAACGTTGAACCGGCCCTCGGGAAGCGGTGCCTTGCCTGTCCACGTGTCGCTTTCCGGATCGTACGCCTCCACCACGCGGCCGGTCGGATCCTGCCCCTCCAGCCCGCCGATCGTGTAGATGATGTTATCGACTACGGCGGTCGCGCCGTAGTAGCGCGGGGTCGGCATCGGTGCGCGCTCCTCCCAATCGATGGCGATCTGTGGGGCCTCCGGTTCCTGTGGAGTGACCGCGGCCTCGGCGAGATTCAAAACGCCCCGCTCCGCGTCGGCAAAGGGGATTTGGTTGTGATCCAGACCGCCGAACACGTACAGGACCCCATCGACTGAAGCGACGAACGCGTCCTCGCGTGCAACGCCCATCGGTGTGCCCGCCACCCACGCCACGTGCTCGCTCAAGTAAACATCGACCGAGCCCGACGAAAGCGCGTGCTCGTCGCGGCCGCCGACCAGGACCATCGCATCGCCTACCGTGGTTGCACCCCAGAAGCGGCGCTCCCAGTAGACCGGCTCAAGATTTGTCCACGTGTCGGTCGCCGGGTCATACAACTGCGCGTTTGCCGACCCGCGGCTGGAGATGCCGCCCAGCACGAGAATGCCACCGTCGTAGGGAATCGCCGAGGTCTTGAAACGAGGGATTGGCATCGGCGCGATCTCGAGGATCTCGCCCGTCCTCGGGTCGAAGACGTAGCACGAAGCGAGGTAATCCTGCGCTGCAAAGATGTCCGTGCTCGTGCTCCCGCCGAACAGGTAGATCATCTCACCGAAGGCCGTCGCCGCTAGGCCGACCGTCGGCTGTGGCAAACGAGCGATGCCTGCTGTCCACGTATCGGTGGCGACATCGTACACATCGATCGTGTCGCGCACCTCGCCATAAATGTTAGCTCCGCCGAACGTGTAGATCTTCCCGTCGTAAGCTGCGGCAGCAGGCCACTGCCGGCCCTCCGCCTTACGGGTCATCAGATTGATCGGGTAGGGAAGTGGCGCCTTTGGGATCCACGTGTCCGTCGCCGGATCGTATGCCTCGACCACCGCGCCGGTGGTCACCCCGTAGGTCTGTCCGTAGACCGTCATCGTGTTGCCGTATTCGATCCCGCCGATCGCGTAGATGATCCCGTCCACCACCGCCGTGGTGCCAGAGTGCCTTGGCAGCGGCAGCGGCGCAACGTGCGTCCATTTAATCGGTACCGATGCCGTAGCAATAGACGAGAAGACCAGAAGCAACGATACTCCGACTATTCCAAGAAATACTGAGAATTTGACCGATAGCCTTCCCATTGTGTCCTCCTTTTTCAACCGACAAGAATCTGCTTGTTCGGGCCGCAAACATTAATCCGTCGATCAAAGGCTGTCAACCCATTTCGGCGGCCTGGGAGCAGCAGGCTCTTTTGTGCATTGAAGGGACGTTGGCCGGGCGTCACGGAACAACCAGCGGTCCTACAAACGGATACATAACCGTGTTTGAGGATGCTTTCGCTAATAAATGTGAGAGCATCTAGTTGCCGCCGGCCCTGCGGGAATGGTACTCTCTTCCTATCCAAAAGTTCGAGGTGAT
>Ga0209636_10004136_pt1 | contig 14816 bp, 10 predicted proteins | sample DeeMarSWOR152_54_FD_187464 | JGI IMG/M metagenome (GOLD analysis project Ga0209636, IMG submission 187464) | Marine sediment microbial communities from White Oak River estuary, North Carolina - WOR-1-52-54 (SPAdes) (version 2) | ecosystem: Environmental > Aquatic > Marine > Intertidal zone >...
GTCTGCAGTGAGATAGCCGTAGAAGTTTTGCACCGCCCAGTAGTTGGCTACTGACGCCTCGTCTCTCATGTAGGTGAAGCTGAAGCCCACGTCGTCAAGGGTCACCGGTTCCTCGTCATGCCAAAGCGCCAGCGGATCCGGTGTGAACCTAAGCCTGGTGCAGGTCTCGCCGTCAAGTGTCCATGTTAGCAGTTCAGGCAGCGTTCTAGACAAGAGAGGTGTGAATTTGGTAGAGTCTAGCGGATGATAAGCTATCAAGGTCTCGTATATCTGCGACAGAATCTGCCAGTCGTAGAACCATTCGGCGTGCACTGGACTCCACTTCTCGATGTCAACCAGCAGTCCATGCCTGAACGTTCCACCCTTTGCAAAGCCTTGCGGATGCGCGTTGAGGGGACTCCATAAACTGTAGAAGCCGGAGCCCAATTCGTTGACGAAGCCGTCCCACTTCAGGCCCGCATATACTGCTTCTCCAACGTGAGTTCCATAGTTCGTTCTGTGTGCCTGATACCCGGCAAAAGTGTACGTTGGTATGCATCCAACGTCTCTGTGTAACATTATTTGGCATTGGTTGCAGTAAACTGCAGCTGCCGCTGGTGTAGCAGCGGTCTTCAAGCCCCAAGCCTGTACGTCATAAGCTTCGTTGTGGTAACGGTTGTAGTTGTCACCGCCAGAACTGGGGTAATTATCTTTCGAGGAGTGCCACAATTCGCAATACATGTCAGGCACTCGACCCCAGCTCCATCCACCGGTGTACACGTGGTAGTCGTACAGGACCCATGCGTGGTAGTAGCATGTTGACCTGTCTGCCACTGGCATGTCTAGGGTAACCCCTAGCTTCAGAAGGTCGTCCCGGAGCTGGATACCCGCGAAGGTTCTGTCCGGATCGTCAGACCGGATCCACCCCATTAGGGTAGGCAACTCTTCGACGACGACTCCATCGTGGCCAGGCGAGTATTCCATAACATCGTCACTGTCCCAATCGGCAAAGCCTCCATCGAGGAACGCGGCCTCGGCCAAAGCCAAGCTATACGCGTATTTCGGTGCATCTTCGCACTCCCAATCGGCGATTCCTGGGAAACAGAACGTTTCCATAGGTTCTGCGAACCCTTCCATGTTGGAAACCATAGCGGCTCTGTCGGTTAGGTGGGCTAAGGCTCTTCTGAACTGTCTGGCGTCGTAGCATCGTTGACAAAAGTCTGCTCCGTCTTCCGTGAAATTCATCCAATAGTGACCTGTCGTTACAGCAGGCTCATCACCTGTCCATCCTGGAGGTATCATGTCACCGTGTCCCGTGGGCCACTGCATACAGTTGACGTCGTGCTCGTAGTAGCCCCATTCTGAGTAGTCTCCCAAGGTAATTTCAGGATCAGCATCCCAAGCCGTGACGTAGCCACCTGGGGTCGCCCAGTCCATAACGTCAATGTCTCCAGCTGCAAGCGCTTCACTCTCCGTTAACACATCACCCCATACGCTGAAGATCAGGTCGTCAACCCGAGGACCATATCGCTCGTACTGTTCTGAAGGCGCAGGTACTATAGGCGGAACTGAAGATACTGGAATCAAAAGTATACTCGTTGATATCAATGCTATAGCCAATGTCACAATCACAACTATTTTCTTTGAGTCCATGTTTTTTCCCTTTCTCCTTCTCTTTCTCTTTCGCACATAAAGATATTGATGCCAGCAATTTAAGTTTTCCTCCCACTCAAAACGAGTTGGTGAAGCTATCATGTCAGATGATCCATTACATGACAGGTTACATGACTAAAACTTAAAATACGCCTTCTACGCAACCAAAATGCAGGTGAATTCCCATGGGTTTGCGGACTTACATCATAAAGAGAATAATTTATTCACTTGTCCTCGTATTCTTCGTGATCACAGTTAATTTCGTCATATTCATGTTGATGCCGGGAGATCCTGTGTTGCGTCTGGCTGACGCAGGGAAGATACGGAGTCCAGAGGTAATTGAGGCCATAATAGATCAATTTGGACTCGACCGTCCGGTGCATGAACAATATCTGAAGTACGTCCGCAACATGCTAACTGGACAGTTCGGATATTCCTACTATACGAGGAAACCCATCTCCTCAGAAATAGGGTTGCGTCTACAAAATACGCTCGTGCTAGTTGTGCCCCCCGAAATCTTTTCCATAGTAGTCGGTATCATGTTAGGAGTTGTCGCTGCTTACAAAAGGGGTGGACTCTTTGACAGCACAGCCGTACTCACTTCCTTGACAACCTACTCTCTACCTGTGTTTTGGATAGCAATGATGCTTGTATTGTTCTTCAGCTATAACCTAGGATGGTTTCCAGCAGCCCACACAATACCTGACCACTGGCTATTATATCCCCCTCAGACGCTCTGGGAAGACGTGACCACTCGCCTCTGGCACCTTGTCCTACCCTGGATTACCCTCTTCCTCCTCTCCTACGGTAGTTATCTTCTCCTGACAAGAGCAACAGTACTCGAATGCATAACAGAGGACTACGTAGTTACAGCTAGGGCCAAGGGCCTTAAGGAAAGAACCGTGTTGTTTAAACATACTTTGAAAAACGCTTCACTGCCCATAATAACTGATATTGCCATAGTGTTTGGCTTCATGCTTTCTGGAGCAATTATAACAGAACAGGTGTTCATATATCCCGGACTCGGAATGTGGATTTGGCACGCAATAGATAACTTCGACTACCCGGCCTTGCAAGCCATCTTTTTTGTAATAGCCATATGTGTAATTGTAGCCAATTTCATAGCTGATATAGTCTATGGTATTATAGATCCTCGTGTGAAGTATGGGTGAGACACTTGAGCGCTCGCAGGACTTGGATTGCATTCGAACTCAAAAGACTAAAGGATTTCATGAAGATCTTCACGCGCAACAAGCGAGGAATGCTCGGGATAGTAATCCTCGTTGTCTTCATAGTATTGGCCTTAGCCGCTCCTCTTATAACGCCTTATGACCCGATAACTATCCCCACTCACCCTACGCGTCCCCCGATAGCAGACCGATATGCTAAACCCTTCTGGTACGAGTATCTTCCCACAGGGGAGGAGATGAGCGGGAACTTTGAACCAATAGAAGATCCCGACTTCAATTCTGAGACCTCATTGGAAGACCTGGACTTCGCAGCCTCCATAACTGATCAAAGTGGCGTTTCTGACCCCCAATTTGTCTCAGACTTCGGATACAACGAAGAAGGATGCGCTAAAATCGTGTTCACACGAGAGGCAACTGAGAATCGTTTTGGGCTAGTCACAGCCAACCTAACGAAAACGTTTGACTATGCCGACCCCTCCTCACCGCGGCGATTCATAGGAATGGTAGCTGTCTGGGTTGATACAACTGAAGAGGTCCCAGTTACAGTTCGCGTTGTCCTCGAGAATGATGGGGGTGAACGAAGACTCGAATGGTGGCATCAAACGTTTGACACTAGTGGAACTAGATGGGTGCTGCCTGCGCCTATAATCGATTCATATGCGTCCAAACCCTGGTTGAAGAAAACGTTTGGTGACGAATGGCAATTCCCGGCAGAAACGATGTTCAATGAATCAGCTACCTATAGATATAGCGTTGAGATGATGTTTGACGATACCGGGGGTCCAGAAGGAGAAAATGTGGAAGCCACCGTGTACATTGACGATTTTGACATACGGCTCTTCGGCACTTCCTTCGGTGTCCTGGGAACAGATCAGTATGGACGAGACATATTGACGCAACTTCTGTGGGGAGCAAGAATATCCCTCATGGTTGGCCTTCTCTCTGCCCTCTTTTCCACAGGTGTCGGATTAATCGTCGGCTTAGTCGCAGGTTACATGGGCAGGATCGTAGACCAGATCTTAATGAGATTCACCGATATGCTGCTGGTTATACCTGATACACCCTTGTACATCGTGTTGATGGCAGTTTTAAGCCCATCAGTATGGAACCTCGTACTACTGATCACCGCAATCGGATGGACAGGGTTTGCGCGAATTGTGAGATCCCAGGTACTCAGTCTTCGAGAAAGACCCTTCGTCGAAGCAGCTAAAGCCGTTGGAGCCAGCAAGTTCCGCATCATACTACGACATATCACGCCAAACGTGATGTCGCTCGTCTACGTCACACTGGCAACCTCGGTTCCTTACGCCATCGTATCAGAGGCGTGGCTCAGCTGGCTGGGTCTTTACGATCCAACAATAATGACGTGGGGAAGAATGCTTCACGACGCTCAGAATACGCCGCTAGGGATTAAGATGTGGTGGTGGATTGTCCCACCGGGCATATGCATAGCCCTCATCTCCCTTTCATTCATCCTTCTCGGATATGCCCTTGACGAAATACTTAATCCAAAACTTAGAAAACGATATTGACCCAGTTGCTCGCGTAATGCCTCGGTTCACTCTGCGGATCAAGCTGAGAGCGAATCACCGTGTCTTCAATTTTGAATGGCGCAGCACTTTGCCAGGTAGAGCACCAGTGTGTTCCTCTTCATCCACCACTGCCTCGCCGTTGACAAGCACGTATGGAACCCCTTCAGGGTACCGATGAGGATCGTCATATGTAGCTTTATCCGCAACCTTTTTCGGCTCAAACAGAACCACGTCAGCCCACATTCCCTCGCTAAGTATTCCTCTGTCCCTCAAACCAAGCTTCTGAGCTGGCAACGAAGTCATCTTTCTAACCGCATCTTCGATAGTGAGAACCTTCTTTTCTCTAACATATTTCCTCAGTATCCTCGGAAAGGTTCCATAAGATCTCGGATGCGTCTTGGTTTCACCTAGAACTCCATAGGGAGCAAGCGCCCACCCGTCAGACCCGATCATCGACAACGGATGCTTCATGACAGTGCAGACATCCTCTTCATTCATTGCCAAATCTATCAATTCTGGATTCTCCCTCGTCATTATAAGGTGAAACGTCAACTCGAATGGATCAACACTCTTGGCCTCAGCGAGGTCCAAAATGGTTCTTCCTTCAAATGCTTCGTGTCCTTTCCAGCCGACCACTCTTATCTTTCCCCACCCGGACTGTTTTACACAGCTCTCCCACATTGGAAGACCCTCTGACATTTCTCTCTTGATCCGCCCACGAATCTGAGGGTCCATCAATCGCTCACGGAGTTTGTTGACACCACCCTCATGAGCCCAGGTGGGAATCAAGGAGACCAAGTCCGTACCACAAGCGATGTAAGGGTACACGTCACAGGTAACGTCTACACCCCTAGCTCTAGCTGCCTCCATCATCCCCAGCGTCTCTCGTACCTTCCCCCAGTTTTCGACGCCACATGCCTTATGATGCGATATCTGCACCGGCAACTCTGCTTGTTCTCCAATCGCTATGGCCTCAGCGACTGCCTCAATTAACGGGTCTCCCTCACCCCGTACGTGGCTTGTATAGATTCCTCCATACTTTGCAACAACCTTGCAGAGCTCTACAACCTCAACGGCATCGGCGAAGCAACCTGGCAAATAAAACAGGCCAGTTGACATGCCAAACGCTCCTTCTTTCATGGCTTGAGCGACCAGCTCCTTCATGTCATGGAGCTCTTCACGGGTTGGCAGCCGGTTGTCATGTCCCATCACGGCCGTTCTAACGGTTCCGTGGCCTACAAGCTGAGCAACGTTTAACGCGATCCCCTGCTGTTCTAGCCTATTCAAATATTCTCTCAGCGTCAACCAGTCCACAACTAACCCGTGCTCTCTCAGCTCTTCCCTGGCCTCGTCGGTCATTCCTTCACTCGGCGTTGGGGAATCACCGCAGTTACCATTCAATTCAGTCGTGACCCCCTGCCTTATCTTGCTTTCAGCTTTTGAATTTGCCAACAACGAATAGTCTGAGTGAGAATGCATGTCAATGAAACCGGGACACACTACCAACCCTTCCGCGTTGATTATTCTCTCTGCATCGTCAGAACCTAACTCTCCGATGTCCACTATTTTGCCGCTTTTAACCCCAACATCCGCTTGAAACCACGGATTGCCAGTTCCGTCAACCAAATGCCCATTTTGGATGATGATGTCAAACACAACCGTCTCCTCCCTACTCTAGCTCCATAGTTTTCCGCTTCGCTTGATTAAGTATTGCGTGCGCACGCGCAAATCTGTATGCTGAACAAAGTTTTTATATTCCATAGGCTTTCTTAGAACCCTCAAGATTTGCGACCGCAACAGGCGGTGAGAGAAGGGCAAATGAGATGGTACTACTAGAAGTACAAGGGCTAAAGACCTACTACAACACGGTCAGAGGACCCGTAAAAGCCGTGGATGGAGTCAGTTTTCAAGTAAAACAGGGCGAAGCATTAGGATTAGCCGGAGAATCTGGATGCGGCAAAACAACAGTTGCTCTATCCATTCTGAAAATTCTTCCCACTGGCGGCGAGATAGTCGGAGGAAAAATCCTCTTCAGAGGAAAAGACCTTGCCCAACTTAAAGGTGCAGAGATGAGGGATGTGAGGTGGAAGGGAATATCCATAGTATTCCAAGGAGCCATGAACGCCCTCAACCCGCTTTTTAAAGTTGGAGACCAAATTGTTGAGGCTATTAAGCTTCATGAACCAAAAGTGAAGAAGAAAGAAGCGTGGGAAAGAACCGAAAAACTGTTTGAAACTGTGGGACTTGAACCCTCAAGGGCCAAGCATTATCCCCACGAATACAGTGGAGGAATGAGGCAACGCGGGCTAATAGCAATGGCTTTAGCGTGTAACCCAGGATTATTAATTGCCGATGAACCGGGAACAGCTCTAGACGTAATTGTGCAAGCACAGGTCCTGAAGCTCATGAGCGAATTAAAGGAAAGACTGAACCTCGGAATGGTCCTGATAACTCACGATTTATCAATAATAACCGAGACCTGCGAGAAAGCTGCCATCATGTACGCGGGAAAGATCGTGGAACAAGGAGACATCGTTACTATATTCAAGGAACCGTTGCATCCGTACACACAGGGTTTGATAAGCGCTTTTCCAAGCATCAAAGCTGCGAAGAGACGGATGACATCAATCCATGGTTCTCCCCCTGACCTACTGAATCCCCCTAACGGTTGTCGATTCCATCCAAGATGCCCACACACCATGGACATATGTAAAAAGACAGATCCGCGACAATTAGAACTCGCTGGAAACCACTATGTAGCATGCCATCTTGTTGAGATGGACAAGAAAAGGTGATGGTCATGCCTGAAAATATTGCCGTAGAAGTCGCAGATTTGAAAAAGTACTTTCCCGTGAGAAGAGGATTCATGGAAAGCCTTCTCTCCAGGACTCAATCGTTCGTGCGCGCCGTGGATGGAATCAGTTTTCGAGTAGGGAAGGGAGAAGTTTTCGGCCTGGCTGGAGAAAGCGGCAGTGGAAAAACGACCACTGGAAGACTCTTGCTGAAACTCATTGAACCCACCAGCGGCACTATAAACTTCAAAGGTAAAGACATCACAAGCCTCCCGGAAAAAGAGTTGAAACCGTTACGCCGGACGATGCAGATAATATTTCAAGATCCATACGAATCGTTAAACCCAAGAATGACCATCAGCGACATCCTTGCTGAACCCGTCATCGTTCAGAACGCAGCAAGCAGCCAGATTGAGGTCGGGGACAAAGTCAAGCAAATCTTGGAAGACGTTGATCTGGTACCCCCCGAAGAGTTCCTTCTCAGATATCCTCATGAACTGAGCGGAGGACAAAGACAAAGAGTTGCCATAGCACGCGCTTTCATACTCAACCCGGAGTTCATGATCGCCGACGAACCTGTGTCCATGCTAGACGTTTCAATCAGAGCAGAAATCTTGAACTTAATGCTTGATCTGGTGGAGAAATTCGACGTTTCATTCTTGTACATAACTCACGACCTCGCATTGGCCCGGCACATGTGTGACCGCATCGCTGTCATGTATCTCGGCAAAATCGTGGAGATGGGATCAATCGAGAAAATCGTTTACGAACCCCTACACCCATACACCAAAGCCTTGATAAGTGCAGTGCCAATCCCCGACCCCACCGCAGAACGCATCAAAGTGGTTATCACCGGCGAAATTCCAAGTCCAATCAACCCTCCCTCCGGATGCAGATTCCACACAAGATGTCCAGTCGCCATAGATGTTTGCTCCAAACAAGAACCCCCACTGATCGACATTGGAAAAGAACGCTGCGTAGCATGCCACCTAGTCAAGTGACCACGAAGACAACGAGTTACACTATCCCAAAGCCGTTTTTCTTGAAGCCCACAAATTAGCCTCCTCTTCGTTTGAGCTCCAAAACCTCAAACTTTTTGACCCAGAAAAAACTGGGTGTTCCTGCACTACATCCTGAAAAATGCTGCGATGTCAAATTGTGGAACTTCAGTAGGGAAACTCAAAAGACATAATTCTTAGTCTTACGACATTCTCTTCGACTCTTCAAAATCTTTTATCCAACACCCTAGATGGACAAACTTAGGCGCATTTCTTTACAGCGTGATCTGAACCTTGCGGTCAACCCAATCGCCCCTTGAGCCGCAGGATATGCCGCGCCTCGTCAGGCGTTGCCACCTCTCGTTGGAGTTCCTCGGCTAGGCGCCGTGCTCTGGCTACGAGCTCCTCATTCCGTGCTAGCTTCCCTTTAACGTAGTAGATGTTATCTTCAAGCCCCACTCGGACGTGGCCACCCATGAGGATGGCCATGGTCGTCACAGGTAATTGCCACTTAGCCATGCCCGCCACGACGAAAGTAGCGTTGGGCGGGAGCTGGCTGCGCATATGGATCAAATTCTCCGGCGTGGCTGGAATGCCGCCGTCCACGCCCATGACAAGCTCGAAGTGCGCCGGCTCCTTGACCAGTCCTTGCTCGATGAGCTTGATGCCTTGGCGGATGAAGCCCACATCGAAGGCCTCGATCTCAGGCTTAATTTTTGCCTCCAGCATCCTCTTAGCGAGGAACGTGACCGTCTTCCACGTATTGACGTAAACAACGGATGGTTTGCGCCCCGCCAGATTGAGCGACCCAGTGGTCAGGCTTGCCATTTCCGGGTTAGCCCTAAGCGGCTGGGCTCGATCCTCGTCCGACTTGCCCGCGACGCCACTCGTCGACGCCATTGTAATTAGGTGTGTGCGTTTACGTATTTTGTCCAGGGTTTCCTTGAAGACTGCGTAATCCGACGTAGGGTTCTCGTTCGCGTCGCGGCAGTGAACATGTATAATCGAGGCCCCTTCTTGCTCGCATAGGTACGCCGTCTCAGCGATCTCGTCAGGTGTAACAGGCACATACGGTGTGTGTTTCTTGCGCGGCACTGACCCTGTTGGAGCCACCGTGATTATCAGCTTCTCCATTATTCATCCTCTACACATGATGCTAGATTGCCTTTGATTCTCTGGGTATATGCTTCAAAATCGAATGCCAGAAAACCGCTGAAAAAGATGGCATCACCAGCGTTTACGAATTCTTTGCCAGCCTCATCAGTGGACAATAATCCGCTCACGGCTTTCATTCTTGGTTGACCCCCACGCGTATTGCACCATTGTCGGCGTGCGATATTTAATCATTTTCACGGGTTCGCGGCGAAGCTAGTATTCCGTGATTTCTGAATATTTCTGGGAGGGTAAATGGTTTTCCTATTACAACGGGCTGTTACAACAAGTCTTATATTTTTGGGGAACCCACATGTATCGGAGAAGGATTTTGAGAAAGTGGAGTGGGATTGGGGCTCTGCTGACTCTAGTTATATTGACCATTGGAACACAAATTCCAGTCGTTTCGGTGGAGCCTGCACATCCAATAGTGGCAGCGTCTGGAACCCTCGAAAAATACGAGCGATATGGTCCTCGGCTTAATGACCTGAACTTCAGCGTATGGGGTGATGTGTTAACCGAGAGTGAAGCGCTTGCAGCTGGAGACATCGACATCATGGACTGGGCGACCCCAGGTGGCTACGTCACGGCTTGGGACGCTGATCCTAACATTACAATTGAAGAGGTTGCAGGATTTGGGATTTTCTTCCATGCACTTAACAACCAGATGTGGCCGATAGGGCATGGGGAGATGACGCCTGTCGGGTGGACAGGTGACGAACCCGCGGTAACCACAGGTCACTACTGGATTAACTACTCATGCCAGAGATGCCTTGACGCTAGACAGTTTAGAAGAGCCCTCGCCCACCTATCCGACAGAGCCGCCATGGTTGCCAACATGAAAGGTTTCATAGAACTCCAGTTTACGTTTATTCCACCAATACTTGACGAGTGGAAGAATCCTGATGTGCCGAAATATCCGTATAGCGTCGACTTGGCCGAGGCCGCGTTCCTCGATGGAGGCTTCGCCGACTGGGACGGTGACGACGTTATGGAGTACTCGCCTGGCCACGATGGAGTCGTCGTCGAAGAGTTGCCCACGATAATAGGGTGGATCAGGTCTGACGATCCGGACAGTACCTTCGCGGGCCTCCAGCTACGGGACGACCTTCTGAAGCTAGGGGTTCCCCTAGATATGCCAGTGGTAGACAGGTCAACATGGTTCTACCACACATATGTGGTACGGGACTATCATATCTCTACGGATGCTTTGTCTGCACACTCGTTAGATCCAAGTGCTTACTACGAAATTTTCTATTCAAAATCCGAAAGCCACATAGGCTATCACAGCGAAGAGTTTGACTACTGGTTCGAGAAACTCCTGTATGCAACTACGATGGAAGAGGCGCGCGCGGCCTGCGACATGTGCCAATGGATCATTGCACGAGACGTTGCTAGCATACCATTGTACACTTTTGCTGGGTATTGGGCACATAGAACGAACTACGGAACTCACGCTGAAGAAGAGGTATATCAGGGCCTAAAGTGGGAAGGCTTTGTCAACGAGTTGAGAGCCAGCTTCCCCAGCTTTTGGACGTATCTTAACGCTCACCCGCAAGGTTTTGCAAAAGGTGGAACTTTAAGGCAAGGGTTGCTGGTCAACATTGAGAAGTTCAACCCGGTCCACGCCGAATGGTTCTACGACTGGCTTATTCTACAAACGATCTACGAACCTCTGATTAAGAATCATCCCTACAATGTGACCGAGAAGATACCGTGGTTGTGCAGCAACTGGACGGTTGGAACGTGGGAGCTTGAAGGTGAGACCTGCACTAGGCTTAGGTTTAAGCTGCTTCCAAGCATTCTTTGGCATGATCATGAGCCGTTGACAGTTGAGGATGTCAGCTTTAGCTTCACCTACATGAGAGACGAGGTGTCAGTAGCCAACTACTGGGCTGTGCAAAACTTCCACGATTATATAACTGCAGCTAATGGAAGTGGATGGTGGGGAGATCCGCTGCCGCCAGATACTATCGACATCCTCTATGATGCGCGAAGCCGGTTCGCATTAGACTGGGCTGCTGGCGTTCCAATCATACCCAAGCACATTTGGGAGGGCCAAGATTCTTGGACGTGGAACCCCGAAGACCACGGTGCGGTGATAGGCTCCGGACCGTTCATGGCCGTTGGCGGGGACGGCCCACATGAAGGCGAAGTGGGCTGGCCTGACTGGACCTCTGAGTACGTATATTTGGTGGCCAATCCTCTCTACCACCGCAGATACGTCTGGCCCGACGCCACCAATGCTGCGCATGGTGTCATGGCTCGCGACGGTTATGTTACCATTGCAGACTACGACGAAGTGAGGTGGCCGGGACACAAAGATACCTACGACCCCAGACTGTATCCACTGCTTCCCGCATGGGATACCAGTTGGATGAATGCAACGACGGGAGATCACTACCTGGACGTGGACAAGAACGGAGCAATCGACACTGCAGACCTCTTGGAAATCAGCGTGAAATACGGACAGGAATGGCCGCCGCCATGGTACGTGGATTGCTGAGATTGGCAACTGCTTGAGAATCATGAGTTGCAGAGGGGAGCGTAGTTCAGAGTTGACTTAGCGCCTGTTCGTTTGATGACGCAAGACTTTGCCTGGAAGGACGCCTTTATGTTCCCCGTTCTCGATGACTACTTTGCCATTCACTAACACGTATTCTACGCCTTCAGGATACTTATGTGGATAATTGGCCAACGGAAACGTGTAAGGGTAGCGACTAGTCGCTTTATCTTTGATTTTGTCCATGTCGAAAACAACCATGTCGGCCCACATTCCTTCTCGGATCAGCCCTCGGTCGTTTAATCTCAGCTTTTGTGCTGGAAACGAGGTCATCTTTCGAATCGCTTCTTGAAGCGAAAGGATCTTCTCTTCTCGGACGTATCTCTCTAGAATGTATGGATACTCCCCATAACTGCATGGAGAATACCCGTCGATTCGACCGAGAGCTCCATAGGGCGCATAAGCAGAACCATCTGTGCAAACCATCATCAGATGGAACTTCAAAACCGTGCGAATATCATCTTCACTAATGTAATAGAAGAGGGCACTGGCGTCACCTTTCTCTTCGATTAACAGATCAAAATATGCATCAAACGGATCGTTTGCGCCCTTCATTCTAGCAATCTCTTCAAAGTTCTTTCCAATCAAATCGGTGTTCTTCGTGCAGCGCAGCAGAAAGATGCGGTCCCACCGTCCATGCTTCACAAGCCCGCAGTAGCCAGGTCCAGGATGCCTGTCCTCCACTATCTCTTTCTTAATTCTTTCACGAATCTCCGGATTCTTCAATCGCTCAACCACGCTGTCAGCTCCCCCTGCTTGCGCCCACTGCGGAAGCACTTGACTCAACTCAGGATTCAGGTCTGTGTGGGCATCGTTGTCCATAGTGATTTCAACGCCTCTCGCCCTCGCTTCCTCGTACAACGTGAACATTGCCGGCAGCTTCTCTGAGCCACCCCACTTGGGACAATTATGAGACACCTGCACCGGCACGCCTGCCGTCTCGCCGATTTCAATCGCCTCCTTCAAGGCGTCTGCAACCGTTTCCCGCTCTCCTCTGATGTGAGAAGCATAGAGGCCTCCATATCGAGCCACCGCCCTGCAGAGCTCAATCAACTCAGCCGTGTCAGCGTAGCAGCCCGGCAGATACACGAGCCCCGTGGACATGCCAAAGGCGCCGTCCTCCATAGACTGCGCAACCAGGGATTTCATCTGTTCCAGCTCCTCAACGGTTGGTGCCCGATTTTCAACTCCCATCACCGCTGTTCTCACGGTTCCGTGGCCAACCAGAGGAGCAACATTCAAGGCGACTCCCTGCCTTTCTAATTGCTTGAGATACTCTCCGAAGGTTGACCAGTTCCATGCTACTTCTTTCGCCTCAAGACCCCACTCATCCTTCAGAAAGGTCAGAGTCTCCTCATTTGTGGGAGCAGCACTTCCACCACAGTTGCCTATCACCTCGGTCGTAACGCCCTGTCTAATCTTGCTTTCAGCTCTCGGATTGATCAACAAGGCAAGATCTGAATGCGAATGTATATCCACGAAACCTGGAGCAACCACCAATCCGCTAGCATCGATGACTCTCTCAGGCTTCACAGTGCCCAGTCTTCCAACCGTCGCAATTTTTCCCCCTGAAACGCCAACGTCCGCTCTAACCCACGGATTTCCCGCACCGTCAATCAAGAAGCCATTTTTGATTGCCAGATCGAAAGCCAAAGAAAAAATCCCTCTTGATGCGTTATCAACATTAAGCATCCTTAAAAAATTTTCTTCCAGACCTGCGTAATCTATTAATTTGTGTATGTGCAACTACTCAGTGAACAAAAATGTTCATTGACGACTTGAGAAAGAAGTTGAGAGCCATCAGCGCGAGGGACGCAGCAGTAGTGGTGGGATGGGCTGTCACCCTAACGCTGTTAACGATACTAGTGGAATATGTGAAACCTATGCCCCTAGGTGCCACCTCAACCCGCTTCGACACGTTGGAATTGGCTATCATCCTGGTCACAAGTCTAGTAGTCGGCGCGGTTTTGTTGGATCCGGTGAAGATTCTCTACGGATTCATAGCAGCAACGACCTTATCCGTTGTGATGTCAGTCATTTTTTCGTCCCTTTACGATCTGTATGTGCTAGGACTCGGGGAATACTTTTCTGCACTGACTCCTGGCTGGGAATGGGAGTGGGTAGCTTGGCTTGCGTTTCTTCGAATCTTCAAAATGGCGTTCCCCGCCGCGCTGATTCTTGTTTTTGCCGGCGGAATGGCTGGAGGCATCGCTGGCGATTTTCTATGGCCCCACAGGGATTAAGGACAAAAGTGAACTCGTAAGTCTCATAGATCTTCTTGCCGCGATTGTGTTTGAAGAGCAGAGAAAATCTTAAGTATTCAACATGCCAAAGCGGGGTCACATCAAACAGGATGATTCCCAATGGTTAAGTTTTCTTTCTCCAACAAACCAGCACTTCAACTTCTCTCCAGAGACGAGATTGAATCGATCCATCTCTCTTCTATGAAGCTTTTGGAAGAAGTCGGCGTGATGGTCCACAATGAGAGAGCGTTGAAGACGCTCGCCGATGCAGGTGGTGAAGTTGACTTCAAAGCGAAGCTATCGCGGGTTCCACAACACCTCGTCAAGGAAGCCCTGGTCAAGGCACCGTCGACCATCAAGCTTTACAGTCGAGACGGAAAGAACGATCGAGTTCTTGCAGGAAACAGGATTACCTATAACCCTGGTTCAGGGGCATTGTTCATCCTAGACTCTAGGACAGGCAAAGTTAGACGTCCCTTGTCAAGAGACCTAGCTGACATAGTCAAGTTAACGGACGCCTTAGAATGCATCCAGGCCCAAAGCACAGCACTGACAGTTTCAGACGCCCCTGAAGGCATTGTTGACCGATACCGGCTGTACATTGTTCTAAAGAATTCTCCAAAAGCAATTATTACAGGTACATTCAGCCTCGACGGCCTCTACGACATGAAACGGATGCTCGAGGCCGTGGTGGGCGGAGAAAAAGAGCTCGCT
>Ga0209636_10004140_pt1 | contig 14812 bp, 9 predicted proteins | sample DeeMarSWOR152_54_FD_187464 | JGI IMG/M metagenome (GOLD analysis project Ga0209636, IMG submission 187464) | Marine sediment microbial communities from White Oak River estuary, North Carolina - WOR-1-52-54 (SPAdes) (version 2) | ecosystem: Environmental > Aquatic > Marine > Intertidal zone >...
CGTTAGCATCTGAAACAAATAAAAATTGTGTCTTTAGAGAGAGCCTCATGAAAGCATCATTATCTTCACCGAGTTTCAGGGCCTCATCAAAGTAGAATCCATCTAAAATATCTTTGCGAAACAAAGTAGCTGATGGCATAATGCACGGGCCGCCCTTAAAGAACGCTTTTGTAACCCATCCTGATATGTAACGGTTCTCTCTGGCGAACGGCCTTGTTTTACCATCTTCACCTACGGAAAGAACGCGAGCATACGCGACGCCATATTCTTTTTGTGATTGCAGCCGATTTATCATAACTCTCAAATAATCATTTGGCCATAAATCGTCATGGTCTAAGAAGGCAGTGTATTTACCTTGTGCTTTAATTAGTCCAAAGTTGCGTGCACTGCAATGTCCGCCATTTTCTTTATGGTAGTACTTCACCCGGTTGTCCGATATCTGGCCTACTACTGAGCGGGTGTTGTCAGTGGAACCATCGTCCACAACCAGAATCTCAAAATCAGTGTACGTTTGCTGCAGAACGCTTTCTATCGCCTGTTTGACAAGGTTGCTGCGATTATACGTTGGAATTATCACACTGACAGTAGGCATGAACCTTTTCCTAAAAACCTTGGTTAGTCAATAATTTCATTAGCTTTCTTTATAATTATTTTTTACAAGATTAAATTTTTCTTTTCCACAATGCATACCTATGGGTTTGTTTTGAGAAACAAAATCCGTATCCAGCCTATAGCCGTTTTTGTATTTTTCATTTAGCGCTTCAACTGTATATTCGGCAGAACCATCGAAAATCTTACGCTGTGTCACATTTACCATATTGACCTGTATCGCGGTGGCGTAGAGTTTTTGGAAGTAAAGAAAACCGGGCAACTGGTTGCTGTGGTTCTGGCACCATCGACAGTTCCACGACTCGAGGGTATTGGGATTGAAAAAATACCCAAAAGACTTAAGAGTCGAGCGAGTTGAGACGACTTTTCCCATAGCCCTTATGAAAATTGAACCAGGAGCAAAAAGTTTTTTAATAAGCGGATTATTATTCATCGCGCCGTTGATAATCTTCTTGACCAGTGACGTGCGATAGACCGTGGCGCAAAGCTCAAATGGATATCGACTGTTAGGAGTCCGACCTTTACGCCAGTCAATCCGATAAACGGTTTGCCCGGCTATACTCGTCTCCTCGACGGGGTCACCTCCGGCTTCTATAAAATCTTTGCTGAACCTGAGTGAAAATCCGAAGATATCTTCGGAAAACAGATCGAACGTCTGATCGATCACTTCAAGGCCGACCGAATCAAAATAAACTACGTCATCGATTCCAAACAAAATGAATTTTGTGTCCACTCGGTCTATGATTTTCAGAAATTCGCTGTGGAAATCGTCTTCTTCTATCACTATACAATTTGAGTATTTAGAGAAGAGCTGCTTGTATTCTTCCGTAAAAAGTTCCGGTTTATAAAGCACATACGTCTGGATTAGCTCGGCTGGTAAATGTTTGTAAAGACTTTCGAGATAGCCATCCAACTGCAAAGGGCGATTTTTAGTAAATACAATGTTGCTTAGCAATTTTCTCATATCTTAATTGACCAAATAATTTATCATCTAAAATGCCAGGCGTTGTATTTGACGCCGTAACTTCATCAATGGCTAAATTCTACTTTTTCATCGCTTTTTTGCAAGATGAATCCAGTTGAACCATCCCCAGTTTTGCAGGAGAATTTCATTTCTTAATACTTTTACCAGATGTCTGAGTCTCGTTAGATGCTTATACAACATTACTTTATCGGTCATCAATAAGCTGCTTTGCGAAACACAATTTTTCAACAGGTCGAGCTTTTAGCTATCGCCGCTTGGTGTCTTTTTCCCTCAATTCAAAACTGAAGGATGGTTCAGGCATTCCAGCCGACTTCTTGGCAAGAGTACATAGGATAGATAGAACATTGCGCTAAGAGCCTTGCTTATTGCGCAAAAACAGGGTTTTAGGACTATTGTGCCGCCCCATTTATAGAGAAAAAGTCCGAAAAGTAATGTAGAAGAAAAGAAAATGCGGAATTTTCTTGACACATAACGCACGATTAACTATAATAACCATATATAATAGCCGAAAAATACTGCAGGAACAAAGTTTCTTGGGCGAAAGTGAATTTTTCTTTTGACGCTCAAAAACGCTAAATTATAATATTATTCACAATCGGCCCCGTGGCAAAAGAGAAATTAAGAGGAGCGGTTCAAGCTGTAAGGTTCCATAAGTGGCTTAGGGGGCGATAAGTTTACGAGTAATCAGCTCCGGGTGGTAGGCATGAAGCCAATAACTTTCTTGTTTTGAGGATTAGGTTTTCTTATCTGGAAAAGAGCAAAGGCAATTGGCAGCGTATTTTAACCATAAAGTGATACTTTGGCCACTTCAGAGAGCGGTGAATAGACCTGTTATCTTGACCACAGAGTCGGGGGAGGTACAAAAACAATGAGACGTTTTCAGTCAACTAGCACTTACTTACCACATTGTCACCTCTTAAGTTTTACGGTTATCTGTGTGCTGTCCTTTCTCTTTTTTCCCCCTTTGGTTGTAGCGAAGTCAGGCACACTTTTTTACCATGCTCACGATTTCTACAGAACAATTCCAGAAGCTGGTGGCCTCGATGACAGCGCAGCATGGCCAATCGATCTTTCTGGAGCACCGGCTAATGCCATTATTACCAGTGTGGATGTCGAATACTGGATAGACCATAGGTGGATAGGTGACCTGAGGGTCTGGTTGATGACCGAGCACAATGGACAAGAGCTACAGCATGTCCTCTGGGACCGAGAGGGGGGAAGCGAACATGACATTCATGAGAAGGAAACGGGATTAACCACGTGGAACGGTTTGCCCGCAAACAGAAGGTGGTATCTTTGTGCTGCGGATTTTGCGGAGCAAGATGAAGGACGTATTAAGGAATGGAAGATTTGGGTTCACTTCGATGGTGATGGTAGAACTCTGATACCACAGATCGGTCCTTACAGTCAGGATTTCACGTTAGGCAAACCTGACGGTTTGCAAGGATGGGAATATTATTCTACTAATGAGGGTCGCATTCAAGTGGTGAATGGCCAGCTTCGCATGGATGATATGGTCAATGGCTCTGCTTATTCGTTAAATGAGGCCATACTGCACCTTGATCTGAGGGGACGAAGCGAAGTAATACTAACTTTAGACCATTTTTCCAGCGTTGACGAAAATGACAGCCTGCCATCAAGTTTCATGGGTCATTCGAATGGTGATGGGATTCTAATCAGTGCTGATGGTACTAACTGGTATCTTTTGACCAATCTGACTTCAGATTTCCAACAACAATCATTTGACCTGGATGCTGCGATTCAATCAGCTGGTATCAGCTACACCTCAGATTTCCGTATCAAATTTCAGCAATATGATGATTCTTCCTGGCCTGAGGATGGACGGGCGTTCGATAATATTTCAATAACTACAAAAGGACCTGTGCCACCTTTACCTTCTGAGGGACCCTTTGGGACGTGGAGGGGAACATTTAACAGTACGAGCTACGGCACTTCCGGGACCATAAGTAACTGGATCATGCGAGAAGATTACACTACAGAAAGCAAGTGGGAATTACAGGTGGGGGCCAACACGGGCTTTAGAATACACCCTTCAGGAACATATTCCTTCAGTCCCGCCAACAACCATTTGGACTTCCTTTACACCGGTTTGGCAACTGTTTGGGTAGAGGGACAAATTACAGACGTACCCTGTATACTGGATGTCAATGGAACGGTCTTTCAGGATAACGCTTCAGGTAGTTATGTGCTTAAGTTGTTTCCATCGGACCTCCTTCCCTTCAGTGATACTGGAACATGGCAGGCAACTCGCATACCGAATGTTGTATATCACGTCTTTGGGATTGAAATATGTACCGGCTGGAACTATAACGATCCTAACGTACGGAACGACTCCACGTATGACTTCTGTTTGGCCCTTGAAACCGACAATACTATTAGTCATGTGGACTTTCTAACACCTGCAGGTTATACCTTCCAGATTCCCGGCTATACTCATATGCAATCAGACAACATCCAGACCTGGCATTATGAACTGGTAGCGATGCCCTCAGAGACGCCTTCTACTGCCGGTTTAGTTGCTCATTGGAAGATGGATGACAATGCAGCTACCACCTCTGTAGTCGATAGCAGTGGTAAGGGCAATCATGGCACTGCCCAGTGGAATACCTCTACTTTAAGCACTCCTGGCAAAATCAACGGTGCCTTAAGTTTTAATGGCATCGACGATTATATCGACTGCGGCAATAATAGCAGCTTGGATTTAACTAATAATTTCACCATTGCCGCCTGGGTTAAACCACATTCTTTCTCTTGGCTGACAGGAATAGTGTCAAAATACCATACCGTTGAAGCAAATTCTTATTACTTAAGATTGGATTTAAATCCTCCGTATAATAAGGTTCAGTTTGGTGGTAAAAGCTGGGCGACTTCACTAAGTACCTTGAACGCAAATCAGTGGTATTTCGTGGTTGGGATGAGAGATTCCGGGATTGGAAAGATTTACATAAATGGTAATCTTGATGTTTCATCAGCGGTAGCGATTTCATCAAGTTCAGATCCAGTGTACATAGGGATGGACTATCAGCCTGACGCCCGTTATTTTTACGGTGTAATTGATGATGTAATGATATTTAACAGAACCTTGTCAGAAGCAGAGATTAAAGCACTGCATGTCCAACCCATAGGTAGCAAGGAGTACTGGAGTTACGAAGGTAAATTTACCCGCAGCGATGCGCTGACAGACTACGGCGATGGCATCTATACCATCACCGTGCATTATAAAGACGGCAGCCAGTACCAAACCACAGCTTGGTTTGGTATTCCGAACACTTCTGATGCCATCCCGCAACCTACACAGAAACCGGTATTGACTTTTCCAAAGCATAATGGCAGAACAACTTCACCTGTGACATTTACCTGGGAGACTTGTAAGGGAACAAACGCCACTTCAACTGCGCTATGCCTGGAAAAACAGGACTCTACTGGAGAATGCATAGACATTATAGCACCTGTAGATTCCACAGGTTCAGATCCTATTGAGCTAAGCCCAGGGATATGGAACGCTAAGCTTTTCTGCAATCGTTGGTACGATTATAGCAATCCTGATGACATTGCTCTGGAGGTAGGAAAGTATAGCGAAACTGACTATAGCTTTGAGGTATTCGGCGGCGGTTTAGTTGCCCATTGGAAGATGGATGACAATACAGCTACTACCACCGTCCTGGATAGCAGCGGCAGAGGTAATCATGGCATTGCCCAGCGAAATACCTCTACTTTAAGCACTCCTGGCAAAATCAACGGTGCCTTAACCTTTGATGGCAAAAGCGATTATATCGACTGCGGCAATAATAGCAGCTTATATTTAACTGATAATTTTGCTATTGCCGCCTGGATTAAACCACGTCACTTCTCCTGGCTGGCAGGGATAGTGGGAAAGTACCATAGTCCCAATGCAAATTCTTATTATTTAAGATTGAATCACGATGCTCCCTATCACAAGCTTGAGTTTGGCGGTCTAAACTGGGTGACTTCACTGAGTACCTTGAACACAGATCAGTGGTACTTTGTAGTCGGGATGAGGGACTCTGGGATTGGAAAGATTTACATAAATGGTAAACTTGATAATTCATCGGCGGTATCGATTTTATCCAGTGCAGATCCGCTGTACATAGGGATGGATTATCAGCCCGACGCTCGTTATTTCGATGGTGAGATTGACAACGTAATGATATTTAACAGGGTGTTATCAGAAGCGGAACTCGCAGCACTGTATAACGGAGGTGCTGGAATAGAGATATTTTAATCCTCTGTTAATAGCCATCATTAGAAGCTATAGTATTCTCTATATAATGTTGCAGCCTTTTCATAAAGACCGATCGGTCAAATCGAAGTGCGTTATTTCGACACCTCTGCGGATCAAATCGATCGCGTTTCTTCTCGAATATTGAAATCGTTTCAACAATCGCTGTAGGATTTTGCTCAAAGAAGAATATACCCGTTGGGCCTACTTTTTCCCGTGCTGACTGTCCAATTTCTATTATCGTCTCCAGTGCTCCACCTTTAGCAAAAGCTATAACGGGCTTTCCACAGGCCTGTGCTTCGAGCGGTACAATACCGAAATCTTCTTCGCCAGGAAATATTAAGGCCTTACATTTTTTCATATATTCGACCGCCTCATTGTCATTAACATCTTCGATGAACGAGATGTTAGCTGATGCTATGCTTTTGAGGCGGGATAACTCAGGACCATTTCCTATAATTACAAGTTTTTTGTTAGTGAGACCAAAGGCTTTGATCGCCACGTCTATTCGTTTATAAGGCACCAAAGCAGAAACAATGAGATAATAGCCATCATCACTATTAGAAATGGTAAATCGACTGCACTGGACTGGAGGGTAGATGACCACTGAATTCCTATTGTAGGTCTGTTTTATCCGATTTTGGACGTTCTTGCTGTTGGCTATAAAGTGTGTTACTCCAGATGAAGTTCTTCTGTCCCAATTTTTGAGGTAATCGAGCATAACTTCAGCAATCAGTTTTTTAAGAACATTATATTTGCTTAGATATTCATCCCGCATATACCAAGCGTATCGCATTGGAGTATGGCAGTAACATATATGGGGGACACTCTTTTGTACTTTTACGCCTTTTGCCACACAATGACTGAAACTTAGAACGAAGTCGTAGCCACTCAAATCAAATTGCTGTATTGCGTGAGGAAAAAGCGGCAGATACCGCCTGAATTTTTTTATATCTCCGGGCAGATTTTGAATATATGAAGTGATTATCTTGTGCGACTCTATCCTATGGGATATGAACTTAGGAAAGTGTACTAATGTGAAAATATCAGCATCTGGATAAAGCTCACAAGCAGCCTCGAGGCATCTTTCACCTCCTCGCATACCGGTCAGCCAGTCGCAAATAAGTGTTATTTTCATCAATAGACCATTCGGACATTGATTCCAAGCAACATCCTGAATTTAAATGATGCTAACTTTATTTATGTTTTTCTCAGGTTAGCAGTCTCAACGAGTTCAATTAGTTCGGGTATTTGTTCTTCTATTGGAAACGGCCTAAAACCACAAAATTGTTCGTTATCGAGCGCCAAATTAGGGTTGTAAAAAGGGTCATTCATAATTATTTCTGAGTGGTCATCCACTAATATCTTTTTATACAGAAAATCCTTCGGTGGTATTGGACGAGTTTTAGATTCATGGTGGATGGCCCGCACCATTGGATTATAAATACAGCGGAATCCTTTTTGTCTGAGACGGATACAGAGATCAACATCGTTACATAATGTTGGGTACTTGTCTGAACGAAATCCCCCAACCATTTCAAATGCCGATCGCTTAACAATTATTAGGGCAGCGGTAACTGCCGAGACTTCTTGAAGGCAGTGTAATCGACCGAAGTATCCCGGCAATTCGCAGTGAATGTATTGGTGTGAATGTCCAGTAGACCCATTTAAGCCCAAAATGATTCCGCCGTGTTGAACGGTGCCATTTGCATATAGAAGCAAACATCCAACAGCAGCGATGGATGTATCCATATTGATTGTAGCGACAAGTTGTTCAAGCCAATCATCCGTGATGATGTCAACATCGTTGTTCATGAAAACAACGAAATCTGAGTCAGTGTTTTTTACAGCTATGTTATTCATATCGGAATGATTAAATGGTTTATCGTATTTTATAACTTTCAGCAAGCCCTTTGATTGCTCTTCCGCGATGAATTTGAGGAAAAATTCATCGTTGGATTGATTGTCTATTACTACTATGCTGTAATTTGGGTAATTGGTGCGGCTTCTTAAAGAGTTCAGGCATCTCTTCATAAGGGACAAGGAGTTTTTTGTCGGTATCATAATACTGACTTTAGGAAAGCTCGTCGGTTGAAATTTTATCTGGTAGAGCGTTGGACATAGTTTATTAGATGTTACGTAGCCCTTTAGATTCCTTCGCCTTAATGCCTCTTCGACGGCTTTTTGGCCAGCTATTGGAGCGAGCGGTTTTTCTTCTATGGACATAGCGGCTGAGCCTGGAATGGTGCGCCAATGGTATATAATTCGTGGAATATGAATAACTTGGTCTCTCCGGACTATCTCAGAGACGCGCAAGGCTAAATCGTGATCTTGAGCAGCTTCGAATCCTTGCCGTGTACATCTGACTTCATTAAGTATGCGTGCCGAATAGACACTAAAATGGCACGTGTACATATTTGATAAAAGAAATTCAGGCGAAAAATCTGGTTTGAAGTATGGGGTGTGATATTTACCATTGGGAGATATTTTATCCTCATCTGAGTATAACCATACTGCGTCGGGATGTTTGTTCAATGTCCACATGATCCAGGTAAGCGCATCAGGCGTCAACTCATCGTCGTGGTCAAGAAAGCCGATGAATTCCCCTCTGGTTTGTTTTATCCCGAAATTAGTTGCGCCTGCTATTCCTGAGTTTTGTTCTAAGTAACACACGTGAATGCGGTTATCCCGCAATGCCCACCCATTCATTAATTGCTTTAGGTCCTCTTTTTGCGATGCATCATCTACCAATATAAGTTCCCAATTTCGGTAATGTTGGCCGACAACAGAACAAATGCATTTTCCCAGCCATTTTGGGTCTACCTTGTACACAGGTACTACTATCGATAAAAGCGGCTGATTAGAACACCGGGCGAGAATGTATTCACTCTGTGACGGTGAAAGCTGACTTTGACAAGCTTCATACGGAAAATTTCGTCTAATTGCACCGAATTTTTCTATTGCACGATACCAGCATAACTTGATACCGTCAAATTTATATGTGGCCCAAACCTTGGCCAGTTTTCTTCTGTGTGGGCCAACAAGTAGCCACCATATAGCGCGAACCAAGATAGAAAAGCCGCGTAGCAATTTCTTAATATGAAGTTTGTTCTTGATTTGGAGTGATTGGGCTTGATAATGTTGCATTGCTATCCCATCAAGCGAAGGCTTTCGTTCCAAAAAGACAATTGTTCTCTAAAGCGCCCATAAAGAGTAATCAACCTTTTTGATCATACGCTTATCGTTTTATTTACCATTTTCCATATTCTTTTGGCATGTGCTCTTCTTTTGGTGTTAGGTGGAAATATTCTATCCCTGAATTTGTAGTAACATGTAAGGAACTTCCAACCATGCGAATTATAGATGGCTCTGAGCTCTTGCTGAGCATTTTCAGGTATTGTGCTTCGGTCGCTATTGATGAGGTGAAGCTCTTTTACATAGTTTTGATACCATTCTAATTCTCTACAAGGTATACTTACTGATTCGAAAGAAAAGTCTTTTCGTGCTTGGTTACAAATATCGATAATTGTATCTACGGACAAGGAACTATTGTATTCTTTCAAGATGATTTCTCTATTTGTTTTTCCCATGGACGGCTCATATTTTTGAATTTCTTGTGTTAAATCCTTTATATTGTAATCTTTCTTAAATCTCCTCCCGGAAAAGTTGTGCTTTCTTATCTCCTTTATAGTATTTGAAGTTATAATGCCATCACCACCCAAATAGCCATATACTATAGCTGCGCGTCCACAGGCCATTGCTTCTAATATTCCTCTTCCCAGTGATACCACTATATCTGCTTTATTAATATAGTCCTGTGTGTTTAGAACCCGTTTCGTTTTACCTATATGAGAGAATTCTAATTTCAGATTTTTGCAGGCCTTTTTGATTGTTTCATAGCTATCCGAGGTAAAGTAATTGCTCATAAACAGAACCATTTTAGGCTCTTCGTGTATTTCGGTTTGTGGGAAAAACCTATTAACGTTGACAAAATTTCTGACTATCTCCACGTTTTGATCAGGTATCCGGTGATTGGAAACCAGATTATGTTTTATGCGCTCGGATACAGCTATATATTTCTGGATATTGATATTAATTGAAGGGGGCAGTTCTAAAAACGATTGAGGGAGTATTTTACCGTGAGATATGAAAATCATTGGCACTTCAGGGTGTATACTTCTTATCATCAAGGCTAAAACATTATGCTGAGCTACAATGCAGGTATATTTTTTGTTAGATACCTCTTCTAATTTTTCGTAAACTTTGATTTTCTTCTTCTCTAATTCGTTTGCTATTATTTCTGGGAATGGGCTGAAAACATGTACATCGTGTCCTTTCTTTTTTAACTCCGTTGCCAAAGTAAAAGTGTAAGTGCTGGATCCCGATAAATCTAGTCTATAACAGGTAATTAAAAATCTCATTTTTTGCTATTTCCTACGAGTAATCTGATTGTAAAACCTATTTACTCTTCTGTAGGATGCTTTTTGATCTGTTTTACCAGTAGCAGTTATTATCAAACCGTTTGAGCTGGTTTCATGTTTCCCTGATACTCGGCTATAACTGCTTCTGATTCTCCCTATGCTTCGATCTTTCCATTTTCTAAAAGGACCACTCTATCACAGAATCTCTCAATAGCATTTAAATCGTGGCTTACAAATAAAATTGTTCGGCCGTCTTTCTTATGCATTTGTTAAGAGCTGTCTATTTTGTATACTTACAAGGATCAAAAATTAAATCAATTCCGCATTAGGCAATCACAAATAATTTCTTTCGTTAATTATCTTTTCTTGTCAAGGTAAACCGTGATGAGATTGTATTAGTTCAACATTTGTATTTTTGAGGTGTTTTATTCTTTCAGTGTCTCCTTTTACCATCATTTGCACCAACTCGTTGAATTTAACTTGTGGGGTCCATCCTAAAACACGCTCAGCTTTAGAATAGTCGCCTCTTAACTCATGAATTTCTGAAGGCCTATAAAAGTTTTTGTCTACAACGACATAGTCTTGCCAATCAAGGTCCACGTAATCAAAAGCGAATTGTGCGAATTCTTTTACCGTATGAGTCTGGCCTGTTGCCACTACATAATCATCAGGTTTGTCTTGCTGCAACATAAGCCACATTGCCTTTACATAGTCTCCAGCAAAGTCCTAATCTCTCTTCGCTTCTAAGTTTCCCAGTCTTAATTCCTTCGATAGTCCCATCTTGATTTTCGCCACAGTACTAGTTATCTTTCTGGTGACGAATTCGTAACCTCGCCGGGGAATTTCATGGTTGAAGAAAATACCATTACAGGCAAAAGTGTTGTACGCTTCCCGGTAATTTCTGGTCAGATCAAAACCCGCAACCTTAGAGATTCCGTACGGCGACCTGGGATGAAAAGGAGTATTCTCGCTTTGAGGAACTCGCTTGACTAAGCCGAACATTTCAGACGACCCTGCAAAATATACTTTACATGTTGGTACTCTCTGACAGATTGCAGACAAAACACTCAGGGTTCCATTGATATTCGTGTTAATCGTGGAAAAAGCATCTTCAAAAGAGTAGACCACAAAGCTCTGGGCAGCTAAATGATAGCATTCATCTGGTTGAACCTTTTCCACAACATTAAATATGCTTGCATAGCTTTCTAAACTACCAGCATGTAAGTGAAGCTGGTCCAATATCGGTTTTATCCGCCAAAGTCTGTGTTCAGGGTCTTCCAAAGCCACACGTCTTACTATCCCATGGACCTCGTAGCCTTTTTCTAAAAGAAATTCGGCTAAATAAGAACCATCCTGACCGGTTATTCCTGTAATTAAGGCTTTTTTCATTTTTAATACCTTTCCATGAGTAAGCCTAATTTCCTGGTTACTAATTTTACTTTGTAAGAAAGCAGTATCAAAAGATTTTCTTTGAAAAAATCGATAACAATTTTTAGCCAAGTGCTATCGGAGGAGAAAATGTTTGCAGAAGACAAGCATTGTAGGTATGATTTGTCGTCCTGGGAAGCATCCGAGAGGTAACCGTTCGAGGAAAGCTAAGCTGTGGTAAAATTATTAGAGATGACGCCTGCATAAGATATTTGGAATATAAAAGTCTAAAAGTAATGAGATTGGGGAAATGTCGGGAGTTAAAAGAATCCTGCTGGAATGCACACATACATATGAAAATGATTTGAATACCGGCATTCAACGTGTTGTGAGAAATATTGTCGGGCAATCAAAACAGGTGTGTAAGGAAATCGGGGTAGAATGTCAACCAGTCATTGTTAAGCTAAGTCGGTTCTGGGCTGTTGATAAAATAAAGAATGAGTCTTCCTTGCACGCTAAAATTAGGGCCTTTTTGAAAAATGTATATCGCAATATTCGCTCACTTTTATGCGCGGTTTTACCATTTGGTAGCATAGAAAGACTTTCGATCGCTGTTTTTGGACGATTAAGGCTAACCACTGCAGTCGACTTTGTTCTTGGTATTCTGCTGTTACCGGTGTCGCTGACAGTGTATTTCCAAAGGAAAGTAGTTCCTCAGAAAGGCGACCTTTTGTTGTTGCTTGATTCTTCGTGGGTTTATCCCATTTGGCCTGCGGTTAGATGTGCTAAAGACGAAGGTGTCAAAGTTGGGCTGGTAGTGCATGATATTTTCCAGGTTACACATCCACATTTATTTACTCCTGCTGTGGTGAAACGCTTTCGGCTGTGGATTGACCAAGCGATAGACCATGTGGATTTTTTCATTGCTGTGTCACAAACGACTCGTGATGAAGTAAAGAGATATGTTGAATCCAAGCTTCCATCTATTGGGCCAGTTTTGCAGTTTGAATCATTTCGGCTGGGGTCGGTTATTGATAATGTGGTAAGTACAGGCAGGATACGTGCAGAATTGAAAAAGACATTTGAGGTTGACAATAAACAAAATACCTATCTAACCATAGGCACAATAGAGCCTCGCAAAAATCATAAGTACCTTTTAGATGCCTTTGATGAAGTTTGGCAACGGTGTCCTGATACAAAATTATGCATAGTGGGCCGCATTGGTTGGTTCTGTGATGGACTTAAGAAGCGTATAGAGTTTCATCCAGGGTACAAGAAGTGTTTATTCATGTTCAATGATCTATCGGATACAGAATTAGATTACTGTTATCATCATGCCACGGCATTGGTATTCCCATCTCTTGCAGAAGGATTTGGGCTGCCTTTAGTTGAGGCGCTGTATAAAGGTTTGCCAGTTCTGGCCAGTGACATTCCAATTTTTAGGGAGGTGGGCAAGGACTTTTGTACCTATTTTGATATTAGCCAGCCTGTTTCTCTGGCGAAAATCATTATTGATATTGAAAACAAAGGGAAGATGCCTAAGGTTCGCAAGCCTGAAGAATACCAACTGCTTGACTGGAAAGACAGTTGTCGAGAATTACTGAGTAAGGCTGTCGCTTTGTATGAGAAAGTACCGCTACGGTCTTCTACACAATAATCCGTTCGGACTCTTGTGTAACCTTCCAAACTCTGGGCAGGCAAGCTCACCTATTATTATTTGGCTTTTCTCCCTTAATTACATAACAGAAAGCAAATTTTGGACCACATAGTTTTATTAGAATCCTAAACATTCATGAACAAATGGCTGTTAAGTATCTCTTGTATTCATCCGAACTATGTATTTTGAATACGGCTTCACAAAAACACGAGAATTATCATTCATCTCGAAAGGAATAATTCGCACTGAGAGGTATTTAATAATTTATCTTTTGAAACCTCCACCAAATTTGAGTCCGTGTCGATAATTCTCAGTTTAAAACCGTGAGTCATAATTTCTTCTAAGAACTGCTTCGGGTTTTCGCCTGTACCTGATATCAAATCAGGTGTAAATTCGCAGATTATAGTAACATGAGGATTCTCTTGTAAAAGTTTTTTCATACCTTTAAATATCAGGGCCTCACTTCCCTCCACATCTATTTTAATTGCATCTATCTTTAGATTGTTACCGGCAAAATAGTCATCTAATGATACGGCCTCTACGTCCATCGTTTCAACATGGTCCTTATATTTTTGAAATTTGAATATTCCTTCGGATATATCAGAAATGCTACTACCGCCATGAAGTCGCCTCAATTTGTGAAATTTTATTCTTCCTGATTTGTCAGACACCACTTTTTTAATTACAATTACTCTGTCAAGGAAACCATTAACAGCTATACTTTGTAACAAAATTTCTGAGATTTCTGAATTGGCCTCAAAAGCATAGATCTTGCCGGTTGGCCCAATTAATGACGCTGCCAAAAGGGTATAATATCCAAAATTTGCTCCTATTTCCACGACAGTCATTCCTTCTTTTATTGTCTTCGCAAAGACTTTCGTAATCCACATCTCCCAAAACCCATCTAAAAGAATGTGTGGTGTTAGTGATATATCCCTCGTGTCCACAAAAATCTTTTGGCCCCAAATGGTTCTTGTTAGTGCTCTATGGTTTCCAAGATATATCGAATTCCTTAAGTGTGGATTAGTTTGTGCTTCATTTTTTGCAATACTCTTGGATATAACCATCTTATAATAAAGCTGTCTCGCAATAACATTTAAGAAAGGGAGTCTTTTTATTGCGTATTTAATTTTTGTGACAAACATCTTCATTTTGATGGCTTCTTTGAGCAAATAATTTTTCTCTTACCCTGACATAAAAAGCCCTTAAGCTTTCTTACAATATGCACCTATCACATTCTCAGGGCTTCCCTGTTCTCTAATTAATCCATTTTCCAGCAGCAGCACTCTATCACAAAATCTCTCAACAGCAGCCAAATCGTGACTTACGAATAAAATCGTTCGTCTATTCTTCTTGAAGTCTTCAAAGCAATCATAACATTTCTGCTGGAAATCAATATCACCTACCGCCAAAACTTCATCCACCAGCAGTATGGGGCTTTCAACGCTTACGGTGATGGAAAAGCCCAGCCGCACCTGCATACCAGCTGATAAGTTTTTCAACTTTGCATC
>Ga0209636_10004142_pt1 | contig 14809 bp, 10 predicted proteins | sample DeeMarSWOR152_54_FD_187464 | JGI IMG/M metagenome (GOLD analysis project Ga0209636, IMG submission 187464) | Marine sediment microbial communities from White Oak River estuary, North Carolina - WOR-1-52-54 (SPAdes) (version 2) | ecosystem: Environmental > Aquatic > Marine > Intertidal zone >...
GTCCTCTGGGCATTCAACCTTTCCCTTTTCAAGGAAATATTGCGGTTGCTCCGAGATGAGCGTTGAAAGTTTTTCCCCAGTTTTAGCCATTATATCCAAGATTAAGGCTGTGGTCATGGCTCCATCGCGCACTGATTGATGCGGACCGTAAAAGACTCCACCGTTTTCTTCTCCGGCCAGTTTAGCTTTCAATTCTTTCATTGTTTGCGAAACAGTCACGCTTCCCACTTTGGTCCATACGATTTCGCCTTTATTCGCGTCTGCCACGTCTTTGATAAGTGTTGAAGAGCTAACGGGAGTAACTATTTTCGCGTGAGGATTTTCCCTCAAAAAATGTTTTGCGATCAGCGCAAAAGTCTTGTCTCCCCAGTAAACCTCTCCGTTTTCATCAATGAAGATTGACCGGTCAGCATCACCATCGAAGGCTACGCCCAAATCTGCGCCTACCGCTTTCACGGTTACGGCTATCTCCTTGAGGTTTTCTGGACGCGGTTCGGGCAGTCTTCCAGGGAACGTTCCGTCAATGTTTGCGTTTATGCTTGTAACTTTGCAACCTAGTTCTCGTAGAAGCGGTGGAGCAGTTAAGGCGCCTACGCTGTTAGCTGCGTCGACAACAACGTGATAATGGTTTTTCGCTATTTTGGTGGTGTCCACGTGTTTTTTTATAGCTTCAATATACTCAACATTCACTTCGGGTAACTCGTGTTTTGCCCCTAGTTCATTCCATTCCGCAAGTACCTGTTTATTTTCGAAGTATATGTTTTCTATTTCGCTCTCTTGTTCGTGGGAGATTTCTATGCCGTCGTTCCAGATGACTTTTATGCCATTATAATGCGGCGGGTTGTGGGACGCCGTAATTATTACTCCACCATCCATGCGGTGATTTTTGACTGCATATTGCAATGCGGGTGTAGGTGCCATTCCAGCGAAAAACACGTTGCAGCCTGTGGCTGTTAAACCAGCGATGACTGCTCTGGCGAACATTGGTCCGCTGGTTCTGGCGTCATGTCCCAGCAACAGGTTCTTCTTTTTGAAGAAAGTTCCGATTGCTGAGCCTATTTTTATTGCCATTTCTGGGGTTAATTCTTTGTTGACTACTCCGCGGATGCCGTTTGTTCCGAAAAGCTTGCTTGCGCCCATGTTTTCTCTTCTCCCACTGTTTAACAGATAATCTTGGATTTTAATGTGTCTCCAGAAATTTCCTTTGCAGGGCAAACGGCAACTTCTGCGAGCGAAACGTTATCTTTAACTTTTGCTTGGTCAGCGATGATGCAGCCTTTGCCTATTCTAACTTTCTTTCCGATTGCCGCGCCTTCACCTATGATTGCCCCGTTTATTGATGAAAAATCGTCGATTTTTGCGTCTTGAAAAATCACCGAGTCTGCTATCCGCACGTTTTTTCCTATGGTTACGTTTTTCCCCAAAACGGCGTACGGTCCAATGATTGATTTTTCTCCTATGGAAACCCCTTTGTCTAAGGCAACGGGGTTTTTCAACTCAAATTTGCTTGCGCTTCTGCGCTTTTGCCTGTTGGCAAGAGAATCTAGGAGAATCTTGTTTACCTGCAGATACTCTTCTGGTTTGCCTATGTCCGTCCACAAGCCGTGGAAAACGTGTCCGTAAAGTTCTCCTTTTTCGACTAGTTTTGGGAAGATTTCGCGTTCCATTGAAACCAGTTTTCCTTTTGGGATATAGCTGAATATTTCGGGGTTTAGAACGTAGATTCCAGCGTTTATGAGATTGGTTGGTGCCATGCCTTTGGCTGGTTTCTCTATGAATTTCTTTATGCGCCCGTTTTCTGCTATTTCCGCTACGCCGTATCTGCTGGGGTCTTCGACTTTGCAGAGGGCTATGGTGGTGAGTGCTTTGTTTTTTCGGTGTGCTTCTAGTATTTCTGTGTAGTTCAGGTCTGCGAATATGTCTCCGTTTAAAACCAAGAAGGTTTCTGTGTGTCCAATGAGTTTTTCAGCTTTTTTTATTGGTCCTCCTGTTCCGAGAGGTGTTTTTGGCGGGTCTATGGAGTATTTTATGCTTAGTCCGCATTTTGGGATTCGCTGCTGTTTTAAGTAAAACGCCGTTAGCCCGTTAACTGCCAGTATGGCTTCTCCAATGTTGTTTTTGGCGAGTCTCTCGAAAATCCACTGGAGCAGTGGCTTGTTGACTATGGGGAAAAGGGTTTTGGGTCTTGTGCAGCTTAGCGGTCTTAGTCTGGTGGCGAATCCGCCTGCGAGAATCAAAGCTTTCAGTTAGCGTCACCTTAGGGGCTTATACTATCTGCGCGTTTTAATATAAACAGTTATGGTTAAAGGCTGCGTGCTGTTTTCAGAAGCAAATTGGTTACGGCTAGTAACGGACTGTGCTCTTGCTGTGCTGTTGTTGCTCTCGGAGACTATAGCCCCCTTATATAAAGCATAAAATTCAGTTTGGCTACGGCTGTTTTTGCTTGTGGAAAGCGCCATTACGGGTAGACCCCTCTATAGGTTTTCTGCATTGATTGGCTATTAGGCTCCAAATATGCGGTTTGTCAAAATCTTGCTGAGCAAAAGCATAGTTTAAGGTTTTTATTCCCATTCTATGGTTGCTGGCGGCTTGTGCGTTATGTCATAAACGACGCGGGTGACTTCTGGTATCTCATTGGTTATTCTCGTGGAGATTTTCTCCAAGACGCGGTAGGGAATTTTGGCGAAGCTGGCAGTCATGGCTTCGCGGCTTTCCGCCGCTCTGACAGCAACCACGTAGCCGTAGGCTCTCGCATCACCTTTGACGCCTGTGGCTTTGGTGTCCGTTAAAACCGCGAAGTACTGCCACAGGTTTTCCTCCAAACCGCCTTTTTCGATTTCCTCTCTAACTATTCGGTCTGCCTTCTTTGCGATACTGACCTTCTCCGCGGTTAATTCACCTATTACCCTAACCGCTAAGCCCGGTCCCGGAAACGGTTGTCTGGAGACTATTTCTCTGGGCAGCCCCAGCATTTTGGCGACTTTTCGCACTTCATCCTTGTACAGGTCGCGCAGAGGCTCCAAGATTTTTTTGAATTTAATTTTTGACGGCAGCCCAGCGACGTTGTGGTGGGTTTTTATCTTTTCTGAATGTTTCCGGAAGCCTGATTCGATGCGATCGGGGTAAATGGTGCCTTGGATCAGGTAGTCGGCGCCTTTTTTTGCAGCTATCTCTTCGAAAACCCGTATGAATTCTTCTCCGATGATTTTGCGTTTCTTTTCGGGGTCAGTTACGCCCTCCAGTTTCTCCATGAAACGTTCTTGTGAGTTTGCGATTACAAAGTTAATTTTGAATTTTTGAAACGCGTCTCTAATCGCTTCAGGTTCGCCTTCCCGCATGAAGCCGTGGTCAACAAAAACCGCCGTAAGCCTATCGTTTAATGCTTGAGCTGCAAGGGCGGTTGCGACACTGGAGTCTATGCCGCCGCTTAAGCCTATTATGGCTCTGCCTTCGCCCGCTTCCGCCTTTATCTCTTTAACCATCTTTGCGATTATGTCTTCCATCTGCCAGTTTGCCGTGCACTTGCAGACTTCGAAGATGAAGTTGCGGAGCATGCGCACGCCGTTTTCTGTGTGAATAACCTCGGGATGCCACTGCAAGCCATAGATAGGTTTTTCCTTGTGCCTAAAGGCGGCGACTGGGCAACTTTCTGTATGCGCCAACACCTCGAATTCGGGCGGCAGCGAGAAAACGGTGTCGCCGTGGCTCATCCAAACCTTTTCTTTTCCGCTTAAGCCCTCCAGCACGCCGACGGGCTTGTCGACGGCAACATAGGCGATTCCATATTCCTTGCAGGTTGCGGGTCTGACTTTTCCTTTAGCGAACTGGGCTACGAGTTGGTGCCCGTAGCACAAGCCTAAAACGGGCAAGTTTAACTCCAAGATTCGCGGATCGATCTGGGGCGCGTTCGGTTCGTAGACGCTTGAGGGCCCTCCTGAAAGGATTAAGCCTTTAACGTTGAGTTTCTCGTTCAGGCTCTTGATTTCGTCTGGGGTTACGTCTTGCGGCACGATTTCCGAGTAGACGCCGTGCTCCCTGATTCTTCTGTCTATGAGGTGGCAGTATTGTCCTCCGAAATCCAGCACCAGTATGGTGTCATATTTCGTCTGCATTTTTGGCGCGACTCAAGTAAGGGGGGATTTGCTCTAGTAATTTAACATTGCTATCACATTATTGTCAATTACAACTGCACTTTTGCTTTCCGCGGGCGCCATCTGCTTCACATTTTTCTTTTTTAAAGAGTTCAGCGTTCCAATTCTAGCGAGTGAAACTAAACTTTTATAAACATAATCGGTTAACTGTTAGAAGCGTGTTTCGAAAAGGTTGATTTGATTGGAAAAACGTGCAAGAGGCAAAAGTTATGGAGTTAAATGAAACTGACAAAAAAATCTTAAAGAACCTTTTAGATGATGCTCGGTTTTCAAGCAGGCAAATAGCAAAAAAAGTAGGCGTTTCCGTTGGCACCGTGCTTTCAAGAATAAAGAAAATGGAGGACATGGGCATTATAAAAGGCTATTCAGCCATTTTGGATCACGAAAAACTCGGCTACGAATTGACCGTAGTGACGGAGATAACGGTTTCGAAGGGCAGGCTTGTGGAAATGGAAAACGAGATAGCTAAAAACCCGAACGTATGCGGCGTTTACGACGTAACAGGCTTAACAGACGCTGTCATTATTGCCAAATTCAAAAGCCGCGAAGAACTTGGGAAATTCACAAAGAACTTGCTGGCTTTGCCCTATATTGAGCGAACAAACACGCATGTGGTGTTGACAACGGTGAAAGAGAACTTCCGTCTTCTCTGAGGCGAGAGGCTCATTTAGCCCGTTACATTTTCTTTTTCTGTTTCACTTCTAATTTTAGCTGTCGAAAAGAGGAAAAGCTAAGGGCGCAATGTTCATCTGAGAGCTAGGGCTTAAGTTCTTTTCACGGCTGATTTTTTCTTTTTGTAGTTGAGTTCTGGTCGGGCGATGGTTATTTTTGTGCCTGAGGCAACAGGAGAAGTGACCCACACGTTTCCGCCTATTACCACGTTATCGCCGACTATTGCATCGGCTCCGAGAAGAGTTGCTCCTGAATAAATTACCACGTTGTTTCCAACCGTTGGGTGTCTCTTTATTCCTCTGATTATTTGGCCTTTTTCATCTTTTGGAAAGCTCAGAGCGCCCAAAGTAACTCCTTGGTACAGCTTTACGTTGTCACCTATTTCCGTGGTTTCTCCGATAACCACGCCTGTTCCATGGTCAATAAAGAAGTTTTTGCCGATTTTGGCTCCTGGGTGAATGTCAATGCCCGTCAGTGAATGAACATGCTCGCTCATTATCCTAGGAATCAATGGCACGCCGCGCAGGTAAAGCTCATGGGCTATACGATAAGTTGTTATCGCCAAAACGCATGGATAGCTGAGGATTACCTCTTCGGTGCTTACCGCAGCTGGGTCTCCGTTGTAAGCGGCTTCGATGTCTCCGCTGAGAAGAGACCTTATTTCTGGAATTTTCTCTAAAAGCTCTTGGACTACCACTTGCGCTCTTTCTTGGCAGACATCGTGGGGGCATTTAGTGATCTTTCGGCAAATATACTTGAGACTTTTTTCCACTTCGTTCGTGAGTCGAGTGTAGATCGATGTTAGAGTGCTGCCGAGAAAGTACTTGATATTAGCTTTGGTAGCGTCCTCTTTCCCCAAGTATCCTGGAAAGAGCACTGTAAACAGGTCTTCAAGAACTTCTATGACGACTTTTTTTGAGGGCAAGTCTTTTCCTTCAAGGTGGTCCATGCTTCCGAACGTTTCATAGCTCTTCATGATTTTGTCGACAAGCTTTGGCAAGCCTGTTTCAGGCCATTTTTCTTCCACTTTTTCTTGGTTCTTCAACAGTGCATCTAACATTTTCTCTGGACTCCAGCAGTACGTTTCGTCGCGAGTTTGAATTTTTTTCTTTTCTGCTGGTTGGGACCGAGTAGGATTTTGTTTCATTCTGCTCACTTTTCTCTCTTTTGAAAGAGAATAATGAAAAGTGGAATATAAGAGAAACTCTTTAGGCTGCTATATTGTGGAGCTGGGGTTCCCTGCCTGTTCCTGAAACAGTGGTGTGCTGAGGTAGCGTTCTCCCGTGTCTGGAAGAACAACAACTACTAACTTGCCTTCGTTTTCTGGTCTTTTGGCAACTTGTAGCGCGGCGTACGCTGCTGCGCCCGCGGAGATTCCTACGAGTAAACCTTCTTTCAGGGCGAGTAGCCGCGAGGTTTGCATGGCGTCTTCATCTTTCACTTGGATGACTTCGTCCACTAGATCCAGTTTCAGGACGTCTGGGATGAAGCCTGCGCCGATGCCTTGGATTTTGTGTGGTCCTGGTTTGCCGCCGCTTAGGACTGGTGAGTTAGCTGGTTCCACGGCTACGGCTTTGAACTGTGGCTTCAGCGGTTTGATGCACTGTGCTACGCCTGTGATGGTGCCGCCTGTTCCAACGCCTGCGACCAGTATGTCAACTTCGCCTGCGGTGGCGTTCCATATTTCGGGTCCTGTGGTTTCTCTGTGAATTTTCGGATTAGCCAAGTTCTTGAATTGTTGGGGCACGAAGGAGTTTGGCGTGTTGGCAGCGAGTTCTTCGGCTTTTTTGATGGCGCCTTTCATGCCTTCTGCGCCTGAGGTGAGGACAAGTTCGGCGCCGTAGGCTTTTAGTAGATTGCGGCGTTCAATGCTCATGGTTTCGGGCATTGTGAGAATGAGACGGTAACCTTTTACTGCGGCGACCATGGCGAGACCTATTCCCGTGTTGCCGCTTGTTGGCTCGATGATTACAGTGCTTGGCTTAACCAGTCCCTGTTTTTCGGCTTCGGTTATCATGCTTAGGCAGATGCGGTCTTTGACGCTGCCTCCTGGGTTGCGGGCTTCGAGTTTAGCTACGACTGTGCATTTTAAGCCTGCGGTGAGTCTGTTTAAGCGTATTAGGGGTGTTTTTCCTATGGTTTCTAGAACGTTGTTGAAGATTTGTTTCATTTTTGTTCACCAAACAGGATTATAACATCGTTATATGACGACTAGCAATATAAAAACTTACTGCCTTCTCGCCTAAACCCAACACTGCAAGCCTCATTATAAATTAATCTGAAGCGGTTCTGGTTTGCACGTAAAGTAAAGCCTTTTAATATGCTGCCCTGTTCTATTATTTGCCACCCAACAACCCATACATGCCAAAATGACTCAAGCGGGGGTTGCCAAGCATGGTCAAAGGCGTAGGACTGAGGCTCCTATCCTGTAGAGGTTCGTGGGTTCAAATCCCACCCCCCGCACCTGAATTAGGGCATTTTAAGAGCTTATTTTGTCATAAAAAGCTCTATTTAGGGCTTTGTGGTTGGGGATTGCCGTTTGAACACAAGTTTACCGGTAAAAATGCTTGACCAGAATTGGCAAGCGCACGCGAGTTCGGAGTTAGTATTTCTCCCAGTCTGTGTATTTGTTATCTACCTGATTGCTCACCCTCACCTCTCTGACGAGTCTACCCTTCTCTTCTCGCTCCCTGTTCTCTATGATCACATCGGCGAAGCGCTTCACGATATTGATGTCTACTTCACTGTGTATGTCAGCCTTCACGATGAAGACAACTGTATAGTTCAAGATTCTTGCGGCTGAGGCTATATCAGAGTAGTACTTGTAGAAGAGGCTCTCATCCATATGAGGAATCATGTTGTCGAGGAAGTCGCCTAGGACGACAGGCTTGCTATTTTCAGGCAGGGTCTTCAAGGTCTTGGTCAGGAAGACGCTTACCATCGAAGGGTCTTCAGGAGAAAGGGTGGAATACTCCAGCTCCGATACACCGGAGATTGTGGTTACCCAGCCGACCTTCGCATCCTTAGGAAGGGACAGCTGCGTTGGCGAAGTGGGACCTAATAGCAGAATGGGCGCGCATCTGCCCTCCAGACGGGACATCAGGTCGTGTACAACTTTTTCGGCTCCGATGTTTCCTTTGATGAGGATGGCTATAATTCTGTACTGGTCTATGGGCTTCTTCAGACCGTGCAGGAACAGGGCGCTGGTGGCAAAGGAGAAAATCTCCCCGATCTTGGGCTTTCTCCCCAATAGTCTGTACATGTAAACTGTGTTTACGGGCATCCCCACAGCGAAGACGAGGGCGACAGACAGGAACATGAATTCTGGAAAAAAGGTATAGCTGACTACAGACACCAAGATGCAAGAGGCACCCATGAAACGCATCACAGGATTCTTGCCTTCCATAGCCACCGTCATTATAAGTAAACCGATCAGCACCATCCAGACCATCATTGCAGAAGAATAGCTTGTTGAGAGATGAACTGAAAGTAACCGGATAAAGCCTCCCAACGCAATGTAGACGCCAATAAGAAGGTTTTCTGTCCTTGGGGCACGGTAGAAACCTGAAATAGCTACTGTGCAACCTAAAACAATCCACCCCACTGGGAAAAATGTAGGCGCAAAGGGTAGGCTAATCAACGTTGCCGCGATACTTAAGAAGCTGCCCAGAACCAAGCCCCTATCACGTTCCCAGATACCATGGTTGATGAAACCAGCAGAAATGGCAACTGTCCAAACAGCCTCTATTTGCTCCCATGTCATTCCCTCTGGGGCAAAGATTGTTACCAGAAAAGCGACAAAAAAACCAATAGCAAAGCCAATCGAGATCCGCATATCAGTGTGAGTACGATTCGGCACCTCTACCAACCTCCTTTCCGACTAAACATGACCTTCTTTCAACACCATCTACCTGAACTCCCACTCACAGTAGGGATCACCCATCGCAATACATCGTATCTCCTTAACATGTTGATTCTTAACAGCAGAGAAGAACCCGTTGAGAAAGCCTGTGGTGAAGTAGCAGGAAGGGCCCTTGATTTTTGTTTTGAACAGTTTCGTCTGCGCGTTCTCGCAGTTCTCTACTATTCTTATGGTTTCATTCACCGTAACCTTTCCAACTTTGCATTGGTTTAAGAAATCTATAACACGTTTCACCGCCTCATCCTCCCTTAACCCCGCTTCCAACAGGCGTTGCCCGACCTGCTTTCCAGCCTTGGCTCCCCCCATCCCCAACACCATGCGGTACCTCTCGCCCGCCAGAGCGGGAAAAACCATAGCGTGACAGACTCGATGGATGTTTACCATACTCCCCAGCGTAGGCCTCTCCAAAAGAGGTTTTCCATGGAGCAGAAACTCCATGAGGTGATGCATCAATCGTTGATGAATCTTTTCGATTGTCGAGACGTCTTTCTCTAGAGTCTCCCCCAACTCATCAATTTGTCCGGGCATCAATTTGACTTCGCAGTAGGGATCCCCTAACCCTATGCACTTCGTCTCGACAGCATTCCACTCCCTTTCGAGTCCACGCAAACTCTCGAACGCTTGCACCATGCCTGCTACACCAGGAGGTGTGTAGAATCCCATCGCCGCGCCGATGTTCTCGAATCCCCAGCATTCAGAGCTTTCGTACATCCTCACGTAGTGTTCATCCGTCTTAGAGATGTCTTCAAGGTATTCCACGATGCCGCTGCGTTCCTGTTGCGGACCACCAAGCGATCCTACCATACCTTTCAAAAATTTCTTCATATCTTTAGGTCTGCTGAAGCTCTTCGGCATGAACTTGAGGAGAAGTTTCATGCGCAACGGAAACATGGCACGCTTGACCTCTTCACGCCTACTCATGAGTTTAAACATGGAGGGACCATCCTCCTTGTTCATCTCGTACACCATCATCGGGAACCGCTTGGGATCCCAGAGCATCCCGCTCCAGTGAGCGAAGTTAGGCCAGAACAGATTCACAAAGTCCCCCAAAGCTACCCTCATTACTGCTTGGTCTCCCCGAAGGTAGGCTGTCAGCATCTCAGGGTTGAAGACGCGTTCTTCCAATCCAATGGGTTCGAGCTCGATGGGGGCTTCAATTCTAACAGGCTTCAACTTAGGGTGCTTCACGACGTTCAAGAGCTGCTTACCATCTCCAGCCTCCATCTTTATCACACCATTGGATAGAGCCATCATAGCCACCAGGTCCTCAGATTTGCCGCAGCCCTCATCCACACAAGCTAAGACACCGTTCCCTTCCGCCGCGAACTCCGACAGGGTCATCCTCATAAACCTCAGAACCTCTGAGCCACTGAACAGGTATGGAGAAGTTAGGGAATCAAAAACTAACAGAACACCCTTTTTCCCTATTCGTTCACTCAGCTTGGAGATAGCTATGCCTATGCTGGAAAGGTCATCACAGTGAGCATGAACAGTATCAGGTCTATCCGAAAACGAGAGTCCCATAGTCTCGTGATACACGTTAACAAAGTTCAGCAGACGCGGCTCAACTTCCCGTAGCCCTCGCTCCTTTAAGACACTTTCAGCTTCAGATGAACCATACTCCGTTGTCACAAAGATAATGGGCTTATCCATCGCTAAGCTCTGGAGGGCAGCCTGCTGACAGAAAGTTGACTTTCCCGCCCCAGGAGGGCCAACCAACAAAATCATGTTTTTGGATGGTACTTCTTGTAGTTGAGCTAAGGATACCATGTGATTAGCCTCTTCTTCGTTTTGGCTGGCCTTTCTCAAATGCCACCTCAATTCTCTTATCTATTTCAGCAATGCTAGGGTGCTTTATTATGGTGAAGCGTAGTACTGGCTCATCCTGCTTTGTTTCGATTTCTGCTTTGACAACGATCTCGAAGATGCCCGCGGCTTGATCGCTAAATTCTTCCATCCCCCTTACCTCGGTCAGAAAGAACAGTCCGTACGACTTGTTGTCCTTTATCCAACTGCGAACCTTGCTCAGAAGCGCGCTAACCTTTCTTCTATCTTCGTTATGTAGAAGCAGGGAATCCAGAAAGTCGCCGAAGAGACAACTCTTCTTTGTCAGCTTCATGTAGAGTTCTCTTTCGACCAGCATGAGGTGTTGAGGTTTGATGGTTTGTATCGGTTTGCTGACGGCTTCCTCAGAAGTCTGGTTGAAAACGCATCGAGGCCAGAAAGCGGTGACTAGCACCACATCTAACCCTCGGGGGGCAACGCAGGGTTCTGACACAAATGCCGCGAACTCCTCAGCGTTTCTTAGCCGAGAAAGTAGAGGTTGGAGTAGCGAGTTACATAGTAATGTTCTCGGGATCAAAGGGTTGCGAATAACTAGGCAAGGTTCACCGGCGACGATTATCTCATCCATCTTCAACTTTCATCAACTCCTATTCTGAATTGGTTTCAACATTTTATCTGAACTCCCACTCGCAGTAGGGATCGCCCATTGCTATACACTTTGTCTCTTTAACATGTTGATTTTTAACGGCAGAAAAGAAACCGTTGAGGAAGCCAGTTGTGAAATAGCAGGAGGGCTCCTCAAACTTAATCGTCAGAAACTTGGCGAATATGCTCTCACAGTTACCATTTATTTTGATTGTTTCATCTGCCGTTACCTTTCCCACTTTGCAGTGTTCTAGGAGATGGAGAACGCGCTTCACCGCCTCATCTCCCTTTATCCCAGCTTCCATAAGGTGTTCGCCCACCTCTTTTCCCGCTTTTGCTCCTCCCATCCTCAACGCCATCTGGTATCTTTCGCCAGCCAATTGGGGAAAACCCATGGCGTGGGTGACCGCGTGGAGGTGAAGATCGCTGCCTAACCGTGGTCTCTCTACAAGGGGCTTCCCATGGAGCAGAAAACCCATTAGACGTTGCATCAACAAGTCATGTGTCCTTTCTACAAATGTGCTGTCCTTCTCCAAAGTATCTCTCAGCTCAGCTATCTCCCCTGGCACCAACTTGAACTCGCAGTAGGGGTCCCCCATCGCGATGCACTTGGTCTCAATGACGTTCCAGTCCCTTTCAAGCCCTTTCATGCTTTCAAATCCTTTACATGAACCTGCGGCGCAAGCAGCGAAATAATTCAAAGCCATGGGGGCACCTAAGTTCTCAAATCCCCAACATGCATAGCTCTCATATGCTCTAAAGTAGTGTTCATTAGGTTTCGAGCGGTTTTCAAGGTATTCCATGATGTTGCTGCGTTCTGCCTCGCCCCAAGGGACTTGCATCTTGAAATATTTTTTCATGTTATTGACCTTGTTGAGGTCCTTAGGCATGAACTTGAACAAGAGCCTCATGTGTCGGGGGAAAAACTGGATCATCTCTTTTGCCATCGTGCCATCTAACTTGTCAAGCTCGTACTTCATCATTGGAAACTTTTTCGAGTCCCAGAGCATCCCACTCCACATGACAAGGTTTGGCCAGAACAAGTTTACGAAGTCCCCCACATCCTTTCTCATCCACATCTCATCCCCTCGCATAACCGCTTCGTAACACTGTTTTCCCATATCGGGATCCATAATCTCGAAATCGAATGCAAATTTGACCCCGGTCGGTTTTGCTCCTGTGGGAACTTCCACTCTTGTTGGCGATATTTCTGGATGTTTCACGATTTCTAAGAGCTGCTTATCCTCCCCCACACCTATTTTTATCACGCCGTCTGAGAGGCTCATCATAGACACGAGATCTTCGGGTTTGCCGCAGCCCTCGTCTATACAGGTCAGAACAGAGTTCCCCTCAGCTGCGAACCTCGCAAGAGTCTGCGTCATGAACCTCAAGATCTCTGAGCCGCTGAACAAGTACGGAGAAGTCAGGGAGTCAAAGATTAACAAGATTTTTTTTCTTCCTATTCTGTCCCGCAGCCTTGAGATCGATATATCGATGCTTGAAAGGCTGTTACAGTCAGCATAAACCGTGTCTGACCTGTCTGGAACTGAGACGCCCACCGTTTCATTATAGGCGTCAACGAAACTCAGCAGACCATGCTCAACCTCTCGTAACCCTTGCTCCTTCAAAGCTCTCTCAGCGTCAGACGAGCCGTACTTAGTTGTCACGTATATGATTGGCTTATCCACCGCCAAGCTCTTGAGGGCGACTTGACTACAAAAAGTTGATTTTCCAGCCCCAGGAGGACCGACTAATAGAAACATCTTCCTCAGGGGTACTTCCTGTATTTGAGTTAGAGACACCACACAGCATCACCTACCTGAACTCCCACTCACAGTAAGCATCACCCATCGCAATACACTTCGTCTCTTTAACGTGCTGGTTCTTGACAGCTGAGAAGAATCCGTTGAGGAAGCCAGTGGTGAAATAGCAGGAGGGCTCCTCTCGCTTAGGGGTAAAGAGGCTTTCCCGCATGCTCTCGCAGTTCTCCTCCATCCGTATAGTTTCGTCCACCGTAACTTTTCCCACTTTGCAGTGTTCTAGGAGATGGAGAACGCGTTTCACCGCTTCATCCTCCCTTAAACCCGCGTCCATTAGACGTCCACCGACCTCTTTTCCCGACTTGGCGCCGCCCATTCTTAACGCCATCTGGTATCTTTCGCCGGCTACATGGGGAAAACCCATGGCGTGCATGACTGGATGGATGTGGATATCGCTGCCTAACCGTGGTCTCTCTACAAGGGGCTTTCCCTCAACCAGAAATCCTGTGAGACGGTGCATCAAACGTTCATGTATCCTTTCGATAACCGAACTGTCTTTCTGCAGAGACTCCTCTAGCTCATCGATTTCTCCGGGGACAAATTTAAATTCGCAGTAGGGATCTCCAAGACCTATACACTTCGTCTCAACGACGTTCCAGTCCCTCTCAGGTCCCTTTAAGCTTTCAAATCCCATCAAACCTCCTGCGTTCTCAGGACCGAAATGTGAAGCTATCGTAGTACCTATGTTCTCGAATCCCCAACATTCATAACTCTCGTGTATTCTAACGTAGTGTTCGTCAGTCTTTGAGGCGTCTTCAAGGTATTCACCGATCCAACCGCGCTCCCACGGTATCTCTCCACTCCCAAAAAACTTGGAAATTTTTTTCATGTCTTTCACCTTGCTGAGGCTCTTGGGCATAAACAATTTGAAGGCGAGCCTCATCTTCAAAGGATAAATTGACCAGTAATCTTTAATCATGCGGTATGGCTCCTGCTTGTTCACTTCATATATCATAGTTGGGAACCTTTTAGGGTCCCAGAGCATGCCGCTCCAATGGGCAAGGTTGGGCCAGAAAAGGTTCACGAAGTCCCCAACCTCCTTTCTTAGCCACGCTTTATCTTCTCTCATCTCCGCTTGGATAAACTCTCTTGCCATATTCGGGTCAAATGTGAATGGTTTGAGTTTAATAGAAGAGGTCATGGGGACTTCGATTTTTGTAGGTCTTAGTTTTGGATGCTTCACAAGGTTTAGGAGCCGTTTATCTTCCTCTATTTCTATCTTTATGATGCCGTTTGAAAGGCTCATCATCGCAATTAGGTCTTCAGCTTTCCCACATCCCTCGTCAATGCAGGTTAATACAGCGTTTCCCTCGACAGCTAACCTCAACAGAGTTGTCCTTATGAACCTTAAAACCTCGGAACCATTCATAAGGTAAGGCGAGGTAAGAGAGTCAAAAACCAACAAAGCGTTTTCACCTATTCTTTCTCGCATCTTTATGATAGCGATGCTTAGACTCGTCAAATCTCCGCACGAAGCATCAATAACATCTGCTCTGTCCACGCTAGGAAGTCCTACAGTTTCACGGAAGGCATCGACAAAGCCCAAAGGATGAGGCAATTCCTCACCCAATCCTCTTTGCCTGAATGATTCTACAATTTCTGATGGCGTGGATTCAGTGGTCACGTAGACCACTGGTTCCATGGTAATACTCTTTAGAACAGTTTCTTGGCAGAAAGTGGACTTTCCTGCTCCAGGAGGACCAACCAATAAAATCAAGTTTTTAGAAGGTATTTCTTGGAGTTGAGCTAAGGAAACCATCCGAAATCACCTACCTGAACTCCCACTCACAATAAGGGTCGCCCATTCCTATGCA
>Ga0209636_10004143_pt1 | contig 14806 bp, 9 predicted proteins | sample DeeMarSWOR152_54_FD_187464 | JGI IMG/M metagenome (GOLD analysis project Ga0209636, IMG submission 187464) | Marine sediment microbial communities from White Oak River estuary, North Carolina - WOR-1-52-54 (SPAdes) (version 2) | ecosystem: Environmental > Aquatic > Marine > Intertidal zone >...
TGACTTCTTCATGGTCTGAACCCAATACGGCAGCCATAGCACCCACTCCAACAGGCACGGCTTCCTGCATATATTTTCCTCTCTTATGAACAAGAAGGACCGCATCCTCGAAACAGAGGGACCCTGAAGCGACCAGAGCCGAGTATTCTCCAAGGCTGTGCCCGGCAGCGATGGCGGGGTCCTCCCCCAAAAGGGTATAGGCGATATAACTAACGATCAAAAGGGCTGGCTGAGTGTTTTGCGTCAGCCGGAGTTTCGCCTCTGGTCCTTCAAAGCAAAGACGGGATAGGGCGAAACCCAAGATTTCATCTGCTTTAAAAAAAATTTCCCGTGCAGCAGATGAGGCTTCAAAAAAATCCTTACCCATCCCCACTGCTTGGGAAGCTTGCCCTGGAAACAAGAAAGCCCTTTTTTCCATTTTCCATCCTCAATACATCTATAGTAAGAAATGAACAAGAATTAGGGAGTTTTAATCTGAATATCTGCTTCACGTCTTACATTTTTCATCCATTCTTGGACTTGAGTTCTCACCTTTGTCTGCTTTATCTCCCTTTCGATTTGGTCCAGCATCTCGACCAAGGGCTGCGGCTCAAGATCCTTTGTTCTTTGTTTTGGGACGTAAATCTGCTCATAATAATTCTCTATTTCCTCTAGCCGTACGATAACGCCCCGATCGAACCTTTGCGCAATGATTTTTTGATACAGAAGCTTCTCCCGAAGATACCATTTCAGATCGTCCCAATCCATACCGAAACGAATAAGAGCTCTCCCCGTCTCCCCAGGTTCCATACTTTGAATAATCTCACTGAGAGCGGACTCCAGCTCCTCTTTTTCAACCATTATCCTCTCGCTTGTCAGTCGAATGATCAATTTTTGGCTGATGAGGTGATCAAGAACTAGACTTTGAACATCCTCGTCTGATCCTTCTTCCAGATCTTCATACAGACCAAATGTCTTGACTATATTGATGTCGGTCAAGGTAATGACTTCATCGTTGACAATGGCAACGATACGATCAACCACCTCTGTCCAGCCGGATACACAAAGTAGAGAACAAAGGGCAAAAGCCAAGAAGAAGAAAAAATTCAGAGACCTATTTAACGCTTTAGACACTCTAGAACACATTGCCTATGGTGATGAAGCCTAACACCCTTTTTTCCCCGCTGGGAGCATCCAGATTCCAGGCGAGCTCCAAACGGACCGGACCAAGAGGGGTTCGGTATCTTAAACCCACCCCTATAGCATCCTGAAGACCAGCCAGATTGACTTGTATTCGTCTATCAAAGACATTGCCTTTATCATAAAACATGACGCCATTTAAGTTTTTGAATGCAGAAAGGATCGGGAAAATTATTTCAAAATTGAACAGAATCAAAGCTTTTCCGCCAATAGGTTTACCAGATATAGGATCTTTGGGCCCCAACTCATCAAACTCTACTCCGCGGAAAGAATTGCTGCCTCCAGCAAAAAATCTCTCATGAATGGGAATTCTTCCCTTGGCTAAGCCAACACGCACAGTGGAGCTGAACGTAAGACCTGGAACCACAGAGGCAAAATATTGGAATTTGTTGAATGTCTTCAAAAACTCTGATTCAGCCTTTAGATAAGGATAAGCCCACTCAAGTGCAGAACTTAAGAAAAATCCTCTGGAAGGATTAAAAAGGTCATCTCTCCTCTCCCAAATATAGCTGCTTGAGATTGATGTTGTGGAATACGGAAAAAATCGGCGGTCGACTCCTGACTCTGGGATGCTGAGTTCGACAATTATCGTCCTGGCAAACCTCAACGTGGCCAGAAAATCCATGTTTTCTTTTCTCGAGATTGTCTTGACGGTTGTCAAACTGATCCCTCGTCCATCGTAGGTGAAGCTTTTCCGAGCCTCCCTTTCTGCCCAAACATTTAGGTATGTTTCCATTGGAAGGCCAAAAAAATAGGGTTGTCTCCAAGAAAAAACTCCCCGTTTTTCTCTAAGACTGAGTTGTCCAAAAAGGCTAACCTGTGATGCCGCGCCGAAGACATTGTATCTTATATATTCTGCGGTTCCCCGTGGCCTGTATTCATTATTCCAAACGGCAAAAGTCTGCGGCTGGTCCTTTGACTCCATTCCCAATCCTAAACTGGCATAATTTCTGGCTCCCTCCATGACATGAACGAGCAGATTCTCTTTATCTGGGGAGACAGGAATTTCTTCGATATTCACATCTGTAAATATGCCCAATCTCTCGAGTCTTCTCTCTGTCTCTCTTATCGCATCGTACCGAGCAAAGTTCCCTTCACGCAGCAGGATTTCTCTTGAGATCGTGTTTTTTTTGGTGGCCTTATACCCGGTGATGATAATGTTTTCTATCTGGATCTTGCGGCCCTCCTCGATGTCAAATCGCACGGAGAAAAGATCTTCTTGAACGGGTTGAATGACAGCCACAATTTCAGTTCCTCTGATTCCTTGATTCAGATAGTATCTCTGCAGCTTTTCGATGTCTTTTTGAATATCAGGCTGAAAAAAGGCCCCTCCAGGATTGCTGCTGATCTGCTGGAGAATCACTCCCTCTGAGAGAAGCCGTGCTCCTGTGACAGAAACACTCTCGATCCTTTGCTGTCTTCCCTCCCGGACGGAGAGGATAGGCTTAATCTTTTGCCCTTCTCTCTGCAGATTTAGCTCTACTTGGGTCTCGGAAAAACCATGAGTTTTATACAGAAGCTCGATTTCTCTGGGCAATTCAAACAGCCTCGCTCCATCTATCTTTTGGAAGAGAGAAAACCTCTGTTTCATTAGAAGAGCTTCTTTTATCTGTGCAGAGGTAAAATATGCAAGGCCTTCGAAAGTGACGCCATGAATTTTGTACCGTTCACCAGGAGTCACCTTATAGTCTATGCGCATCAGATTGTCTTGGTTCTGGATGGATGAATCAACAGAGGCAAAAAGATACCCCTTTTTCCTCATGTGCCTGATTATCTTTGCCTCTCCCTCCGACAATCCCCATTCCTCAAAAATCTGGGCTTCCCAAATCGGCATGAGAAGTTCAAGCGGAACATCGGCTCCTGTGACTACAATCTCTATCCTTTCCTGTGGGATAACCTGGATGACAAACCTCACTCGGCCCTGAGATTCATCAAAATTTTGTTCTTTCACCAAGACTTCTGCCCGCCGATAATCCATAGAATTGTAGAACAGTCTCAACCTATCCAGGTCATTCTGTAAATCCGAAGGAACAAATTCATTCCCCTCTTTGGTCCGCATCTTCTCTCGCAATTGCTCTTCCGGAAAGATCAGCTCTCCTTCGAAATCAATTCGACTAAGAATATATCTCTGGGTGGAATGAATGTGAAACGATACATCCACATAGGGAGCTGAAGGATCTTTTTTTATGATAGGTTCAATGTTTGCTTGAAAAAAACCCTCCTCATTCAACAGCTCTCTTATTTCCTCAACAGCTCTATAGAGGCTCTCTGCGGAATAAGATCCCTCCTCTCTCAGAGCATACAAGTCCTCCTTAATTTTTTTGTATGGAATCTCGCTGCTGCCAATAAAATCGATGTTTCGAATAAACAGTTTCCTCGTGAGAAGAAAAGTCATCCTTATCCTCTGCTCTCCCTCCCTCAAAACTTGAACATCAGAGAACAACCCCGTTTTATAGAGCTGTCTTATGCTTTCTGTGATTCTTTTTAAAGAATAAGGTTCGCCCTCTTCCAAAGGGATGAGATTCATCATCTCCGGACCGCCTGGTTTTTCATCTATCGTCAGGTTGATCTTCTCTATGAAAGGAATAGGTTCCAGCACTTGGGGATACAGCCGGAAAGGCAGGATAAACAGAAAAAGACATCCGGCAAGAGATGTCGCTGTAGCCAGACATCTTGCGTGCAGATTAAAATCTTTTATGAATTTTAACATCGAAACTCACGCGTCCTTCTTCATCCCGAGTCCCCATGATGGACAGATCTCTCGTAAGATCCCATTCTATCCGAATGATCTCCTCGCGCTGTGTTGTCAAGTTCGTGGAATACAGGAAAGAAAAGTTTCTTGAGATATTTTTTCCGACAGTCAACCGCGCCGTCACTTCGGCAGATGAACCAATCACAAACGGATCAATCCTGAAGCGGTCGACAATGAATAAACCTTCAGCTCTTTTCTTGGCTTCTTCTGAAAGCTGAAACGAGAGAAGGGAAGCGGTACTGAGTTGTGTGCTCATATCATAGGAATAGGTTCTCTTAAAAGCCTCTCCCATGGCGAGAAGAGCAAGCACATCCTCTGGTGGGAGTGGTGGGGAAGAGCTAAATTCAGGATAGAGCCGGTCTAAGAGTCCATCCAGAGAAAAGGTCACCCTGTAATCCTTGACATATGTCTCTCCTTTAAAACTCAAATACGGCTCGATGGTTTGAGGATTTACAAAGCTCACTCTTCCCCTCAATATTCTGAACTCTCTATCTTGAAAATAAAGTTCTCCATCAAGGGCTTCAATATCCCCAAGAACAATCGGGGAGTTAATGTTTCCCGCAATATTTAAGTCAAACCTTCCTCTGACCTTTCCTAATGAATTCTCCATCCTGGCGTTGTCATTGGCTTTGATCTGAATGTCTAAGGTAAGGTCATCAAAAAAGTCTGGTTCTCTTCGGGATTCATAAATAGAGGCTGAAGAAAAGGCAAATTTTTCAGTAATCTCCCTCCTCCAGGAAAGCCTATACACAAGAAACTCTCCCTTGAGGAAAAACTGATTCTCATTTTTGATCAGATTGAGATTTCCATCAGTCAGGGCCCTTGTTCTCTCCAGAGGCGAGAGAACAAGACCTTTTCCTTCAGCTTTGACATCAATCTCTTCGACTCCACCCTTGCCCAACTTCATGCGACCAGAGCCCTGGACATCTCCTCCACCTAACTTTCCTTGGACAGAGCGCAAAGAAAATTCCCCATTTTCAAACAGCACAAGCCCTGAATAATTGCGAAGTGCATGGGCAAACTGGGGGAAAGGAAAGACTGCCCCTTGGAAATCTAACCCCCCCTTCACCTGAGGAGAAACCTTGGTTCCTTTGATCTCAGCGATATAATTTAGGCGTCCTTTGACACCTGTCCACGGAAGGAGAAGATCAAAATTGGAAAAATAACCCCTTACATCTCCAGAAATCGTGTCTTCCTCCAACGGAATTTCAAGAGAGATAAAAAATTTATTTTCTCCTGGTTCGAGGTTTCCATCTATCTCAAGGTCGATCTGCTCCTCGGCGATGGTGACCCGCAGCTCTCCTCTGGTTTCGGTCTTCTGGAAGGGATAAAGATACAGGTCCTTTATTTCAAAACTCCCCGCAGCAGAATCTCTTCCTAAAACTCCTTTTCCCTTTGCCTCGAAAGAAAGAGTCCCTTCAAGAGGAGCATAGATCGAGGAGAGGTTTATTCTCTCTCCTGAGACATCCAGATCAAATTCACCTTTTAGCGGCTGCAGACTAGTGGATCCTTTAACTTTGCCCCCATATAACTCAAATTCTAACTCTGGAAAGGAAAAAACATCGCTCTGCCAATCGATCTTTCCCCTGACCTGGGTCAGAGTTTGTCCGGAAAATTCCAATTGAGAGCTTAAAAAATCTCCTTTGAGCCTGAGGTCTTGGCCTTTTTGTTTAAATTCGAAATGTCCAGATGCCTCTCCCTTTAAAGGTGTAAAAATATCAAAACCAGGCAGAAGTGTTTCTACACGGCCACGTTCAAGATTAGAATCGACCTCGATTTCATCTCCATAGGTATGAACCCCGATTTTTCCTTTTATCGAAGGATCATCTACAGAAAATTGACCATAGAAATCATTCTTTATTATCTCAGCTTCTCCCTCAACAGACATAACATCGAAATTCCCAAAACCACCCGGACTAATGAAGAATTTCGCTTGGACTTGAGGAAATGCAAAATCTTCATAAATCCGAATAGTCGAATGCCCCCTTCCCCTGATCTCAGGGAATACAAAAGGTCTTTGAAGCACGAGGGAGGTGAAATCACGAGCTAGTTTCACGTCCTTGATTTCACCATCGATTGTAAAATCGACTGTCCGCCCAACAACCATTCCCCCATCCAATTTCACACTGGCAAAACTGGAATCGAGTCGCTCTGAAAAAAAGGAGAATTTCTGCTTCCTGTCCCAATCGATCTTGATTTGGCCGTTGAAGGCGTATTTCGAATCTTTCAACTCTAGAGTCTCATCCCTAAATTCAATCTCAGCCTGAAGCTTTTCTTTATCGAGAGTAAAATCTCCCCATCCTGGAGAGGATACAGGCCAAGGAATGTTTACAAAATTCATTATCGGATCTAGGTAGAATCCTCTGGTTGTGCCCCAGACTCTGTCCTTATCAAAATCCACCCGGACAAACTCTCGCTGAAAATCCCTCTTTTGAATATCGAGATCAACACGTCCTGTTGATCCATTAAAATCAAGATTTCCTTCAACCATTCCCATTCTGACTCTGTTCAAAAAAAGGTCCTTGCTCGAGAAATCAGCATCAACCTTGAGTCTTCCCTGCTTCCTTATCGCCAGTCCCTTCCCCTCAATCCAACCCTGTGACTCAAAAGGTATATCGAGGACATCGAAAACCAAATCCACCTGAAGATTATAATTGGACTGTAACTGGATTTCAGGATCCAGGGGATCGATGAGGCGTCCCTCAGCCTTGAAGACTCCTCTTGGACCGCTCATCTTTAACCTTTTTATGTTGACCTCTTCTCCTCTACCTTCGATTAAAAAGCTCACTTTGCCTTCGATCGGTTCCTTATCAGAGGCTATCGAAAGGACACCCTCTTGGGCCTCGCCCCTTATAGAAAACTCCTCCCCTCTCTGGGTGAAAAGAGCGTTGATTCCGTTGATGTGCACCCGGATTTCATCTCCCCAGTAATATAAAGCTCCGTCCCTAATCAGTCCTTTCTCGATGGCAAAAGGTAAGGCTAAACTGAATTGACTCTCCTCCTTTTTATCATCTTTAATAGGGCTGCTGTAGAGTCTTAAGATAGGATCTTCAACAAGGATTTTGAGCGGTCTCTCCTTGGAAAGGAGGGATTTGAAAGATATCCCCACTGAGATTTTCTTTGCAGAAAAAAACGGAGCTGCAGATCTTGACCTTGCATCCTCGAGAATGAGCGCGGGGGGGAAAACAGAAAGGCGAAGCTCGGAATACCCAAAGTTAGCCTGGATTTTATCCTTGATCTTATTGAGGACTATATTTTTAATGATTGTGCCAGTGCTTATCAGAAATATCGCCGTGGCAGCGATAATGATTAATATCTTTAGTTTTCTTTTCATCATCCTGACTATTTATTGAAACCAAATTTAAATATATCATTTTTCCATACAAATTTGAATGTATACGAATTGACACGGATTGGCATTGGTTCTATTTGATGAGGGAAAATCTTTACTCTGTTACCCAACGGCAAACAGAACGGCACCGGTTTCGACTGAATCACCGGCTTTAGGCCTTATTTTCGTTATTTTGCCTGCCTGTGGGGATTTGATTTCATTCTGCATCTTCATGGCTTCAAGGATTAGAACGGCCTGTCCTTCCTCTACCTCATCTCCTTCTTTGAGCAAAATCTTCACAATCCTCCCTGGCATGGATGTCTCCACATTGACCATGCGCTGTTTATCTTTTTTCTGACCAAGAATTTGGCGGGCAGATTTCTTCTCGATACAGAAGCATCGTTCGTTCAGATATACAAAATACGATGTGGTGTTGGAACTGATGATGACATTGTATATCTTTCCGTTAACATTCAGCAGGATCTCGTCAGGATTTAAAAATTCGACCGTCACATGATACTTTTTCTTTCCAAGAGATACCTGGAGATCATTCCTTTTCATCTGAGTTAGGCTCAGCCGAAATTCCTTATTGTCTATCCAAAAGGATACATTCATCTTTAGCGCCTGTTTGTAAAACTTCGCAATCTTCCCTGAGCCTTCCAGTTGCTCACATTAGCTCTCTGACGAAAGCTCAAACCAGCCTTGCTCTCATTATAACTCCTTATCCCTGCAGCAATCAGGGCCACGATCTTCTCATCTTGCTGAGCACTGACTTCTTCCTTTTCAAGGTATGGAATAAAATGAGTATTGTAATCCCCATCAAAAAATTTAGGGTGGAGAAGAATGCGTTTAAAAAAGGGAATGGTTGTCTTGATTCCGTATATGTGGTACTCGGATAGGGCCCTAAGCATGCGATGAATCGCTTCGGCTCTTGTCTGCCCCCAAGTAACAAGTTTTGAGAGCAAGGGGTCATATTCCAGCGGAACCTCATATCCTTCATACACACCATTGTCGTCCCGAACCCCAAGTCCTCCAGATGGAGGGCGAAAGTGAAGGATTTTTCCAGGTGATGGCATGAAATCATTATCAGGATCCTCAGCATAGATCCGACACTGCAAGGAATATCCGCTGGGCTTGATATCTTCTTGGCGAAAAGGCAAAGGCAGGTCAGCAGCGATCTCTATCTGGCATCTCACCAGATCGATTCCTGTCACCATCTCTGTCACAGGGTGCTCGACCTGAAGACGGGTGTTCATCTCCAGAAAGTAAAAATTTCGATCTTTATCCACGATAAACTCCACTGTTCCGGCATTCCTGTAGCCTACAGCTTCTGCAGCCTTCACAGCCACTCGCCCCATTTCATGACGTGTCTCATCATCCAGAAAAGGAGAAGGAGTTTCCTCGAGGACTTTCTGGTAACGCCTTTGGATGGAACATTCCCTTTCTCCTAAATAGACTGTGTTGCCAAAATTATCGGAAAGGATTTGAACCTCGATGTGATGGGGCTCTTGAATGTATTTTTCGACATAGACCGATGCATCATCAAAGCTAGATTCGGCCTCTGAGCGGGCTAGCCGGAAAGAAGAGGCAAGATCTTTTTTGCTCTCGACCAAACGCAATCCTTTGCCGCCCCCTCCAGCAGAAGCTTTGAGTAAGATTGGAAAACCGATCTTCTCAGCCGCTGCCTCAAGTCCTCTGTCATCTTCTATGGGTTCGAGAGTTCCAGGGATAATTGGCACTCCCGCTTCTGCCATCTTTATGCGGGAAGAAGTCTTTTTTCCCATGATTTCCATGGCTTCAGAGGGTGGACCAATGAATATGATGCCTTCTTCCTCACAGCGTTTAACCAGGCTCGAATTTTCCGCCAGAAATCCGTACCCTGGATGAAGGGCCCCGGCTCCACATTCTTTGGCCACTTCTACGATCTTTTCTACATTCAAATAGCTAGAGGATGGCTTGGCTTCTCCTATGTAATGGGCTTCATCCGCAAGTCTAACATGAAGGGCCTTCCGATCGACCTCAGAATAGACGGCCGCTGGAACGATTCCCATTTCCCTGCAGACCCGAATGACGCGTACAGCAATTTCCCCTCTGTTCGCTACCAATATTTTGTTGAACGTCTTCGCCATTTTCAAGCCTCAAAACAGTCAGCCAGGCTGTTTCAAACGCTAAAGAGGGATATTTCCATGCTTTCTCGGGGGGTTCTGATCCCTCTTGTTCTCCAACATTTTTAAAGCAGCGATCAACTTGGGCCTTGTGAATTTCGGTTCGATGATTTCATCGAGGTACCCTTTCTCACAAGCGATATAGGGATTGGCAAACTTTTCTCTAAACTCATCGACTTTTTCTTTGCGAAGTTTTTCTTTATCTTTCGCACCGTTCATCTCGCTTCGGTAGACGATATTCACAGCTCCCTCAGGCCCCATAACGGCAATTTCCGCGGTTGGGTAGGCGTAATTTATGTCTGCACGGATGTGCTTCGAAGCCATAACGCAGTAAGCACCGCCATAGGCCTTCCGAGTGATCACGGTGATTTTGGGAACAGTCGCCTCGGAGAAGGCGTACAGAAGCTTAGCACCATGACGAATGATACCTCCATGTTCCTGGGCCACGCCTGGAAGGAATCCTGGCACATCCTCGAAGGTAATCAACGGAATGTTGAAAGCATCACAGAAGCGGACAAACCGAGCCCCTTTATCGGAAGAGTTAATATCCAGGACACCAGCTAAATGATCAGGTTGATTGGCTACAACACCGACTGATTTTCCTCCGAGCCTCCCAAAGCCGATCACGATATTCTTGGCGTAGTGTTCCTGCACTTCGAAAAAATAATTATCATCCAGGACCTCTCGGATGACCTTCCGGATATCGTATGGCTGGTTCGGATCGTCAGGAACGATGAAATTCAGTTCCTCGTTTATTCTATCAAGAGGATCTGATGTCTCCTTCTCCGGTGGGTCTTCCATGTTGTTGTCCGGCATGAAGGAAAGCAGCTCTCGGATCAAAGTCAGGGTATGCTCTTCGTTTTCTGCTGCAAAGTGCGCCACTCCGCTTATGATGTTGTGAGCTTCTGCCCCTCCTAACTCTTCCATGGTGACTTCCTCATGGGTCACGGCTTTGATAACCTCGGGTCCAGTGATGAACATGTTGCTGATCCCTTTGGTCATGATGATAAAATCAGTCATGGCCGGGGAATAGACTGCACCTCCCGCACATGGTCCCATTATGGCAGAAATTTGGGGAACGACTCCTGAGGCAAGAACATTCCGTAAAAAGATATCAGCATACCCCCCAAGACTCTCTACGCCTTCTTGGATCCTTGCTCCTCCAGAATCGTTGAGCCCTATCATGGGCGCTCCCATCTTCATCGCCAGATCCATAATCTTGACGATCTTAGCTGCGTTGGTTGCACTCAAAGATCCGCCAAACACGGTAAAATCCTGGGCGAAGATGTAAACCGTCCGGCCATCAATCGTTCCGTATCCAGTCACAACCCCATCCCCATAAACGCGTTTCTTCTCCATACCAAAATCATGGCAATGATGCACCACGAGTTTGTCAGTTTCTTGAAAGGATCCCTCATCCAACAGAAGGTTTATTCTCTCCCGGGCCGTGAGCTTTCCTGCCTGGTGATGCCGCTCTATTCTCGTGGTCCCTCCCCCAAGCTCCGCAAGATTTTCCCGTTGTTTAAGCTCTTCTAGTTTCTTCTCTATTGTCATTGTCTTTCTACAAATCTAATTTTTTTTGACTTTTTTCCAGTCATCGAGGAACTTTTCCATCCCAATGTCGGTTAAGGGATGCCTCACCATTTTCTCAAGAACACCAAAAGGTATAGTCGCTATGTCAGCACCAATAAGAGCAGCTTCGACCACATGGAGCGGATGCCTGACGCTTCCAACAATTATCTCTGTGTCTATTCCAAAGTTATCGAATATGGTCACGATTTCTTCCACCAAGCTGATTCCTTCATGCACAATATCATCTAACCGTCCAACAAATGGACTCACGTACCTTGCTCCAGCCTTTGCAGCCAACAATGCCTGAAGGGGCGAGAAAATCAAAGTTGTGTTGATGTGGACCCCCTCTTGGGATAAGACCTTGATGGCTTTGAGACCTTCCACACAAATGGGGATTTTTACCACCACGTTATCTGCAATTTTTGCCAGGGTCCTCGATTCCTCTATGATGTCCTCTGCCTTTGTCGACACGCTCTCCACGCTCACGGGACCAAGAACAATATCACAAATCTCTTTGATCAGGTCTTTAAATTTTGCATTCTCTTTGGAGACAAGGGTAGGATTTGTCGTCACTCCATCTAATATACCCCAACTGAACGCTTCTCTTATCTGCTTGACATTGGCCGTATCTAAAAATATCTTCATATTCACCTCCTGAATTCAAAGTAAAAAATCTCGCATCTGGCTCGTTCCTTTTATTTAATACAAATATTCAAAAAAGTCTAATCCTTCCTCCCTACTCTCTACCAAAGCATCTCTTTTTCCGTGGGGGCATTAAAACTGGATAACAAAGAAAAGAGAGCATTGGGGATTGTATTGAACGACATCGGAAGATTTAGCCTTCACGAATCAACCTTTGAGGGAATCCGACGAAGTCGGACCCGAGGACTGTTTGAGCACGGCATAATCCTTCGGAAGAAGCCGAGGACAACTGATACATAGGGGATGAACAAGGATAAACGTGTGGAGTTCCACAGGGCCGAGAAGGTTGATGAGGGAATGGCGTGAAAAATCTGACTGGAGTGAAGACATCCCACAATGATCTCTTCCTTGGTCACGAAAAAGAGATGCTTTGCTACTTCCAAATTTTCATGACTGTATTGGACAGTGTTCCGATACCTTCTATCTGAACATCTACTCTGTCCCCAGGAGACATCGGCCCCACACCCGCAGGCGTTCCTGTGGTGATAAGATCTCCAGGATTCAAGGTCATGACATTCGAGATAAATTTCACCAGATAAGGAATCGGAAAGATCAGATTTCTTGTGTTACCCGATTGTCTAAGCTTTCCGTTCAAGAATGTCTTGATTCTGAGTCTGCTTGGATCGATATCTGTAGCGATACAAGGGCCTACTGCAGCAAAGGTATCGAAGGATTTTGCCCGGGTGAACTGGACATCCTTTTCCTGGAGATCACGGGCCGTCACATCATTGAAACATGTGTAACCTAAAATGTAGTCATCCGCTTTGTCTCCATCTTGGAGACGGCTTGCTTTTCTTTTTATTATGAAGGCTAATTCTCCCTCGTAATCCACCCGTCTCGTCATCTCAGGATACACAATGATATCGTTTGGCCCTACGAGCGCTGAAGGCGGCTTGAGAAAAATCAAAGGTTCTCGAGGCAGAGGTCTTCCCCTTTCCATGGCGTGGTCCTTGTAGTTGACGCCGACAGCAATGATTTTCGAGGGCTTCACAGGAGGAAGAAGGATCACATCACCGATCGGAAGGCCTTTCCCTAAGGCTTTGAATTTTCTGAAGACTGAGCCTTTGATAGGAAAAAGTCTATCTTCTTTCAAAATTCCGTAGATGACTTTGCCCCTGTGTGTATAACGATAGATTTTCATGGAAGTCTCTCTCTAATCATATCGGAAATGATCTCTGATTTCTGGCTTTCGTTACCAGCCTCATCCAAAGCAGTGATGGCATAATAATATCTTTTATCCTTTTCAACAGCCGTATCGCTGAAAGCATTTTCCTTAATCGGCTGAGGAGTCAGCAGACGAAATTCCTTCTCCTTCTCTTCTCGCCGCCAAACCCTGTATCCATTCAAACCCTCTTCGTTGTTTTCATCCCAACGGATGGCAATCACATCCCTTCCTCCAACAGAGAGCAATCCTTTTGGTGGATGAGGAGCAAAGGTATCTTTAGTCATGATCTCCACAACCTCGGAATCTTGGCTTTCGAAAAAAGGTGGCGTATTTGTGGCAGAGGCTCTGATAAAATATCTGTATTTTTGTGCGAAACTGAAATTTTTATCATCATACTTCTCGAGCTTCACAAGATCAGAATTGAGACGCCGAGGGGTCTCTTCTCCTTCAGACCGATAGACATTGTATCCTTTGAAATTTGCGGGGGAAGAATGGTCTATGTTTTGCAAAGGAGCTATCCACGTGATCTCGATTCTATCTTGATAACCCAAAACAACCACTTCCTGCGGTGGAAGAGAAAGAAGGAGGGGTTCCAAAGACACCAAATCCGAAAAATCTGAATATCTCTTTCTATCTTTGATACGGAGACCGAAGGTGTAGTGTTTCGATACATAATCTTGCCCAGACAAGTCGAAAGAATAGCTCATCCTTGAATCCGATCCATGCTCTTGGACAAGGTATCCGGAAACTTCTTCGCTCTCAAAGCTGATGGCAAGTACTGCATTTTGTTGAAATTCCTCTTTTCCCATCTCGGATGTCTCATTATCAGAGTCTTTCTCTTTCACCAACACCCAAATTTCTATTCTTTCTAGCTCTAACAGCGCGCTCCCATCGACATAGGCTTTAGGATTTTTCCAGGTTAAAAAGATGCTGTCTGCTCTCTGGGCAGCCTGAATCTCCTCCACCATTTGAGGCAACCTAATAAGCGGAGGAAGGATATCTCCTTTCTTTCCACAAGAGAAAAAAGACATCACACAGAGGAAGGAAAAGAGGATGGAGAAATATTTTTTCATCAAAGAATGAAGCGACTCAAGTCTTCGTCTTTGACGATATCCCTGAGTTGCTCTTGCACATATTTTTTATCTATCTTGATATTCTTTTTTTTCATATTGGGCGCAGAAAAGGAAATCTCTTCCATAACCTTTTCCATGACTGTGTGAAGCCTGCGGGCTCCGATATTTTCAGTGGTTTCATTCACCTTTTCGGCTATCTCTGCAATCTCCTCCACAGCATCCTCGGTGAATTCGACTTGAAGCCCCTCGGTCTCCATCAGAGCCTTGTACTGCTTGATGAGAGCGTTCTCAGGCTCGATCAATATCCGGATGAAGTCCTCTTTGTCCAGAGAAGTCAGTTCCACGCGTATTGGAAATCTTCCTTGAAGTTCTGGTATGAGATCAGAAGGCCTGGCCACATTGAAGGCTCCAGCACCTATGAAAAGGATATGGTCTGTCCGGACTAATCCATACCGTGTATTCACTGTGGTCCCTTCGATTATAGGCAACAAATCCCTCTGGACTCCCTCACGGCTCACCTCTGGACCCCGGCCGGATTCCCTGCCGGAGATTTTATCCACCTCATCCAGAAAGATGATCCCCGAGTGCTCAAGCCTTTCCACAGCCAGACGGGCAACCTGATCCATATCGATCAGTCTTTTCTGCTCATCCTCCAACAAATACTCCCTGGCTTCAGATATCTTCGCCTTTCTCCTTTTTGACTTGCCCCCTAAAAATCCAGGGATGATCTCTTGGATATGAATTCCTATCTCCTCGACACCGCTGTTAGAGAATATCTCAAAGGGAGGGGTCATCTTCTCCCTTGTTTCTATTTCAATCAGCCGGTCATCCAGAACGCCTTCTCTGAGTTGTTTTCTCAGCTTTTCC
>Ga0209636_10004144_pt1 | contig 14806 bp, 10 predicted proteins | sample DeeMarSWOR152_54_FD_187464 | JGI IMG/M metagenome (GOLD analysis project Ga0209636, IMG submission 187464) | Marine sediment microbial communities from White Oak River estuary, North Carolina - WOR-1-52-54 (SPAdes) (version 2) | ecosystem: Environmental > Aquatic > Marine > Intertidal zone >...
CTCCAAAGGAAAAGGCCTGGGAAGGATCCACTTCGCCCCCTCCCCACTCTAGCACAAGGCGGCTTGCAACGACCTGCTCCAGTTCCGCGAAAAACGGGAGGTTGAGTTGAACCGGCGAAAAGTGAATCCAGCTGAGGCTGATCTTGGAGAACTCAACGCTGGCAGCAAAGCCTCCCGCTTTCTCCAGCGAGAAGTGTCGGCGACCGCCCATCGTGGGGAAGCGTGGATTGTCCACATCGTCGTAGCGCAGCCCAATCGTCAGCGATTCGAGTGGTTCCCAGACTGGGCTACCGATTTCGCGGATGACTTCATGTTTGTACGTGAGATCGAGGTAGGTATAGTCAGCCCATGGATAGCTCACCGATCCACTCCCACCTAAGGTTATGTAGGTTGTTTCTCCTTCTTCGACGCTCACCCCCTCCTCCTTGCGGTAAAAGTTCAACCCCACTCGGTTGAAGCCGGGGAAGAAGGAAACCGTACTGTAACCGAGGTTCCACGTGGTGCTTTGCTCTCCAATTATGCCGCGGTTGTAGGAAACAGATAGGTCCTGCCCTGTACCAAACAGATTTTTCTGAGTATAGTCGATCTTACCTACTAATCCGCCGCTCTGAGCAGAATAAGCTACGGATCCAGTGATTCCACCCAGCTTCGTGTTTTCGACGATGGAGACTGAAAGACGGAGTGTGCCATCGAGCCATTCGGGTACGACATCCACCGAGGAGAAATAGCCTAGTCCCATCAGGCGCTGTTGGGCAACGTCGAGCCGCTGTCGGTTCAAAACATCTCCCTCTTTGAGCTCGAGGTTTTTCATGATCACGTAGTCCTTCGTGCTGGTGTTTCCTTCCAGCGCGATCTCGCCGATCCTTCCCTCTGCTACGTGTAGGCGAAGTTGCCCGGTCTCGGTTTCCTCAGCAGAAAAACGAGCCATCGCATATCCTGCTTGATAGTAGAGGTCGTAAAGGCCCTCGATGATCTGTAGGAGCTTGTAGTTGTCTATTGGTTCCGGTGGGATCTCTCCCAACGTTTCCTTCGCGGCCTGATGAGAAAACACAGTAATGCCATCAAGATTAATCGTTTCGAGTACAATTGGTTCATCGATTAAGATCCGTTCAGTCAGGGTCCATAGGAGCTCTACGGAATCAGGGGTAACCCCCAGTTGCGGCGTGACCTCCACGTCCGAGAAGTACACGGAGGCGTTGAGTCGCATGAGGACTTGATGAATCCTCGCGCTCTTCAAGCATTCACCTACTGGAAGGTCGATCAGCTCCTGCGCAAGCTTATAGGGTACAGTGACCAGGCCGGAGATGATGTTGTCGGTGATTCGCCCTTCGATGATCTCAATTTGGAGGACCTCCTCAGGGACGACCTTCCCCACCATGATCAACGTGTACCCCTTCTTGCCGTAAGCATCGATCACCGCCTCCAGCCCCTCTTTCAGGGAACGGTTGTTGAGTACCCTACCTTTTCTCACTTCGTGTTCGCGGAGGACGCCACGGATTCTGTTTGAGGTCATGATAGGCACGCGGAAAAGGGTGATCCCAAAGATCTCAAATGGCTCCTTGTTGATGTTCCCAGTGATCTCGATCTTCTTCACAACCGGATTCTCCACCACATTGAACACGATCGTCCCCTCGTCATCGATCTTGGGGATGACCTCGGAAAACCAGCCAAGATCATAGATCGCTTGTGAAGCCGCTTTGAGATCTTCTTCGACAATTTCGTCGCCCGGGTGCAAGTCGACGACCTCGAGAATCTCCCGTGTGCGGATCTCTACATTCCCATCGACTTGGATCTCCGAAACGGTGACCGGAAAAGCGGCCACCTGCGCGACAGCAGCAATTCCCCAGATAGCGACAATCCCTACGATACCTGCCAAGACTCTTTTCATGGCACCTCCTCCAGGCAAGGACCTCCTTGATCAATACTGGATTGCTCGAGCATCTTGTGTTTGATGTTTCCTACTTTAATACCTGATTGTGAAGCTTTTGTGAACACGGTCAATAAATCATTCGAACGTTGTTACTACACACCAATACCCGCTTGTGATCTCCTTAAGCAAGGTCCTCATCAATCGATCGGTACTGGATTGCCTCGGCGAGGTGCTCCGCGTGAATGAACGAGGCCCCGTCGAGGTCGGCGATTGTCCGTGCCACCTTGAGAACGCGAGTGTAGGCGCGTGCGCTCAATGCGAACCGGTCAATCGCCATTCCCAACAGTTCCTTTGCATCCTGTTTTAGCAGACAATACTTTGTAGTCTCCTTTGGATCCAGTTGAGCATTGGAGAACCGGCTAGGTTTCTCTTTCAATCTCTCTTGTTGTATTCGTCTCGCCTCTTCTACTCTCCCCCGAATGGTGGCTGCATTCTCGCCCCGGGGTCGAGCGAGGAGTTCCTCTGGGGTAAGACGGGGAACCTCGATGAACAGATCGATCCGATCAAGGAACGGGCCGGAGAGCCTCTTGCGATACCGCCTTATCTCGTGAGGGCTGCATGCACAGGGGCGGCGGCGATCGCCCAGATGGCCGCACGGACAAGGGTTCATTGCCCCGACCAAGGCGATGTTGGCCGGGTAGCGGAGCGAAACGCCGGCCCTGGATAGCAAGATGCTTCGATCCTCGAGTGGTTGCCGAAGGCTCTCTAGCACGCGACGATCAAACTCGGGAAGTTCGTCGAGAAACAGCACGCCGTGGTGAGCGAGGGTGATTTCACCGGGCCTGGGAAGCCCGTGCCCGCCGCCAACCATGCCTGCATACGAGATGGTGTGATGGGGCGACCGAAACGGCCGTTTTGTGATCAAAGGAACGTCACGATCAGCCAAGCCAGCAGTGCTGTAGATGCGGGTTACCTCGAGCGCCTCGGTGAACGAGAGGGGTGGGAGAATTCCTGGTAGGCAGCGGGCAAGCAGGCTCTTCCCCGCACCGGGAGGGCCGGTCATCAACAGGTTGTGCCCGCCTGCTGCTGCGACTTCCAGGGCCCGCTTTGCCTGTTCCTGTCCTTTTACCTCATTAACGTCAAAGAGTGGTGGGACAGCGGTTTGAGCCATCAGTACAGCTCGATCGATCCCGAAGCGAGAGATGGGGAGGGTGCCGGCAAGGAGCGCGGCCGCCTCAACGAGGGTCCGCACCGGATAGACAGCGATCCCCTCAGCAAGAGCGGCCTCAGTGGCATTTGCCTCAGGGACGATCATCCTATCTAGTCCCGCCTCTGCGGCGGCAAGTGCAATTGGGAGCACCCCACGCACGCGCCGCACCTCGCCATTGAGTGAGAGTTCTCCGACCACCAGGTAGTTTGAGGATGGAAAGATCTGCTCAGAGGCGATGAGAATTCCTAGGGCTGTCGGCAGGTCAAAACCGACCCCCTCCTTACGCAGGTCGGCCGGGGCGAGGTTGGCGGTGATCCGTTTGGCCGGAAAGGTGTACCCCGAGTTTTTAATAGCACTACGGATCCTCTCTCGGCTTTCGGTGACCTCCTTCTCCGGGAGTCCCACCACCTGAAATGCAGGAAGTCCACCTGCCACGTCGCATTGGACCTCCACCAACGCTGCGTCGATTCCGACGACAACCGCACTCATCAGTCTGGCGAACATTGTCCTTCAACCCGAAACGCGTCCCGATACAGCGTAACCTTTCCTCCCTGAAGGGCCACCAGGTCAAAGCGCACCGGAAGATCGGCTCCTACCTCGTTCAGGTAGGCGCGCGCCGTGGTAATGATCCGCTTGCGTTTCCAGGGGGTGAGGGCTGCTTCCGGTCCGCCGAACCCTGCACCAACGCGACTCTTTACCTCAATAAAGGCAAGGGTCTCCCCATCCCGAGCGATGATGTCCACCTCTCCAAACGTCGAGCGCCAGTTGCGCTCAACGATGGCATAGCCACGACTGCGCAGAAAAGTGCAGGCGATCTCTTCTCCCCGTTGCCCCGGGGTGTCCCCTTTGTTCCTCATCTTCGATGACCTTCAATATAATAGCTTCATGATAAGGAAGAAGACAAGAGCTTGGGCCCCTCTATCCACATCGCATTGAACCCCTGCTTCAGAGTGGCTATAATTCCTGTTTAAAGCAGAAAAGCAACAAAGAAGGTTGAATGCGGATAGTCCTTAGGGATGTAATGGCCGTTATTGATGGTGCGGCAACCACGAAACTTACCAATCTTCAGATCGATGGGACGAGGATTAGCGCGATCAGTGAAGACCCCTTCCCAACTGACATATGTGATGAGGTGATCGACGGGAAGGGAAAGCTGGCGATCCCCGGATTGGTCAACGCACACACGCATCTTCCGATGGTCCTCTTCCGAGGCCTGGCGGAGGATATTCCCTTAAAGACTTGGCTTGAGGATTACATCTGGCCGATCGAACGAACATTGCAGCCGGAAGAGGTCTACTGGGCCTCCCTGCTGGGCCTTGCCGAGATGATCCGTACAGGGACGACTCTGTTTGCTGATATGTACTTTCACAGCGATGAGATCGGGCGTGCGGTGGAGGAGGTTGGCCTCCGCGTGCTGCTTTCGTACGGAATCATCGCACCCGAGCTGGATACGCGGGGAAAAGCGGAACTGGGGAAGGCGGAAGATCTTATCAATCGATGGGAAGGGGCTGGGGACGGTCGAATCAAAGCCGCTGTCAGCCCGCATACGGTTAATACGTGCGGGGTGGAGGTATGGGCGGCGGCGATCGAGCTTGCTCAAAAGCACGGCGTCCCCCTTCACACCCACCTTGCCGAATCACAAGAAGAGGTGGCCCGGTGTCAAGAAGAAAAAGGAGCAACTCCGGTTGCTACCCTTGATCGACTTGGCGCCTTCTCAGTGCCGACCATCGCCGCGCACTGTGTGCACGTGAACGGTGATGACATAACCCTTTTTGCCGACCGAGGGGTGAGTGTCGCTCACTGTCCAAAGAGCAACGCCAAACTTGGAAACGGGATCGCCCCGATTGCGGCGATGCGGAGGGCTGGGGTGACGGTCGCATTGGGAACCGACGGAGCGGCCTCAAACAATAGCCTTGATATGATTGAAGAGATGCGCATGTCAGGCCTTCTGGCAAAAGCAAGCACCGGGGATCCAACTGCGCTTCCGGCACGGGAGGTTGTGAAGATGGCGACGCAGGCCGGAGCCAAGGCATTAGGAACAACGCTAGGGACGCTCGCGGTCGGACAACAGGCCGATATTGTCATCATTGATCTCGATTGGGTGCATACCCTTCCGAACTATGATCCTTTCTCGGGCCTTGTCTACGCTGCGCATGGGTATGACGTCACCGATGTCCTGGTTGCCGGGCGATTCCTGTTGAGAAATGGAGAACTTGTCACGATCGATGAGGCGAAAGTGAAGCACGAAGTGAAGCGGTTGTCTGCCAAATACAAAAACTAAGCGATCTCATCCTGGGAGAGCGGGAATTCCCTCCCTCGGGATCGAGAGAAGGAGGACACATGGGTCTTACAAATACGGAGAAACAAGAGATTGTTGAAAGCTACGGGAAGAGCAAAACTGATACAGGCTCGGCAAGCGTCCAGATCGCGCTACTTACTGAGAGTATCGCTCAGCTGACCGAACACTTGAACATACACAAGAAGGATTTCAGCTCGCAGCAGGGCTTAAGGAAGATGGTCGGCCAGCGGCGCCGACTGCTGAAGTACCTCAAGCGCCAGGATCTGGCGGCGTACAAAGAGCTGATTCAACAATTGGGAATCAGAGGAGTTTAGATCGCTTATGTTAATTAGAGAGAGCATTTCATTTTATGGAAAAGAGATCTCCTTGGAAACCGGTCGCCTCGCCAAGCAGGCCAACGGGGGGGTCTTCGCCGCCTATGGAGATACCCACGTCCTCGTCACCGCAACGCTGCAACAGAGCAAGGAGGAGATTGACTACTTCCCACTGCGAGTTGACTACGAGGAGCGATTCTATGCGAGTGGGAAGATCCCTGGTGGATTCTTTAAGCGGGAAGGAAGGCCAAGTGATGTGGCGATTCTGAACGCCCGTCTGATTGATCGACCAATCCGGCCGCTCTTTCCCGATGGCTATAACGACGAGGTTCAGATCGTCGCGACGATCCTCTCGGCGGAAGCGGATTGCTCGCCGAGCACCGTAGGAATTCTTGGCGCGTCCGCTGCACTGATGGTCTCCGAGGCCCCCTTCTTGGGGCCGATCGCGGGGGTCAAGATTGGTCGAAAGGACGGACAGTTAGTTGTTAACCCCGACGCAGCCGCTCAAGAAGAGGGCAGGGTAGACATCACCGTGGCTGGGACAAAGGAGACGGTGATAATGGTGGAAGGGTTGATGGACGAGCTTTCCGAGGACGAGGTTGTGGAGGCGATTGCACTCGCTCACCGGGCCATCCAGGAGCTTATCACCTTGCAGGAACGATTCATCGAACACGTCCATCCCGTGAAGAAGGCTGTTTCCCCGCCGGCCGAAGATCCAGAATTGCGGGAGCGTGTCCGTGCAATTGTGTGGCCAGAGTTTGCGTCCCTGTACACGCTGTCCACGAAGAAGGAACGGCGCGACTTTGTGGAATCCCTTCGCGAGCGGGCGATCGAGACAATCGTCACAGAAGAGGTTTCGAAGGACGAAGCGGATAAGATTGCATCGGACATCTCCGCTCTTGTTGATGACCTGCACAGGGCGTACATGCGCCAGCGGATCCTCGAGCAGGGCGAGCGGATCGACGGCCGAGCGCCGGAGGATCTCCGGCCGATCAGCTGTCAAGTCGGCGTCCTTCCCCGGACACACGGCTCCGCCCTGTTTACCCGCGGTGAGACCCAAAGCTTGGGCATCGCCACCCTCGGTGCAACCCGCAGTGACGAGCAGGTCATCGATCAGATGATGAAGGAAGGACGAAAGCGATTCATGCTCCACTACAACTTCCCTCCGTACTCGGTGGGGGAAGTACGGCGGATCGGTTCTCCCAGCCGCCGCTCTATCGGCCACGGCTACCTGGCGGAGGGAGCCTTGAGGGCCGTCCTTCCAAGCGAGGAGGAATTCCCCTACATCATCCGGATCGTCTCGGAGATTCTGGAGTCGAATGGCTCCTCCTCCATGGCCACTGTCTGCAGCGCCTCGCTGTCCATGATGGACGCTGGTGTGCCGATCAAAAAGCCAGTGGCCGGGATCGCCATGGGGATGATCGAAGACGAGGCGCGCAACCGCTGCGTCATCTTGACCGATATTCTGGGAGCGGAGGATCACTACGGCGACATGGACTTCAAAGTGGCCGGAACGCGGGATGGGATTACAGCGTTTCAGCTGGACGTAAAGGTTGGAGGGATAGACCGCGAGATTCTGTGCGAGGCGCTTGCACGCGCTAGAGAGGCCCGATTGGCGATCCTCGGCGAGATGACGCGGACCATTCCTGCACCGCGTGATCACCTCTCCCCGTACGCACCGGTGCTGCAGACGATCACCATCTCCGTGGAGAAGATCGGCTTGGTGATCGGCCCGGGTGGGAAGATGATCCGTCGCATCATCGAGGAGACTGGCACAGAGATCGACATCGAAGACGACGGCCAGGTACGGATTGCCGGGCCCGACGGCGAGGCCGTCGCAGCAGCCCAAGCATGGATTGAGGATCTCACCGCCGAACTGGAAGTGGGAACGGTGCTGAAGACGAAGGTTACCCGCGTTGTCGACTTTGGTGCTTTTGTCGAGCTGAAGAACGGCACGGAGGGGTTGGTGCACGTCTCCAACCTAGCCTCGGGGTACGTGGATAACGTTCGCGACATTGTCAAGCCCGGTGACGAAATCACGGTTGAGGTCATTGGGGAAGACAAGATGGGCCGCCCCGATCTGCGGCGGATTGGAGAAGAACCTAGTGTCATTCGCGGAAAGAGGAGAGAGTCGTTGAGACGAGGCCCCACAAGACCCGGTGCGAGGAAGCCGGAGACGTCCATTGCAATCGGGGACATCATCGAGGGGACGGTCACCAAGACTACCGATTACGGGGCGTTTGTCGAGTTGGCCCCTGGTGTCACCGGCCTGGTTCACATTTCGGCGCTGTCGGACGATTTTGTCAAGCGGGTGGAGGACGTCGTGAAGCCAGGAGACCGGGTGACGGTTGAAGTGATGAACGTTGACGAACGCGGACGGTTCAAGCTGCGCCGCATCGTCCCCGAGGTCCAGGAGAAAGAACCGGCAGTGTTCGAGGATCGCTGGTGATGAAGCTGCTCTACGAGGGCGCCTTCACCGCCACATTGACGAGCGGGCTGCAGGTTCTCGTGGAAGAGATTCCTTCTTCCCGCTGCGTCAGTGTGGGAATTTGGGTCAAAGTGGGAAGTCGGGATGATCCGTCTTCTCATGCTGGTTTGACACACTTTGTGGAACACCTTCTGTTCAAGGGAACCCACACGCGAGATGCCGCGCGGATCGCTCGTGAGATCGATGCAATCGGCGGTCATCTGAACGGTGCCACCGGGAAGGAATCCACGTTTTACTTCGCCGAGGTCCCGGCCGATGGGCTTTCTGTTGCGCTCGAGATTCTGGCCGATTTGATCCAACACCCGGCACTCGATTCGAAGGAGCTTGAGAAAGAGCGAGGGGTGGTGCTCGAGGAGATCCGCGGTCGCGACGATGATCCAGAGCAGGTGGCCTTCAACCTGTTCTCCGCAGGCCTGTGGGAGGATGCCCATCCGCTTACTCGGTCAGTTTTGGGAGTCCGAAAGACAATTGAGAAGGTGGATCGGGAGGAGATCACCGAATACCATCGTCGATTCTACCGGCCAGAGAACATGGTCCTTGTTGCCTGTGGGGCGGTGGGTGCCGGCTGGCTGATTGAACAGGTGGAGCGATTGTTCGACGATGCCACTCCGTCCTCTCCACGGCCAGATCGAACCTGTCCCCGGATGAGAAGCGGCTGCAGTGTTCATGAACGGGATACAGGACAGACCCATCTCTTCGTGGGGCTACCGGGGACGGCAGGAACCGACGATGATCGCATCCCTCTTGAGGTTGTCAACACCGTTTTGGGCGACGGAATGAGCTCTCGGCTGTTTAGGATCATCCGTGAGGAGCGAGGGCTGGCCTACGCCATCTCAAGTTCTGTGACTCACTACTCGGATGTTGGCTCCTGGATCATCTACTCCGGCATCGCCCCGGAGAACGTCGCTGAGGTGATGAAGATTACACTAGACGAGCTGACTGGCCTGCAGCGGGAAGGGGAAATCTCAGCAGATGAGCTCTCTTTGGCCAAGGCCAAGCTGCGAGGACACCTTGTTCTGGGGCTTGAGACAAACGCCAATCGCATGGCGCGGTTGGGGAGCGCCGTGGTTTCCGGGCGGGAGGTCCTCTCGCCCGATGAGCTGATTGGCCGAGTGGATGCGGTTTCTTCCGAGGACGTTGCCCGGGTCATTGCACGGTTCGCTCGTTCCGAGGCGGTGAACCTGGCCGTGATCGGCCCACATTCGGACGGCATTGAGGAGATCTGCGAACTCAGCTAGAATTGCTGTGCCATGCCGATATCGAGTGCGATCTATCCCGGAAGCTTTGATCCAATTACCTATGGCCATATCGATATCCTTCGTCGCGCGAAAAAACTGTTCACTCGTCTTGTGGTCGCGGTAGTGGCCAATCCGAACAAGGCGGCATTGTTCTCGGTTTCCGAGCGGGTAGAGATTACGAAGGTAGCGCTTGCCGAGGAGAAGGTTTGCGGAATAGAGGTCATCAGCTATGACGGGTTGTTGATCGACTGCGCCAAGGCCTATGGCGTTGAGGCGATTGTGCGTGGGCTGCGGGCCAACTCAGATTTCGACTACGAGTTTCAGATGGCGCTTACCAATCGTGACCTCGACGCAGAGATCGAGACGGTGTTCTTCATGACCGCGGGCAAATACAGCTTTTTGTCTTCCTCAATTGTCAAAGAGGTCAAGCACTACGGTGGGGACGTAAGCACGTTTGTTCCAAAAAGTGTTGAGGAGGCGCTTGCCCGCAAGTTCGCGACCCAAGCATAAGGTTTTTAGCGAAAGGCAACGTTTCTCGGGCAATTCCAATCGCCAAAAACCGACGACGACCACCTCCACTTCTTAAGTCTTGCTCAAGCGCCACACTAATCACTACGCTAGAGTGGGAGTAACCGGTCAAAAAAGGAGGTAAATACCATGCCTCGTTTGATGAGAGTTTGCACTGGCATCGGGCTGAGTACGATTGTCTTGGTAGGTTTGTCAGTGTGGGCGCACAAGCCACTTCCGTCTGAAGGGACGTATAGTGACGTGGATCATGCCCTCCGGGTAGAAGAGATCGACGTCTCCCAGGTCGTCTACTATGAACTCACGCATGAGGACCAGCAACTTTGGCTGACCTTTGAAAAGGAAGCAGAGGAAGGTCTCTACGTGTCTTTGGGCGTTCCGGTTATCGAGCCGCTGAAGGATTTTCGGCCGTCGCTGGCGGTGCTCGGCCCGGGCTTGCCTGAGATTGCCTTGCCCTTCGAGATACCGGAAGGCTTCGGCGGGTGGGCCTTCGAGACGGACGCAGTCACTTCCCCTGCAGTTTTTCACGAACCATTCACGGGCACCGATTCCTGGGTGTTGCTGGAAGACACGGTGGCGTTGCCCGGGTCAGGTTGGCACTACGTTGTGGCTTACTCCCCGTTAGGCGAAACGGGGAAGCTGTGGGTGGCGATCGGCACTCGGGAAGCGTTCGGCCTGCGCGATGTGATCGAGCTTCCGAGGACGATCAGGGAAGTGCGCGCGTTTCACGAGGTCGCCGGCCAGCCCCGCTGGCTCAAGGTAGCCGCAACGATCAGCCTGCTACTCGTCGGCCTCGCCTTCTGGTGGCTGTTCGCGCGCTAAAGGAAGGCGAATTATTGGAAAACGGGTAACGCAAATCCTCCGAACCACGACGGCCGGATGAGTCGACTGCCTTTGTCAAGAAAATCGATCTGTCAATCTTTCGGCCTCAACGAACTGCAGCGTGTGCAACGCGGCGTACAATCCATCGAGGGCGAGCAGTTCTTCGTGCGTTCCCTCTTCGACGAGCTTCCCCTTGTGCAGTACGAGAATCTTGTTCGCTTCGCGGATGGTGGACAACCGGTGGGCGATGACGATCGCGGTGCGATCTTCCATGATCTTGTGCAGCGAGCGCTGAATCAGATCCTCGGTGTGCGAGTCAATGCTCGCCGTCGCCTCGTCCAGGACGAGAACCCGCGGCTTGAACGCCACCGCTCGTGCGAACGAAAGCAGCTGTCGTTCGCCGACTGAGAGGGTCACACCGCGCTCCTTGACTTCGGTTCGGTAGCCGTCAGGAAGTGCCTCGACGAAATCGGCGTTGACGAAGCGGGTGGCCTCGATGGCGTCTTGTTCGGGAATGTCGTCGTGCAGGCGGATGTTATCCATGATGTCCCCAGCGAACAGGAACACGTCCTGCAGCACCACCGCCATCGCCGAGCGCAGCGCGCGCAAATCCAAACGATCGATCGGGACGCCGTCGAGGAGAATTTGTCCCTTTTGAATCGGGTACAAGCGCAACAGCAATCGGATGATCGTCGTCTTTCCCGAGCCGGTCGGGCCGACGATCGCCACCCGCTCTCCCGGTGCCACCTTGAACGAGACCCCTTTGAGGACCCACTCCTCCTCGTTGTAGGCGAACCACACGTCGCGGAATTCGATCTCGCCGCGAACGCTTCCCAGGGTCTCTCCGCCGCCGCGATCCTCTTGCGCCTCATCCAGCAGCAGAAAGATCCGCTCCGAAGAGGCCATCGCCGCCTGCAGGACGTTGTAGCCTTCGGAAAGTTGCAGAATCGGCTCGAACAGCATCCGCACGTACTGGATGAACGCGGCGAGCGCACCGAGCGACAGGCTGGCAGCAAGGACGTTCAAGCCGCCGTACCAGATGACAACGGCAACGGCAAACCAGCTCAAGAAGCTCATCAGCGGCCGAAACACGGCGAAGGTGAGAAGTTGCCGCATGTCGGCCCGGTACTTGTTCGTGTTGATGTCATCGAACCGTCTGTTGGCCTGGTGCTCCTGGACGAAGACCTGGATGATCCGCATCCCGGAGATGCTCTCCTGGAGATAGGCGTTGAGCTGGGCGATCCGCCGCCGCACCTCGCGGTAGGCCGCGCGCACGCGGTTGCGGAATTGAAACGCCGCCACGACGATGAATGGGAACAAGGCCAAAACGGCGAGCGCCAGTCGCCACTCCAATTGAAACATGATCGCCAAGACACCGACGACGAGGAACGCGTCCCGGAAGAGATTCACGAGCATCGAGGTGACCATCTCGTTGATCGCGGCGACGTCGTTCGTCACCCGCGTGACCAGCCGTCCCACCGGCGTGCGATCGAAGTAGCGCACCGGCAGACGCAGGATGTGGCCGAATAGCCTCTTTCGCATGTCGTACATCACCCGCTGGCCGGTCAGCTGCAGGAGATAGACCTGCAACACGCCAAACAGGAAGCGGGTCACGAGGGCGAGCGCGAACACGCCGGCCAAGCGCATCACACCGGCGATCGCAGGAGCGCGCAGGCTGATGAGGTCGGCAGGAGGTAACCGTCGCAGGCCCGTCTCGTCGGCAATGAATCCGCCCGGCGCAGGAGTGAACGCCTCGGCGTTCCGGAACACGACCGCTGCTTGCGCGCTATTCTCTGCGATGAACAGGTACCGGTCCGCGGCGAGCGCACCGGCCGCTTCCCAATCGCGTCGGATCTCCGAATTGACTCTTCGGACGTCAATGAGATAGCGATCGTTCCCCAGCGCAATTGGAGACCCGAAGGTCGGCGCCTCAGAAAGTGTGACCACGCTCCAGGCAAGCGTGAGAAAGCCATCGATCGCCGTCTTGGTGAGATAGGGCAGCGCAAGCTGAATCCCGGAAACGAAAAACGTCAGCACGATGCAGACAAAGAATAGCTTGCGATAGGGAATGAGAAACCGGAGCAACCGACGCATCAGCCGCAGGTCGAACGCCTTGCCGAGGATCTCGTCGCTGGGATCGTCTGCGTGCCCGTTCATTCGCTGCACACCCGCCTTTCCGCCTGCTGCAGCAGCCAGATGCAGCGATACACCCCGTCCGTGGCAATCAACTCGTTGTGGGTTCCGGCTTCGACGATGCGTCCCTTGTCGAGAACGATGATCCGATCCGCGTGCATCACCGCCGAGATCCGATGGGCGATGAGGATGCTCGTGCGGCCGCGGAAGAACTCCCGCAGGTTGTTGAGAATGAACTCCTCCCGCTCGGCGTCTACCGCGGAAAGCGGGTCATCAAAGATGAGGATGGGCGGATCGAGCATCAGAGCCCGCGCGATGGCCAGGCGTTGCTTCTGGCCGCCGGAGAGTGAGATTCCTCGCTCGCCGACCCTCGTCTCGTACCCCTTGGGAAACTCGCCGATCTCGTCGTGAATGCCGGCCAGCCGCGCCGCTTCCTTGACCCGATCCAAGGTGGCTTCCGGCGCACCGAAGGCGATGTTCTCCCTGATCGTGGCCGAGAACAGGAACGGATCCTGGGGCACAAACCCCACTAATGCACGCAACTTGCTCAAAGGAAGGCCCCGCACGTCCGTCCCCCCGATGGTAATCGCCCCGGCAGGGGGATCGAAGACGCGCGGGATCAGGTGTGCGAGCGTGCTTTTCCCCGCGCCGGTGAGACCGACCACCCCCAACGTCGTTCCCTGCTCAATGACAAGATCGACGTCGGAGAGGGCAGGAGCGGGGCGGTTGCCGTTTTCGTTCGGGTAAGCGAACGTGAGGCTGCGGATCTCAATCCGCGTGCCGTGGTGCGGTTTGGGCATTTGCGGATTGGCGATCTGCGGTTCTACGGCGAGGACGCGATTGATCCGCAGAAGTGAGGCGCGGCCGCGTTGCAGCAGATTCACCGCCCAGCCGAGCGAGATCATCGGCCAGGCGAGCATCATCATATACTGACTGAAGGCGACGAAGTCGCCGAGTGAGATTGTGGTGCGGATTACCGCGATCCCGCCCAGCCACAGCACGATCGCCAGCGACGCTCCGCTCAGAAGCTCGATCAGTGGATGAAACAGCCCCCACACGCGCACCAGCGCCATGTTCTTCTCAACAAGCTGGCTGTTCGTCTTTGTGAAATCGCTTTGTGTCCCCTCTTCCTGCACGTAGGCCTTGAGCACGCGGATCCCGGCGACGTTCTCTCGCACCTTCTCCATCACCGCGGAGAAACTCGCCTGCACGGCCTCGAAGCGGCGATGGATGACCTTGCCGAAGGCGAGCATGAACAGCGTGAGAACCGGAAGCGGCAAAATCGCGTACAGCGTCAGCCGTGGATCGATGGAGAGCATGATCCCGACCGTGACCGGAATCATCAGCAGGGGATCGGCGATCGTCAGTGCCCCAAACCCGCATGCGCGGCTGACCGCCTCGATGTCGTTGGTCGCGTGGGCCATCAGATCGCCGGTCTTGCGCTCGTTGTAGAAGGACGCCTGGAGCTTAAGCAGATGTTGGTACAGTCTGCTGCGCAGATCGCGTTCGATCCGTCTGGAGGTGCCGATGAAGAAATAACGCCAGAAGAACCGAAACACCATCGCCAGGACGGCAAGTCCTACGATGTACAAGCCGCTGTGCAGCAGGCCGCCTTCCCCCCGAGAGAGCCGATCGATCGCCTCGCGGATCACCAACGGCATCAGGATGCCTGCGACGTCCACAACCAGCAGTGCGACGAAGCCAGCGAGCACTCTACCGCGGTAGCGCCACAACCACGTTGTCAACCGATCCATGACGGGACAATCCTACCAGAAGGAGACTTTGACGCAACGTGGCGAGAAATTTCTTGAAACTGCATTGCAGGCAAACGGGACACGCATAAGCCTTCCCAATTGAAACTGCGTGGAGAACCTAGTACAATGCAAAAATGAGATACTATGTACCAA
>Ga0209636_10004145_pt1 | contig 14806 bp, 12 predicted proteins | sample DeeMarSWOR152_54_FD_187464 | JGI IMG/M metagenome (GOLD analysis project Ga0209636, IMG submission 187464) | Marine sediment microbial communities from White Oak River estuary, North Carolina - WOR-1-52-54 (SPAdes) (version 2) | ecosystem: Environmental > Aquatic > Marine > Intertidal zone >...
TTGAAAAAGCTTTGGACACACCAGCAAAGATCTTCTTCAAATATGAGGGGACAAGCCAGGCTGGCAGCCATAAGCCTAACACTGCCGTGGCTCAAGCCTACTATGCCAAACAAGACGGGATGAAACGAATGACTACCGAGACTGGCGCCGGGCAATGGGGTAGTGCTCTATCTATGGGCTGCATGTTCTTCGGCATCGAGTTAAAGGTGTATATGGTCAAAGTGAGCTACAACCAGAAGCCATACCGCCGGGTGCTGATGGAAACCTGGGGGGCCAAGTGCGTGCCTAGCCCGAGCCAGGATACCGAAATAGGGCGGAAAATTCTGGCCGAAGACCCTGATTCGCCTGGTAGCCTGGGCATCGCCATCAGCGAGGCGATAGAGGATGCTTTCGGCCGTGATGATACTTACTATTCTATAGGCAGTGTCATCAACTGCGTCTTGCTCCATCAGACAGTTAACGGCCTGGAGGCAAAAAAGGCGATGGAGAAGGCTGATGCCTACCCTGACATCATCGTCGGCTGTATCGGCGGCGGCAGCAACTTCGCCGGGGTGTACTTACCCTTCGTCAAGGACAAAATCGAAGGTAAAAAGCCAAACCTGCGCATCATCAATGTCGAACCTGAAGCTTGCCCTAGCGTGACCAAGGGGCCTTACACTTGGGACTATGGAGATATCGCCGGCATGGCGCCCATAGTTAAGATGTATACTTTGGGCCATACCTTTATCCCGCCAAAGATTCACGCCGGCGGGCTTCGCTACCATGGGATGGCGCCAATCATCTGCCACCTTCATCAACTGGGACTTGTCGAAGCCAAGGCAGTCCATCAGGTTGCAGCTTTCCAAAGTGGCGTCCAGTTTGCCCGAGCTGAGGGTATCGTCCCAGCTCCAGAGCCGAATCATGCCATCAAGGTAGTCATAGATGAGGCTCTAGCTTGCAGAGAATCAGGCGAAAGTAAGACCATCCTGTTGGCTCATAGCGGGCACGGTCACTTCGACCTGGCTGCCTATGATGAATACCTCTCGGGGAAGCTTGAGGATTACGAGTATCCCGAGAAACTCGTAAAGGAGGCTTTAGCCCAACTACCAGAGGTACAGTACGCAGAAGCATAAGTCAAGCCCGAACGTAGAGAGTGCTTAGTCGTTGCTCTGAGCGATAGTGAAGGGTCTCTAATGGCCATTCCTGGCTGAGGCTGTGAACCAAGGTGAACTGGCGAGAGATTCTTCCCTTCGCTCAGAATGACAGGGAGGTTGTTCAGAATGACCGAGGCGAAGGGCTCAAATTGACAAGGCGTTGAGGGTTTTCCGTCTCCTGCCGGAGAGGCTACGATAGGTAAGGTTGGAGCCGATGCTCCAATTCAGCCTCCGGAAGATTTTTCGCTAATGTGAAAGCAATGACTATAAGATGATCTTCATACCTTCGTAGCCAATGTCGATATTAGCTCCCAAGTCACGCTCCACATCCCTAACCTCACGCTCGACTTCCACCTGGTACTGGGGTGGGATATGCACAGCGACGAGCCGAGGCAAGTATTCCTTGATTTGCCGGAATTGGATAAGCTCATCTTTAAGGGACTGGGCGGACAGGTGGCCAACGCTCTTGAGAAAGTCTCCAAACCTGTTGGGGCCAGAAACCTCAATCAGAAGCAACTGGGGGGAAATGTATTGCCAGCAGCCCGATAACCCAGGGCCAGTATCCCCGGTATAGAATAGGCTCTTGCCATCTTTGGATGTAACTTGATAGCCAACAGCAGGCACAGCGTGATTTACTGGCACAGCCAAAACCTCGTACCCTTCGACTGCCTCTTTTGCAAAGGCTTGGATAGTCTTTAGTCGCAGAAAGGGGTTCTCTTTAGACGGCGATTTCGAGAAGTCCACATACATCCTGCCATCCAGGAGGCAGGACTTAATGATCTCAAGAGACTGACTCAATGCGTAGATGTCAACCGGGTCAGAGAACATACTACCGTTGGCACCAAAAGTGACTAAATCCCGTGTATGGTCGAAGTGGTGATGAGTCACGAGAATCGCCTTCACTTTCTGCTGCTCCGATAGCGAAAGGCTCGAGGTAAGGCTACCAGCATCTATAGCCAGAATGCCATCGATGAGAAAACAAGCGAGCCGCAGTCCTTTAGCTTCGGAAGCATGAGCACCCAGAATTTGAAGTTCCATCTTTATACCTCCAAGTCACAAACCTGCCTCAGGAAATATCAGCGCCAGACCCTTGGCAACTCATTGGCGACGGGTAGCGGACGAGAATAAGCTGCCCCTCTCAACAAGACGAGGACACAACGGCTGATTGCCTGGCGCTGCCATCGTGTTGCAAGCGATCTATTCTAACCTAAGCGCTTTTTTGTATCAAATCTTTGCAGTGAGTCCCTACCTGACCGAAAGCTAGATTTTGCCCCGAACAAACCTTTTTGCTACAATCAAGTCATTCATGAGTACAACTGCAAATGGAAAAACACTAATGAAACACATCCGTATCACCCTGCTGTTGCTGAGTCTGGTGGTAGGCATGGCCGGATGTCTAATAGTGGTGCCGGAAACACCAGCGCCATCGCCCGCCACCGAGACACCAGCTAATCACGCCCCCCCACTACCAATAGACCCAACGTGGTCACGCCCGTCTTTACAAGAGAGCAGCGCCACATTACCAAGTATTGCTGACGTAGTAGACAAGGTCTACCCATCGGTAGTAACCATAAGTACTGAAGTGGTCACTCTAGACTTATTTCTTAGACCGCGAACACAGCCGGGCGCTGGCTCAGGATGGGTCATAGACCAAAATGGCATTATCGTGACCAATAACCACGTGGTTGAAGGAGCTGAAAAAGTGACCGTAGAACTGGCTGACGGTAGGACTTTTCAAGCGACTCCGGACAATGTCTACCGGGACCCCCTGAGCGACTTGGCCGTAATCAAAATCGATGCTACCGACCTGCCAGCTGCTGCCCTTGGCGACTCCACACAACTGCGAGTTGGCGACTGGGTGGTAGCTATCGGCAATCCTTTGGGCCGAGGGCTACGGGCCAAAGAAGGCACCGTCAGTGGGCTGAAGGTATCCTTACCTGTGGACAGCCAAACTCTAGATAACCTTATCGAAACCTCGGCAGCTATCAACCCGGGCAACAGTGGGGGACCTCTGGTCAATATGAAGAGCCAGGTCATCGGCATTACTAGCGCTAAGGTCGCCGGTGTTGGTGTTGAAGGCATGGGGTATGCAATAAGCACCAAGAAAGCCTTGCCAATCGTCGAGGCGTTGATTAAGAATGGCTATGTCGTCCGACCTTGGTTGGGAGTGACACTTTATACTGTTGACGAATATGTTGCCACGGTAAACCGTCTCCCTGTGGATAAAGGAGTGGTTATCACACATGTGGCACCGGGCAGTCCAGCAGACAAAGCGGGCTTGAGAGAGCTTGACGTGATTACCCGTTTCAAAGGCAAAGAGGTAACCACGGCTGAGGAGCTAATACAAGCTATACACTCTTCGCAAGTGGAAGAAAAGGTTAAGATTGCCTTCGTCAGGAGCAAAGAGACGGAGATAACTTATGCTGGCCTGATACAAAGTCCGCCGCCGGGCAGGTGAAACAGCAGACTCCGTGAGAACTCTAGCTAGCCTCTTTCTTAATGCCAAGCCAGACTTCAGAACCGGAAATGCGATACTTCTCAGCGTGACTACTCTCGGGTGGTGGCGCAGAGACTAACTGCCGGGATAGTGTTTCCTGATTAATATAGGTAGTAAACTCTGTCATTACCTGCCGAATTGAATCTCCACCCTGATAATAGGTAACGATGTAGTCGGTGATATCCAGGCCGGCCGAGCGGCGCATGGTCTGTAAACGCCGTACCACCTCGCGGGCTACCCCCTCAGCTTTCAGCTCTGGTGACAATTCAGTGTCTACTGCTACCCAGTAGTCTCCTTCTGCAGCCAAGGCATAACCGGTTTTGTCACCGGTGGCTTCCCCCTCAGCAAATTCCATCTCTTTGACATTGAGTTCGTCCAGCACTTGGTAGACCAGCTTCTGCAGCCCCTCTCTTTCATCTGCTGACCGTACCTTGACTAATGCCCTGGACAGAGGCTGACGTACCTTTATTCCGGCTTTGGCTCGAGCGGCGCGGCCGAGACTACACACCGTCATAGCTAGGCGGGTAGCATCGACTAGCTCCGCATCTATCTGAGCTAGGTCGGCAACGGGAAAATCGGTGAGGTGCACGCTTTCCACGGCTTCGGAGTTCACGGAACAGACTAAGTTTCGGTAAATCTCTTCGGCAACAAAAGGTGTGAAAGGAGCTAGAAGCTTGGACAAAGTGACCAGACAACGGTACAATGTGGTGTAGGCTGCCAGCTTGTCAGCGTCACTCTGGCTTTTCCAAAAGCGGCGCCGGCTGCGCCTCACATACCAGTTGGAAAGCTCGTCCACGAAGGCTTCAATCCTCCGCCCAGCAGTAGTAGGGTCATAATTGTCCAAGGTCCAGTCCACGTCGGCTATAAGCTGATTAAGCCTGGAGACAATCCACCTGTCCAAATCGGATGGAGATGGGTGTACTGCCGACTCGGGGTCAAAACAGTCAATATTGGCATAGACCACAAAGAAGCTATAGGTATTCCACAGCGTAAGTAGAAAATTGCGCATAACTTCAGCCACCATATCACTGGAAAAGCGGCGTACATTCCCGGCTGGTGACGAGGTAATCAAATACCAACGCGTGGCATCGGCGCCATAACTCTGAAACATCGCCCACGGATCAACAACATTTCCCTTGGCCTTGCTCATCTTTTCACCATCAGCATCAAGAATATGCCCCAGACAGATAACGTTCTCAAAACAAGGGCGTCCGACAAGCAAGGTAGATATAGCGTGCAAGCTGTAGAACCACCCACGGGTCTGGTCAACAGCCTCACAGATAAAGTCAGCGGGGAAACTCTGGTCGAAGCTGTCGCGGTTTTCAAAAGGATAGTGCCACTGGGCCACAGGCATAACCCCAGAGTCAAACCAGCAATCAATCACCTCTGTTTGCCGATCCATTTCTTCACCACATTTGCAACAAGCAAAGGTAATATTGTCAACAAAAGGACGGTGCAAATCCAACGGCTCAGCTAGACCCTTGAGATTCGGCTTTGCTTTCAATTCCTCAACACCCCCGATGCACTCGTAGCTGCCACAGTTTGAGCAACTCCAGATATTCAGAGGTGTTCCCCAATAGCGTTCTCGCGAGAAAGCCCAGTCAACATTATTCTCCAACCAATCGCCGAAGCGCCCATACTTAATATGCTCTGGATACCAGTTGATTTCAGCATTACCTGAAACAAGTGCCTCTTTCTGAAGTGACGTCCTGATATACCAGGTCTTCTTAGCGTAATACAGAAGCGGTGCTTCGCAGCGCCAGCAAAATGGGTAAGTGTGAATTATTCTCTGGCTGCGGTAGAGTAATCCCCTCGATTTCAGGTCTTCCAGGACAAGGGGATCAGCATCCTTAACGAACTTGTCAGCGAAAGGATAAGTGCCAGTGACCTTACCTTCTAAATCTACAGGTTGAACAAAATCCAACCCTTCACTTTTCCCAGCCTCAAAATCAACTTCACCGAAAGCCGGCGCAACATGAACTATGCCAGTCCCTTCCTCCATGGAGACAAAGTCGCCGGGAATCACATGATATGTCAAATGGCTTTCCCTCGGCTGCAACATCAGCATTTCATATGAGAGGCCTTCTTGACTGTCTCTGAAGCCGAAGCGCCTTCTTTCAACTCCGAAATCATGAGGATTAAACAAGGGTTGATATCTGAGCCCAATGAGGTCTTTGCCCAGAACCGTGACCTTTGACTCATAACCCTGAAGTCCGCTTCTCTCCACGAGCGCAGAAGCCAAGATCATGTAATCCTCAGAACCCTCCATAACGCTGTATTCCGCATCCAGCGCTACAGCTAAAGCTGTGTTCCCAGGTAGAGTCCACGGAGTTGTTGTCCAAGCTAAGAAAAAGGCAGGCTTGTTTGGAGAAGCAGACCAAAGAAAGGAAGCAAGCTCGGTTCCTTCATTCAGCGAACTCTGGGTAAGTTCAAACTTTATGTAAACTGAAGGGTCCTCCGCATCAGCATAGCCTAGAGCTACTTCGTGAGAGCTGAGAGAGGTGCCACACCGCGGGCAATGAGGAGTAACCTTATACCCCTGGTAAATCAAGCCCTTGTCCCACAGTTGCTTCAGTGCCCACCAGCAGGATTCAATATAGCCATTATCAAGAGTTATGTATGGATGCTCTAGATCCAGCCAAAAGCCGATGCGCTCCGTCATAGCTTCCCATTCCTTGAGATAACTGAACACGCTCTCTCGACAATGAGCATTGAATTGAGCTACGCCGTAATCCTCAATCTGGGCTTTGCTCGTTAAGCCCAACATTTTCTCGACCTCCAGCTCTACCGGTAGCCCGTGAGTATCCCACCCTGCTTTGCGCGGGGCGTAATAGCCTTTCATCGTCTTGTATCGCGGGATAATATCCTTGAACACCCGGGATAGCACGTGGTGAATGCCTGGGCTGCCATTGGCGGTTGGTGGCCCCTCATAGAGCGTAAACTGTTTTGCCCCATGCCGCGCCTCAACGCTCTTTGCAAAGATATGATGGTCTTTCCAAAAATTGAGGACTTCGTCTTCTAGCTGGGGAAAACTTACCTTACTGCTTACCGGCCGGAACATGCTTAAGGTTTCTTCAGCAGAATTGCTACTTTTCGCGTTTCGCCCTCACCCGTGCTTTGGGTAGCTACATCGGGGTGGTCGGCCAAGGCTAAGTGAATAATGCGGCGCTCGTCTGCCGGCATAGGTTCAAGGGTTATCAAACGTCGGTTTCTCTTGACCTGCTCGGCCAAACGCAAGGCTAAGCTTCGCAAGGATTCATAGCGACGCTTCTTATAGCCGGCGACATCGACATTTGTCGGCACCCACATCTTCAGCTTCTCAGCCACTATAAGCCTGACAATGTATTGCAGAGAAGCTAGAGTCTGACCACGGCGACCAATCAGAACCCCCAGGTCATCGCCTTCAATATCCAAAGTCAGCGGCAGCTCATTTGTAGACCCTTGGGTCACAGAGACCTCGGCCGATATCCCCATAGACTGGATTAGCGTCTCCAGAACCTCTTTAGCCACGCTAGCTACATCACCCCTTTCCTCAAGGCCACCCAAAAGGCTCACCCTAACCTTGGCTTCTTCAGATCCCATTCCTAAGAGCCCAGATTTGCCTTTTGTCAGAACGACAACTTCCACCTGATCTTCAGTTACACCCAATTGCTCCAGCGCACTTTGGATCGCTTCATCGACTGTTTTGGCACTCACTTCAAGCTCTTTCATCTTTTGAAAAGACCCCTCTTCTCCTTAGAAGCTTTCTTTATCGTCGGAGATTGCTGTTCCGCTGGTCCTATTCTCCGGGTTGGCACTGGTTTGGGAGCGGATGGAGCCCTCAAATAGCCCCAGCCTCCAGTGACAAAATACTGAATCACAATGCCAATGATATTTGAAATCACCCAGTAAAGAGACAAGCCACTGGGAAAAGACATGGCAAACATGCCGAACATCAACGGCATCATCAGTGTAGTCATACTGGTCATAGACTGCTGTCTGGGGTCGGTAGCCGGTGCCGTCACCATTTTCTGCTGTATCCACATTGTGCCGCCAACCAGTACGGCTATGAACATGTTGGGTTTTGACAGCTGGAGCCCCAGGAAATGTTCATTCAACGGCACCGCCTGGCCAACTGCTGCCCATGAATAAAGATGCTGAGACAAGTTCAGTAGGTTTTCTGGGGTGGCCGCTAGGGCCTGCATAATAGACTGGTAAAGAGCAATCCAAATGGGCAATTGGATAAGCATAGGCCAGAGACAGCCTAGCGGGTTTATCCCCACCTCCTTGTACAGCTTCATCGTCTCCTGCTGCAGTCTCTCCTTATTCTTGGCATATTTCTTTTGAAGTTCCTGAAGCTTTGGCTGCAGCGCTTGCATGGCCTTGGTAGACCGCGTCTGCCGCACAGTAAGGGGGTAAAGCGCCAGGCGAACGACAACGGTAAGGACAATGATCGCAACTCCAAAGTTGCCAGCCACCATGGTAGTCAAAGCGATCAAGCTATTGAGCACTGGCTCAAGGATAAACGTGTTCCACAGCTCAGCCATAATCGGTTCTAGTCGCTAACTAGAAGATATTCCCACACCTTTTGTCCATTTTGCGCATCTATACTACAAACTTGGTCATTTCTAGTGTGAACATAAACCATGCCGGCCTCCGCGTGGAGAGGAGCCATTACGGAATAACCAATAGACGTCTCCCACTCACTCACCCCGCTTGCAGCCTGAACCGCATACATTTCCCCCGATTCCGAAACGGCTACGAGGAGATCATTCACAAGAACCGGCGTTGACACAATCGGACTATCGGCAACAAACTGCCACAACTCTCTGCCTGACCTAGCGTCGAGAGCATAAACCCTGTGGTCGAGGCAACCTGCGTAAACAACGTCACCCTTAGCTACTGGATTTGCCCAGAACCAGTTACCTCCCTCGAACCTCCATTTCTCCCTTCCACTGTTGCCGTCAATAGCCCAGAGATAATGGTCAAAAGTCCCCAGGAAGACGGTGTCCCCAGAAACTACAGGAGAAGAAGCAATGGCCGCCGGCAACTCAATTTCCCAGAGCAGGCTACCGTCATCACTCGACAGGGAGTGCAGTTTCCCCTCGTAGTTACCAACGTAGACAACGCCGTCTTTGACTGCTGGGGACGTCCATATCTTTCCGCCAGTCTCATACTCCCACCGCCCCGTCCCAGAAACCGCATCCAAAGCATATAGCCTGCCCTGCGAGTCGCCAACGTAGACAGTATCCTCATAGACTATCGGGCTACCAACAATAGCTCCAATATGGCTTCTTTCACCTCGCGGATAGAACCACTCTCCCTCGGTCCATGACGGGATACCTTCTTCATCGTACTGGGGTTCTAGCCTGTTTATGGCAAACACCTTGCCCTCGTCACCGACGTATGTGCCTACATAAACGAGAGTCTCAGTGACCGCTGGTGTCCCGTAGATAGCTGCGGGCCGTGCCGCCGGCATGCAGGCAAAGCCGCACGGCGCCCCTTGAGGAGCCTCCGTCTTTACGGAGAACTCCCACTCGCGCTCCCCGCTAGTTGCTGTCACAGCCAGCACGCTGCCATCCATCGACGCGAAGTAAAGCATACCGTCGTAACTGGCGAACCCCGACCATCCTTGCGCCCCTGGTCCAGCACAACCACCACCCGATGATGGAGCAACACAGCCAAAAGCAGCTACGCTAATCACAGCCAGGGGAAGCAGCAAAACCAATGCCTTGGACAGCCTAATTGAAACGAAACTGAATCTCACAATCATTCACTTCCAATAGCCACGAGCCAAGGGATTTCATGGTACCGGGTCATAACCACCGTCAGACCAGGGATGGCAACGCCCTAAGCGCTTGACCGTTAACCAGCCCCCTTTCATCAATCCATACCTCTCAATTGCTCCACAGGCGTAATGTGAACAAGTAGGGGCAAAACGGCAAGCAGGTGGGCTAACTCGTGATATAGTAGACTGATATAGCTTAATTAACTCGAGTGCCAACCATTTCATCTTTGTCTCTTAGCAAATCGGCCCGGGCTAGCAACTTGTCCACCGACCGCTTGAGCTCATCATAGTCAACAGCCACCACAGCCGGCCGCGCCACAAACACTATGTCCCACCCTTCCTTTATTGGTGTTAAACGTACTATCTCCTTCAGCAAGCGCCGCACCCGATTACGTGTCACCGCCTTACCTAAGCTCTTAGTCACCGAGAACCCACAACGACTCAATCCAAGCCCGTTGGGCAATGATCTTACTTGTATGATGCGATCCCCACAGGATTTCCCCGATTGGTAAACCGCCAAATACTGGGCTCTCTTTCTCAAAGCCCATTCTCTTGTCATTCTGCTAAACCGGCGTCAATCGCCAACGGCCCTTAAGCCGTCTTGCCTTTAAGACTCCTCGTCCACCACGGCTTGCCATCCTAGCTCGAAAGCCGTGCTTACGCTTTCTTGAAATTGTCTTGGGCTGATATGTCCGCTTTGGCACGTCAGTTTTCCCTCATACGCTAAGTCTTTGTCTCGACACTAGTCGTATGGCGGACGTGATCTGGAGTATAAGGCACCAAAGCAAGATAGCGAGCTCTCTTTATCGCCAGTGCCAAGCGTCGCTGATGCTTAGCACAAACACCCGTCCTGCGGCGTGGCTCAATTCTACCCCGCTCAGAAATGTGACGCTGTAATCTAGAAACATCCTTGTAGTCTATCTGAAGCTTGTCAGCACAGAAAGGGCAAACTTTGGGCCTAAAAACAAACCGGCGTGCCCTTTCTCCCCCAGTTCTTATCCCCCGACGTTCCGCCATCCTTTAGTCCTTGCCTCCTTTTTGAGAAACTACTAAAAGGGTAAGTCTTCAGGCTCTATCTCATCCTCAGCAGGCTCCGCCGGAAGCTCCTCACTGGGAAGAGGAGCTACAGCTTGTCTGTCAAGGAACAATACCCTATTAGCTATCACTTCAACTGAGGTGCGTTTCTGCCCGTCTCGCCCTTCCCAGTTACGAGTGCGTAGATTCCCCTCAACGTAGACTCGCTGCCCTTTAGTCAGAAACTGATTGCAGCTCTCTGCTAGTTTCCTCCAAGCAACTACAGTGAACCATTCTGTTTCCTGCCTACGCTCTCCGTCGGAGGTCGTGTAGGTACGGCTCGTCGCAAGACGAAACGAAGTCACCGGATTGCCACTCGGCGTAAAGCGCATCTCTGGGTCAGTGCCGACATTTCCAATAAGCATCACTTTGTTCAAATTCGCCATGGCAACACTCCTTCTACCTTACTCCCCTAGCCTTACGAGCAGATGGCGCATAACTTCGTTAGAAAGCCGAAGATTTGCCTCTAGCTCCTTAGCCGAGGCCGGCTCCAGTTCAAGCTGAGCCAACACATAATTACCTTCGGAGAATCGTCTGATAGGATAGGCTAGCTTCCTTCTTCCCCACTGACTCATCTCGGTTACATTCCCCCCAGTCTTATTGACAAGCTCGCTCACTCTACCGATGGTGTCAGGCACTTCCTCATCGGCTATTTCAGGACTGATAATGAATACCAGCTCATAACCCCGCATTCTATCACCTTCAGGATTGAAAAGTCGGTTCATTATAACATATCAACAAAAACCCAAACAAGCGAGTCATTTCTTGCATTTTGGTCGCCCGTAGCTTATATTTCTAATCAAGCGAAAGGGACACCGTTGGAAATCGGCATCATCGGATTGCCCAAGAGCGGCAAGACAACAATCTTCAATGCTTTGACCAGAGGTCAAGCTGAGACTGCACCTTACGCCTCAATTACGCTGACGCCCAATTTGGGAGTATCTAAGGTACCGGAGCCTAGACTACAGGGTTTGGGCAAGATATTCCAACCGAAGAAGACAATACCAGCCGAGGTAAGGTACGTTGATATCGCCGGTGCGGCCAAGGGCTTTGGTAAAGGTGATATAATGGGCGGCCAACTCCTTAATTATCTCAGTAATGTTGATGCTCTGCTTCAAATAGTCCGAGTCTTTGAGGACGAAAACGTGCCTCATATTGAGGGTAGCATCGACCCAAAGCGCGACACGGCTACCATGGATTTGGAGCTTGTCTTCTCTGATTTGGCCATAATCGAAAGAAGGCTCAAGCGCCTTCAAGACTCTCTCAAAAGTGCTAAACCATCAGAACGCGACCCGCTCCTGAAAGAGCAGACTCTACTTCTAAAGGTTAAGTCAGGATTGGACAAAGATATACCGACCTGGCAACAAGGTTTAACTGGCGAAGAGATTAGGAGCCTGGCCAATTATCAGTTTCTTACTGCCAAGCCTATGCTGGTGGTCATTAACATCGGTGAGGACCAGCTAGCGCGGGCTTTGTCCGTTGAGGCTGAGCTACGCTCAGCCTACCCCTATCCTCAATTCGAGGTGGTAGCTTTGTGCGGTAAATTAGAAATGGAGTTAGCTCAGCTCAGCGATGATGAAGCTGAGGAATTCCGCAATGTTCTGGGGCTTACTGAGCCGGCACTTGACCGCATTATCGGGCTCTCCTATCAGTTGCTTGGACTAGTCTCCTTCTTCACCACGGTCTCAGGTGAATTGAAAGCCTGGACAATTCCCAAAGGAACCACTGCGTTGAAAGCTGCTGGGAAAGTCCACTCCGATATGGAAAAAGGCTTTATTCGAGCTGAAGTGGTGGGTTTTGGCGATGTAGATAGCTGCGGAAGCCTCGCTGAATCGCGAAAGCGGGGCCTACTCAGACTTGAAGGCAAAAACTATGTCGTCCAGGATGGGGACATAATAACCTTTTTATTTAACATTTAGAACGGAACCATTTTCACCCAACATCTGGTATAATAATTGGACAAAGTAGCACTTTTTAGTTTAGTAGCGAGGATAAGCGATGAAACAGGGTAGAAATGTCATCGCCTGGTTCGAGGAAATAACCAAAGGTGATATTCCTTTGGTAGGTGGCAAAGGGGCGAACTTGGGTGAGATGTATCATGCGCAAATTCCAGTGCCACCCGGTTTCATAGTCACCGCAGATGCCTATTTCAACTTTCTGGAAGTCGCGAAGATTGTGGATGGAATCCGCCCATATCTTGAGACATTAGACGTCAATGACAGCCAGAAACTCCAGACAGTATCTAGCTTGGTCAAGAACAAGATTTCTAGCTCATCCATGCCTGACGATACAGTTACTCAGATTAGAGCAGCCTATCGCAAGCTGGGTGGAGGACTGGTAGCGGTGCGCTCCTCAGCTACGGCTGAAGACTTGCCCGAAGCATCTTTTGCAGGGCAACAACGCACTTTTCTGAATGTGCAAGGTGAAGACGAGGTAGTGGCAGCGGTACAAGCGTGCTGGGCTTCCTTGTTTGAACCTAGAGCCATATTCTACAGGCAGGAGCATGGCTTTGACCATTTCAAGGTGGGTATTGCAGTACCAGTGCAGACGATGGTGCAGTCAGAGACTTCTGGAGTTCTGTTCACTGTGGAACCTTTGAGCAACGACAAAACGAAGATTCTCATCGAAGCAATTTATGGACTGGGTGAAGCCATTGTTTCCGGTGAAGTCACTCCTGACCAGTATCTTTTGGATAAGAAAGAGCTTAGGATTGTCGACAAAAGAATTAGGAAGCAAGAATGGCAGTTAGTAAGAGATTCAGGGGTATCAGCAGGCGAGCTCGAAGGGAATGTTAGGCGTGCCGTTCCGGCATCAAAGCAGACTATGCAGAAGTTAACTGACGAGAATATCGTCGCTTTGGCTAAGCTAGGTAAAGCGATTGAGGATTTGTATCAATCTCCTCAAGACATCGAATGGGCGAAGCAAGACAAGCGGCTATCCATTGTACAATCTCGGCCCGTGACCACTATTAAGAAAAAGGGGAAGGTTGAGGTTCTTCCTGAGATCAAAACTGAGGCGGTTTTGAATGGGATAGCGGCTAGCCCGGGGATAGCTGTTGGTGCGGTCAGAATTGTGCCTGAGGCATCACAGATAGATAAGGTTGAAAAAGGGGATGTTCTAGTAGCTCAAATAACAACCCCGGATTTTGTACCAGCGATGAAGCGAGCCGTGGCTATAGTCACCGACCGCGGTGGCAGAACTGCTCACGCAGCTATCGTCAGCCGGGAGTTGGGTATCCCTTGCGTTGTGGGCACAGAAGTTGCAACTACAGTCCTCAGCGATGGGCAGGAAATCACCGTGGACGGCTACCGTGGACAAGTCTACGCTGGCAGAGTGGCAGAGAAGATGACAAGTGCTCCGGCGGTCATTGCTGCAGAGCGAGTTCGAACGCGCACCAAGGTATACGTCAACTTGGCCGATCCAGAGTCAGCTGAGGCCGTGGCAGCGAGGAATGTAGATGGGGTCGGATTGCTGAGGGCTGAGTTCATGATTGCCCATGAAATTGAAGGGCATCCACGGTTTATGTTGCACGAGGGGAGAGGAGCACAATTCGTAGAGAAGCTAACTCGAGGCATTAGCGCTTTTACTAGGCCCTTTCACCCTCGCCCTGTAGTTTACAGGACTACGGATTTTAAGACTAATGAGTACAGAAACCTGCGCGGCGGGGATAGATACGAGGAACTCGAGGAAAACCCAATGCTCGGTTACCGTGGCTGCTCTCGATACACACAGGAGACTGAAGTTCTTAGGCTAGAAATAGAGGCGATCAAGAAAATATGCCAGGATTACGATAATCTATACGTTATGATTCCCTTCGTCCGTTTCGTAGATGAAATGGCCAAGATAAAGAGATTTGTCGTAGCTGAGGGGTTATATCAATTCCCCAATTTCAAGTTGTGGATGATGGTCGAGGTGCCATCAAATGTCATACTTATAGACAAATTCGTAGATGTTGGCATTGATGGTGTCTCTATCGGGTCTAACGACTTGACTCAGCTTATCCTAGGAATAGACAGAGATAACCCTAAGCTAGCAGCACAATTTGACGAAAGAAACGAAGCAGTGCTTCAGGCTATCGAAAGGGTCATTAAGGTTTCGGTGAGCAAAGGCATAACCTGTTCTATTTGTGGACAAGCCCCTTCAGTCTATCCGGAACTTACGGAGAATCTGGTGAAGTGGGGGATCACTTCGGTTTCGGTAAGCCCGGACATGATTGATCAAACAAGACGTATAATCGCTGCCGCTGAGGTGAAATCTAGCTAATCCCAAGATTGTACTGGAGCAGGAAAACAAGAGCTTGAGTTTGATGGTCTACCTTGAAGTTCGGCAGCGGAC
>Ga0209636_10004147_pt1 | contig 14799 bp, 8 predicted proteins | sample DeeMarSWOR152_54_FD_187464 | JGI IMG/M metagenome (GOLD analysis project Ga0209636, IMG submission 187464) | Marine sediment microbial communities from White Oak River estuary, North Carolina - WOR-1-52-54 (SPAdes) (version 2) | ecosystem: Environmental > Aquatic > Marine > Intertidal zone >...
AAGTATTCGAGCGCCCAGCCGACATTTCCTTTTGTCGAAAGAATGCTGAGCAATTTGAGGATAATATCTTTAGCGGCGACCCAGTCGCTCAATTTTCCTGTTAGTTTTACGCCGAGGACTTTTGGGCAGGTGATGTAGAAAGGCTTGCCGGCCATAGCGGCGGCTACATCGAGACCACCAGCACCGATAGCGATTGAGCCGACAGCACCGGCGGTTGGTGTATGCGAGTCGCTGCCCAACAAAGTGGTTGCAGGTTTTGCGAATCGTTCGAGATGGACCTGATGACAGATGCCGTTTCCGGGGAGTGAAAGGTATATTCCGGATTTAGCGGCTATAGTTTGCAGATATAAATGGTCATTGTGGTTTTCAGGCCCGAAGCCGGCCATATTGTGGTCGATGTAGCTGACGGAGAGATTGGTTTTAAGTTTAGGGGTGCCCATTGATTCGAAGAGCAGAAATGCAGTAGTTCCGGTGGCATCCTGTGTAAGTGTCTGGTCGATGCTGATACCAATTTGCCGGCCTGTAGCGATTTTACCGTCAGCCAGATGTCCGGCGAATATTTTGTAGGTAAGTGTGTGTCCCAAGTTCAAGCTCCGTCAGGCTAAAGAAGTCACTTTATCATAAAAATCGGGCAAAGACAAATGTGAAACTTGGTATATTTTGGGATTTTGTATAGGGTAGCAGTTAGCAGATAATTGCGTAGAGAGATAAAAGGTTAAGATAAAAAAGCGGCCTTGTGTGGTTTCACAAGGCCGCCTGTGTATAGCCGAGCTTAAAAATCAACGTGAGCACGTTTCTTCGTTTCGTTCACCAACGAGGAACGCATCTTTTATTGCCCAGGGATGCTGGCCTGAATCTCCATCTTCTTTAAGTAAATTACAATAAGGGTGCGGGTCATACTCATTAAATTTATCAACGTTTGCAGTTGGAATAACGGTTTTTCCCCAGCATTTCCAGATATTATCGTTGTTGATGCCAATGTTCGGGTACCTGGCGAAGACGACGTGCCCATCGTTAAAGAGGACATTTTGCCCTTCTCTGCCGTGAGCAGCGGCATTTCCTGTTCTATCTACATCTTCGTAACGGCCAGGTTCGGTGCCTGTTGCTGTAATCCAGGTAGGCGGGTCTTCTTCGCCTCCTACACAGGCTTGTCCTTCGATATAAGCGTTGGCATTTTTGTCGAGATAAGGATTTCTGTCTGCGCAAAGGGGTTGTTGACCACCGAATTCGGGAGTGATGTTAAAGCGCCCATAAACAACAGGGTAATCGTCAACATAAGGCAAATGGTAGGAGTAGCTGCAATACTGTCCAGGGACGAGCCTGGATGCCATAGTAGATATTTCGCCTGAGCCAAAATCCCAAACCTGCTCAAGATTTACGATCTCGGCAGGGAGCGACCCTTGTTTGGCATCTGAGAGCTTGAAGACTTTTGTTCCGACGTCTCCCCTGCAGACAAACAGCTTGGGCGTTGCATAGTCGTACTTTATCAAAAGGTAAAAGCTGGAGGTTACACTTACAGGGTCTCCCCATACGCCATAATGTCTTCTTTCCTGGTTATACCAGTTGGCTATTTTTCCCTCTATTGACCAGGGGGCTTCTCCTTTTCCGGCGATAGGATAATCTCCGTAATCGTTAGAATAGAGGAGCATTGCCTTTCCGATGGCGCTGAGGTTTGTGCCGCAGACCATACGATAAGCGATAGCCCTTACTTTAGCCAGGGCTGGCATCAAGACACCCATAAGCAGTGCTATGATAGCGATGACGACCAGAAGCTCAACTAATGTAAAACCTATTCTTTTTATTTTTTTCATAATCTTACTCCTTTGTTTTGAGATTCGCGAGCCCAGCGGTTCTTAGGCCCGTTTTGTTTATTTTTAGAATAAATGCAGCTAACAATGGGAGCCCATTAAACCTTTTGGGAAATGGGGGCCCAGGCCACATAGAGCTTTTTAGGACACTTTTTTAGCGAATCTCCTTTATTGTTATATTTTTGCCTAAGAACAACTGGTTTAAGTTTTTAAACCTGAATTTAACAAGCTTTATTCGGTTATTTTTGTTCAAGGTAATTATTAACTCGATGAAAAACTAAACTGTTAACTTTTTCGGTGAGCAGGTTTGAGGTATGAAAAGGTTAGTGAATTATGATAGCATTTAAGTTATGATAAGGTTTTTTCAAACCTACACACCTTTATTATAAGACTAACATGAGATAACGTCTTTGTCAACTAAAATTTCGCCAATTTTTGAAACTTTCTTGAAATTTTTTATAATTTACTTAAAATGCGTTTTTTGGCTTGAAATTAAGGATATGGCTGCTAAAAGCAATTTTGAAGACATAAAAAGGCTGCTAAAAAGGCACAATCAAGGCCATCTTTTGTCATTTTGGGGGCAGCTAAACCGGACCCAAAGGCGGGATTTGCTTGCGCAGATTAAGCAGTTTGATTTTTCAAGGATAGACGAATGGGTGGCTGAATACGTTAAACAGCCTGTTTCTGCAGCGATAGGCGATGATTTTACGCCTGCTCCATACTACGGGGTTGAGCCATCTGATTTAGAAGAGTCTGGTAAGTACCGTCTGGCGGGAGGATTAGGCAAGGAGTTGATATCGAGGGGCAAGGTAGCCGGCTTTGTTGTCGCCGGCGGTCAGGGGACACGACTTGGTTTCGATGGTCCCAAGGGGAATTTTCCCGTCAGTCCTGTTAAAAATAAAACACTGTTTCAGATTTTCGCTGAATCTATCGCAGCAGTTTCAGAGAAATATCAAGCTGTTTGCCCGTGGTATATAATGACCAGTCCTTTGAACTATGCTGATACGGTAGAGATTTTCCGCTCGAATGATTATTACGGGCTGGATGAGAAGGATGTATTTATTTTTCAGCAGGGGGTGCTGCCGAACTTTAGCTTCGATGGGAAGATACTTTTGGCAGATAAGGGCAAGATAGCTTGCTCACCCGACGGGCACGGAGGAAGCTTGAAGGCGCTATACCAGAGCGGTGCTATTGAAGATATGAAAAGGCGGGGGGTGGAGTTTTTAAGCTACTGGCAGGTGGATAATCCTCTTGTAAATATTTTTGACCCGCTTTTTATAGGGCTTCATTCTCTCGATGATGCAGAGATGTCTTCCAAGGCGTTGATAAAGAGCGGGCCGAAGGAAAGAATCGGCAACTTTTGTCTGGTTGATGGTAAAGTAACCGTCATCGAATACAGTGATTTGCCTGATGAGCTGGCAGAGAAACGGAACCCCGACGGCTCGTTATTTTTCCGGCTCGGCAGTATCGCAATCCATATTATCGATCGCGGCTTTGTTGAAAGATTAAACACCGCTGATTTTTCTTTGCCTTTGCACCGCGCTGTTAAAAAGATTCCGCACATTGACCAAGCGGGAGAGCTTGTAGAACCCGCCGAACCAAATGGCGTGAAGCTGGAAAGTTTTGTTTTTGATGCTTTGTCGTTGGCTTCAAAGTCGGTAATTTTAGAGACACTTCGGAGCGAGGAGTTTTCGCCGACGAAAAATGCTACAGGTGTCGATAGTATCCAGAGTACAAGAGAGATGATGGTAGCTCGCGGTGCTTGTTGGCTGGAATCAGCAGGCGTTTCTGTTCCGAGAAAAGCGGATGGTTCGGTTGATTGTCTCATTGAGATTGCACCGAGCTTTGCGCTGGAGAAAGATGATGTCAAAGCCAGGATAGACCGGATACCGGCGATAAAGCCGGATGACAGTGTTTATTTGGTGTAAGGCCTGTTTAAGAAAAATAAATTAATGGTGTTTTTATGAATTGTAGCAAGAAGCAGTGGGGATTTTTTAGGGTTGTTGTCTTCGGTATGGCGGTGATTGTCTGGCTGGCTGTCGGGGCTCAGCCGGGGTTAGCAAAAGGTTCTTTGATGACACGATGGGCGAAGGAGGTCGGTGCCGATAGTGTTCACGCCGAGTATCCACGTCCGCAAATGGTTCGAGAGGACTGGATGAACCTTAACGGGTTATGGGAATATTCGATTGCGGGTAAAGATGAATCGAAGCCAATTAGTTTCGATAGTCAAATTCTTGTGCCATTTTGTGTTGAGTCGGCTTTATCAGGGGTGACCAAGGCGGTAGGTGAGGGCGAACGTTTGTGGTATCGGCGGACATTTGAGCTCCCCGATAAATGGGCACAGAAGCGTATACTGCTTCACTTCGGTGCTGTGGATTGGGAAACAACGGTATGGGTAAATGGTAGGGAGGTCGGTAAGCATTGTGGTGGATATGATGCGTTCGGCTTTGATATCACCGATGCGCTGAATGATACTGGCTCGCAGGAAATTGTCTTGGCTGTGTGGGACCCGACGGATAGAGGCTACCAGCCCCGCGGCAAGCAGGTGAGAAAACCGGGTGGTATCTGGTATACAGCGGTAACGGGAATCTGGCAGACGGTATGGCTGGAGCCGGTGGGTCAGGCTTACATCAAATCACTAAAGGTCGTTCCGGATGTGGATGCTGAGGCTGTTCGTGTGACTGCTGTGTGTTCAGATGTGGGGGCCGGCTATAGCATCGAGGCAAAAGCAAAGGATGGAGAGTTCACGAAAGCCAAAGAATTGGGAGAAGTTGGGCAAGAAATCATTATTCCCGTCAAGGAGGCCAAACTCTGGTCGCCTGGTTTACCGTTTTTGTATGACCTGATAGTGACATTGAAAGATGGTGAAGGTAAAGAAGTTGATGAGGTGGAGAGCTACTTTGGGATGCGGAAGGTCTCACTGGGCAGTGATGACAAAGGTATCACACGGGTTTTTTTGAATAATGAGCCTTTGTTTATGTTCGGTCCTTTAGACCAGGGCTGGTGGCCTGATGGATTATATACCGCACCGACGGATGAGGCTCTCCGCTATGATATTGAGGTGACAAAGCAGCTTGGCTTCAATATGGCTCGCAAGCACGTCAAGGTCGAACCTGCTCGCTGGTACTACTGGTGCGACAAGTTGGGCTTGTTGGTCTGGCAGGATATTCCCAGTGGCGACCGGTATATAGGCAAGGACGACGTTGACATCGAGCGCAGCGAAGAGTCGTCCAATCAGTTTGAGCTGGAGTTGAGGCGTATCATCGAGACGTTTGGCAACCATCCATCGATTGTTATGTGGGTAGCATTTAACGAGGGCTGGGGACAATACGACACCGAGCGAATCGTCGGATTGATTAAGCATTATGACCCGACTCGACTTGCTAACAACGCCAGCGGCTGGGCTGATCGCGGGGTAGGTGACGTTCACGATGTTCACAGCTATCCTGGGCCGGCTGCTCCTTCTAACGAGTCCAGCCGTGCTGCGGTTCTTGGTGAGTTTGGTGGATTGGGTCTGCCGCTCAAAGGTCACACCTGGCAGGATGAAAAAAACTGGGGTTATCGCAGCTTCGAGACAAGAGAGGAGCTTACTGATGGATACTTAGAGCTATTGAGCAAGCTACAGCCATTAATAGATGAGGGGTTATCAGCGGCAGTGTATACTCAGACGAGCGATGTTGAAATTGAGGTCAATGGGTTGATGACCTACGACAGGGCGATAATCAAGATGGATGCTGAGCGTATTGCTGCCGGCAACCGTAAGATTATTTCACGCGGCCGGTAAGGCATAGTGATGTTACAATTCGCAGGTGAAGGTTTATACTTTTTATAGTGTTTAAGCTATTGTGCTTTCTGCGTGGTTGTCTTTTTTCTTTTGGGTTGGAAATTACTTAGGAAGTTTGATAGTATCGGTGCGAATTTATCGTGTATGTCAACAGGAATGTAGTGTGTAGTGTTATAGAATGAATGAAGATTAGATAGGAGAATAAAAAAATGAGAATTTTTACAGGGCAGAACAGTAGGAAGAATCAAGTCATAATATCAGTTGGTTTTGTATTAGTGCTTTTGATTTTTGGGCGACAGGTGCAAATAACCGGAGGTCAGGAGATTGAAAAACAAGGAGAAGTAAAGATGGAGAAGGTTTCTTATGTTGGATGGCCGAACTGTATCAGGCTCAGCAACGGCGAGATTGAGCTTGTTGCAACAACGGATGTTGGGCCGAGAATTATACGGTTTGGTTATGTCGGCGGTCAAAATTTATTCAAAGAATACGAAGACCAGATGGGCAAGACCGGCGGTAACGAATGGCGGATTTATGGTGGCCATCGTTTGTGGCACTGTCCTGAGGACCATAAGAGAACCTATTATCCAGATAATTCAAAAATCACATACAAATGGGATGGAAGGACCTTGAAGCTTAGCCAGCCCGTCGAGACCACGACAGGCATAGTAAAGGAAATTGAAGTTACTCTTAATGCAAAGGAAAATCGGGTGAAGGTGCTTCATCGGCTAATCAACGAAAACCTGTGGGATGTAGAGGTCTCTGCTTGGTCGCTTACTACTATGGCACCAACAGGTAGAATAATTTTACCTCAGGAACCGCACCGTCCGCATCCTGATTATTTGCTTGCTGCGCGTCCATTGGTTCTCTGGCACTTTACAGATATGAGCGATGCTCGATGGACTTGGGGTGAAAAATATATACAACTACGACAGGACCCCAATGCCAAGACGAAAGAAAAGGTGGGTTTGCTCAACAAGCAGGGCTGGGGAGCTTACTATTTAAATGGGGAGATATTTATCAAGCGCTACTCATACGACCCTGATGCAACATATCCAGATTATGGCTGCAATACGGAGACCTTCACCGATGGTGATATGTTGGAATTTGAGACGCTTGGTCCGGTTACGAGAATGCCGGCAAACGGTGGAAAAGCGGAGCATATTGAGAGCTGGTATCTTTTCAAGGCAGAAATCGGAGAGACGGAGGCAGAAATAGATGGGAAGCTGCTGCCTCTTGTAGAAAAGACATCGGCTCTATAAATTAAATTTTTTTATCGAGACAGGAAGGGATATTTGATGGCGCTTTTATTGGGCTACGATGTGGGGAGCTCATCAATAAAGATAAGTTTGTTGGATGCTGAAAGCGGTAAGGTTATCGCAACTGCAACCTCGCCGGAGAAGGAGTTAGAGATAGTTGCGAAGAAACCGGGCTGGGCGGAGCAGCATCCATACATCTGGTGGGACAATGTCAAGTCGGCAACGCAGCGGATTAAAGCTGATGCGAAATTTAAGGCGGCCGACGTCAAGGCAATCGGCATTTCCTACCAGATGCATGGATTGGTGGTCGTCGATAAGGCCGGCGAGGTGCTTAGGCCAGCGATAATCTGGTGCGACAGCAGGGCGGTGGAAATCGGCAGAAAGGCAGCACAGGAAATCGGGGAAGAAAGATGCCTTGAGAAGCTGCTGAACTCGCCTGGTAATTTTACGGCATCGAAATTAAAGTGGATTATGGAAAATGAGCCTGATATCTATTCGAAGATTCATAAGATAATGCTGCCCGGCGATTATATTGCGATGAAGATGACAGGCGAGATACAGACGACGCCCTCGGGTTTGTCCGAGGGGATAATGTGGGATTTTCAGAAGCAGGGCCTTGCGGAATTGGTGCTGGATTACTATGGAATTTCCGAGGAGCTGATACCGGAGGTTGCGCAGACATTTTCGGTTCAGGGCGAGCTGACCGAAGATGTGGCCGCCGAACTGGGATTGGCGGCAGGCACAGTCATTTCGTATCGGGCCGGAGACCAGCCGAATAATGCGTTGTCCCTTAATGTTTTAAATCCCGGCGAGATAGCAGCGACAGCCGGCACCTCTGGTGTGGTCTATGGCATCAGTGATAAGCCGAATCACGACAAAAAATCCCGGGTCAATACATTTGTTCATGTAAATTTCACACCTGATTCACCGAGATACGGTGTGCTTTTGTGCCTTAATGGCGCGGGGATTCTGAATAGCTGGCTTAGACGCAATGTCGCAGATACGCTCAGTTATGAGCAGATAAACGACCTGGCGAGTCAGGTTCCTGTCGGCTGTAATGGGCTTGCGATTTTGCCTTACGGCAACGGCGCCGAGAGAACACTGGAAAACAGTGATATCGGCGCATCTGTTTATGGTTTGAACTTTAATGTTCATAACCGGGCGCATCTGTTAAGGGCGGCGCAGGAGGGTATCGTATTTGCATTGAATTACGGCCTTGGAATAATGCGCAACGTGGGAGTTGAAGCCAACACCGTTCGGGCGGGTAATGCCAATATGTTCTTAAGTCCGTTGTTCGGCGAGGCATTTGCGACCGTTACGGAATCTGTTGTGGAGCTATATAACACCGATGGTTCTCAAGGTGCTGCCAGAGGTGCGGGAATCGGTGCTGGTATTTATCGTGGGCCGAAGGATGCTTTTGTAGGATTGGAACCAATTAAAACAATTGAGCCTAATGATAAATTAGAACCAGCCTATAAGCAGGCATATAAAAAATGGGAAAATATTTTGAAAAGTAAATTAGAAGAATCAATTTCCCTGTGATTTTATAATTAGAGTTTATACAAAATGTTAAATCGATATATAGTTCTTGTATTTCTGATTTTTTTAAATAGCCAACTTAAACTCGCAGCAGGGAGTTTTCCGGATACTGAATGGCAGATTGCAACGCCAGAAGCAGTGGGGATGGATTCAAAGACCCTGAATTCGGCTTTAGAATCACTGCCGGGTAACATAGCCGTTGTAAGATATGGCCGACTTGTTGTCTCGAAGGGGGATATAACAAAAGAATACCCGCTTTATTCGGTTAGCAAGTCTCTGACTTCTCTTATTTTTGCAAGATTACTGCAGGAAGGAAAGGTGGACTATGATGAGCTGGTTGCAGGTTCAGATTATCCGACGGGGGGACAGGCTACCTTTAGACACTTTTTAAATATGCTCAGCGATTATGGACTGGAACCGCATAGTCCGGGAAATCATTATGCCTACAATAATCAGGCTGTGCATTTCTATGGCGGATATATGAGCGATACGTTTTTTGACTCGAAAGAACCGGACCGGATATTCCAGGAGCAGATTTGGGACCACATCGGCTGTGAGGACGGATTTTCTTTCAGTGGTCTTTGGAGCGGCTGGGACGGTGGTTTTGCTTTTAGCGCTCGTGATTTGGCACGTGTGGGACTGCTCATACTGGCTGAAGGCAACTGGAAGGAAGCGCAGTTGATACCTGAATCATATATTAAACAGCTATATTCAAATCAGATACCGTCGAGTACTGCTCTCAATGAATCCGCGGGGCAGGGACAACAAGGACGACCCGAAAATGACAACTGGTGGAACCAGCTTTCTACCAGCAGAAAACTGGCCGGTAATTACTCGTTTGGTTTCTGGAACAATGCAAGTAAGCGCTTTTCGGGGCTTCCTTCCGATATCGCCTATGCCAGCGGTTATAAAGGCAGCAAGCTTATTATCTGCCCAAGTTACGATTTGGTAATTGCAGTTACAAATGATGACGCTAAGCGACAATATCCGAATATCGATGCATATCTCAAACCGGTTATCGACTCTATAACAAACAAAGCTGCAATCACAGGCGAACTAAAGACCTGGCACAAGGTAACACTTACTTTTGATGGCCCGCAAACAAGCGAGGACGCCACGCCAAATCCGTTCCTCGATTATCGGCTGAATGTTATCTTTGCCAATGGCGAGGATTGTTACATTGTGCCGGGCCATTACGCCGTCGATGGTAATGCCGCAGAAACAAGCGCTACAAGCGGCAATAAATGGCGCGTGCATTTCGTTCCGGACTGCAGCGGTAAATGGAGTTATATCGTATCATTCCGTTCCGGCCCGGAGATTGCAATAAATCCTGAGCCTGGGGCCGGTTCGCCTGTGTCTTTCGATGGCTTAACAGGCACGATTGATATTGTTGAAACCGACAAAACCGGGCGCGACTTCCGCAGCAAAGGTATGCTGCAATATGTTGGTGAGCATTATTTGCAGTTTGCAGCTACAGGTGAGTATTTTATCAAGGCCGGCGCCGATAGCCCTGAGAATTTCCTCGCATATTTTGAATTTGATGGGACATACGATACCGGCGGCAAAAAAAGTGAAGGATACCCTGAAGAAGAATTTATCCATCATTATGCACCGCATAGGGATGACTGGCGGCCGGCAGACCCCACCTGGAAAGACGGCAAAGGCAAAAATATTATCGGCGCCTTGAATTATCTCGCCTCCAAAGGTATGAACAGCGTTTATTTCGTTACCTACAACGTTGATGGCGGTGATGGTAAGGATGTTTGGCCGTGGATTCGGCCTGACGAAAAGCTGCGATTCGATTGCAGTAAGCTCGACCAGTGGGAAATCGTCTTTTCACATATGACCAGACTCGGAATTATGCTGCACGTTGTCACGCAGGAGCAGGAAAATGACCAGGGCCTTGACGGCGGCGGACTTGGCATCCAGCGAAGGCTTTACTACCGTGAGCTGATTGCTCGCTTCGGACATCACCTTGCTCTGGTATGGAACCTCGGCGAGGAAAATACAAATACCGACGAGCAGCTCAAGGCGTTCGCCGGCTTCTTTAAGAATAATGACCCTTACAGACATCCGGTTGTTGTGCACACCTTCCCCGGTCAGTATGACAAGGTTTACAATCCGCTTCTGAGTTGTGCTGATTTTGACGGTACCTCTTTGCAGATGAATAGGACCGGCTCTCGTACACATTCAGAAACATTAAAATGGGTCGATCGTTCATCTTTACATAGGCATAAGTGGATTGTTTGTCTGGATGAGTTTGGTGAAGGCAGCGATGGTGTCAAGCCTGATGTGAACGACCCTTCTCATGACCAGCCGCGTAAGAATTGCCTGTGGGCAAATCTTATGGCCGGTGGGGCCGGCTGTGAATGGTACTTCTGTTCAAGGTTCCCTAACAATGACCAGACCTGCGAGGACTGGCGCAGCCGCGACCGTATGTGGGACCAGACGCGTTATGCACTTGAGTTTTTCCGCGACTATCTGCCATTTAATGAGATGTCGCCGGATGACTCTTTGGTTTCGGCAGGATGGTGCTTGGCAAAGCCGGGACAGGTTTATGCTGTATATCTACCCGATGGCGGTACGACGGAGCTGAACCTACCGCAGGGCAGCTATACGGTTCGGTGGTATAATCCGCGCACTGGCGGCCAACTGCAGAATGGCTCGCTCACCAAAGTTACAGGACCGGCAACCGTTTCTCTTGGTAATCCGCCCGCCGACTCCGACAAAGACTGGACCATCCTTTGCAGAAGCGAATAGCGCTGGATTTTACTTTGCGACATTCAAAATGAGAACCCGTACACGCCATCACCCCACCGCTGTACAAGCGCATCGCTGTCGATGTCTCCACGAAACCCAGGCCTGCCTACCCTAATGCTCCAACCGGGGACAAACCCTCCCGCTAGTGGAAAATTGAGAGACCTTTCACCATCGTCTGATTCACCAATAGAGACCCACATTGTTGCAATTTGACGCACCTGTTCTGAATATAAGTTCTTCTTAACTATAAAGAGTTCACTCTTTATGTATTCTTCATCCACGACTTCCTCAATCGGCATATCCAAAATCTTAACTGCCCATTTCTGCAACTCATCTACGCCGCCGGTTGTTGCTACTTTCAACCGTACTCCCAATAGCGGTGCATACTGCATTACTGTTGGATGACATAAAACGCGGAGCAATATCACCGCTGCAAGACCCGCACGTATCCGGCTATCTCGTTTGCTGTAATGCGGCCAGTACCTAACCCAGCGGATGAATAGCATCACCAGTGAAACCAGTACTGTTATTGCAGCACCCAGGAATATGAATGCACTTGCGCAAAATGCAATAAATTCCAACACCGATGGTAGGTTAGGATTATAACCGGCCATAAACCAAGACAAATCATGCAATATAATCAGGACTACGGCGGCGAGGCCTACCCAAATATCCAGCCTTGAGACTTTTCGTGCGGTCTTGGCCACGTCTTTTACTTGGGGTGCTTCTCTTCTTTCCGCATCATCCATAGTTTATCCTCTTCCCTTATCTATTCTTCCAGCGAGTTAAAGTAGTTTTTTACCATATCGAAGCTTGGCTTTCGTTTGCGGTCTATTGTAACCAATCCCTTCAGGTTCACATCCGTCCACTTCGCAGGGCGTTTGTAAAATCCTGAGTCGTTGAAATTATCGAAATCATTGTAGAGCCAAATCAAGCCACCGGCCACATAATCTCTGCGCGTCGGAGCAAAAATCTGGTTCATATGTGCTTTTAGAAATCTGACCTGGCAATCTAAACTGAAGCAGCCCTGGTTATTCGTGGGCCAGGTATCGGAGCCGGCATCTGCGCTGCCGCCAGAGCCGAATTCACTTACCAATATCGGTTTATCAGGGAATTTTTCGTGCAGCCAGTCTAAGCAGGGGCCGATGTCATTAATGTCCCCGTGGTACCAGCCGAAGTACTCATTGATAGCGATAAAATCAACATATCCGAAACACACATCGTTTTTGCGCCTGTTCGAGGCGAATGTTACCAGACGGGTGGGGTCGCTCTTGCGCACGAAATCCGTTGTTTGCTTTACGTAGCCAGCGACACTTTCTTTCTCCGAGCTGAATTCGTTTCCCACAGACCAAACGACCACCGAGGGGTAGCATCGGTACTGGTTTATCATCTCCGCTAACTGCGGCTTGGCCCATTGCTCGATTATTTCGGGCTCCGCCAGGGTCTCACTATTGGATTGCCACGCGGGTATTTCAGTCCAGACAAGTAAACCAAACTGGTCGCATAGTTCGTAAAGATATGGGTGCTGGGTATAGTGTGCCGTGCGCAAGAAATTGCAGCCCAATTCTTTAACGTCTTTTATGTCCTGCAAAGTCCTTTCACGCGGAACGATGCTGCCCCGATTCGCTAAAAGCTCGTGGCGCGAAAGACCTTTTAGCAGCATCTTTTTGCCGTTTAGAAAGATTGCACCCCCGCGGGTCTCAACCTTGCGAAAGCCCGTCTTGATGGTGCGACTATAAGGTTCTTTGCCTTGTATCGCTGCGGTCATTTCATATAGCGTTGGGCTGTCCGTACTCCAGGGCCGAGCGCCGGTGATAGAACCGCTAAGGCTAATTTTATTCTCACCCGGTTTGGCGGTGATTTCCTGTGTCTGAGTCCATATAGCTTTGCCGTTTGGGTCTTTTATGCTGACGCTGATGGGAACGTCTGCTGGCTCATCGCCGTAATTTGTTACAATGCTTATCGCATCAAAGCTCCAGCCCTCACCTGCCATTTTTGTATCCAGCCAGAGATTTGTAATAGCAATGGCGGGACGAATTTCCAAATAAACGTCCCGACAGATACCGCCGCAAATCCACCAGCCGCTGCACTTGGTATCGGGAATGGCCTGCTCAAGCAGTTTATTGTCCACCTGCACGACCAGAACGTTGTCGCCCTCGCAATTGAATTGTTCGGTGGCGTCGAATTCGAATCCGATATAAGGAAAAAGGTGCTCTCCTAAATAATGGCCGTTCACCCAGACTTTGGCATGAATAGGAACACCCAAAAATCGTATAATCACTCTCTCATTTTGCCGTAGTTTCTTTTGCAGTTTGAATGTTTTGCTGTACCAGGCCCTGCCTGTATAGCGTTTTAACCGTTCTTCATAAAGATTATAAGTCGATGGCACTTCAACGGTCTTCCAAGCCTTGGCATTTGTGGTTTTCCACCACCGTTCTTCTTCGCCGATATTATTTGGGTCGAGACGGAATTCCCATTGGCCGTTAAGGCATTGCTTGTAGCCGGAGGAAACTATGTCCGGGACGAAGCCCCCGGCTAAAGCCGCTTCACAGGCACAACCGGCAAATAAGCAAAATGAGATTAACAAAAACAGCCGATATGTTCTCGTCCATCGAGTTTTCATTGGTCGTCTCCTGAAATTGTTATTAACTACGCTCGCAGTCGTTCTGCTACATTATACCTTTATACTATCAGCATTGCGTCACCGTAAGAGTAAAATCGGTATCGTTTTTCGATTGCATGTTGATATGCACGGAGGATATTCTCCAACCCAGCGAAAGCTGCCACCAGCGCCAGCAGTGAAGATTTTGGCAGGTGGAAATTTGTAACCATAGCGTCAACTATCTTGAATTTATAGCCGGGCTTTATGAATAAATCGGTCGTTCCACTTGATGCATGAACGTGCGAGTTGGTAGCTGCTGTTTCGAGTGTCCGCACAGAGGTTGTGCCGACGGCGATTATTCTTTTAGCTTTTTGTTTTGTCCTGTTTATTATCCGCACAGTTTTTTCATCGATACTGAATTGTTCCGGATGGATTTTGTGCTGGCGGATATTTTCTGCAGTTATCGGCTTAAATGTTCCCAATGAGACGTGCAGAGTTATATATGCCAGGCGCACTTTTTGTCTTTTTAATTTTTCGATTAGCTGGTTTGTAAAATGCAGTCCTGCGGTTGGTGCTGCGACGGCGCCGGGCCTACGGGCGTAAACAGTTTGATAGTGCAGTTTATCTTTGGCTGCCTGTCTTTGGTCTCTGGTTCGTTTGATATATGGGGGCAGGGGCGGGAAGCCGATTTTTTCAAGAATTGCGTATGGTTTTGCGTGTTTTTTTATCTTCAGCAGGCAATTACCTGCGTTTAGTTTTTCCATTAGTTCTGCTTTGCAGAAATCGTTGTTTTTTTTGTCTTTTAGATAGATGGTTTCTGCTGGCTTTAATTTAGCGGCTGGTTTAAGCAATACATTCCAGAGGCCTGAGGATTTTTCGTTCAGGAACAGCCCTTCGATTTTAGCACCGGTTTTACGTTGTGCGAAGAATCGGGCAGGCAAAACTTTTGTGTCGTTAAGGACGAGGCAGTCGCCCGGCGTTAGGAAATCGCCGAGCTTATTGAAGTAACTATCAACAATCTCGCCGGTGGAGCGGTTGAAGACCAGCAGT
>Ga0209636_10004148_pt1 | contig 14799 bp, 14 predicted proteins | sample DeeMarSWOR152_54_FD_187464 | JGI IMG/M metagenome (GOLD analysis project Ga0209636, IMG submission 187464) | Marine sediment microbial communities from White Oak River estuary, North Carolina - WOR-1-52-54 (SPAdes) (version 2) | ecosystem: Environmental > Aquatic > Marine > Intertidal zone >...
GTATATGCCGCTTCTGCCTACATCACAAAAGACCCCAGTGAAACATCTGTTATTGCTGGGCAAGACTATATCAAACTTATTGGTTTAGGCTTCATAATTCTCGGAACACTTCTATCAACGATGGGTCTAACTGTTTTGTATGATCTTTTTGGAGCGTAAGTATATTGTCGAGTTATGAAGGTGAGATCCGTAGTATCGCTATAATAATAACTGCCATTGTGGGTTTCTTCTTTCTAATAGAGTACTTCATAGTATGGACACCTGTCAATAAAACAGCCTCAAACATAACAGCGTATGGTACTGTATTGTTGGGACTAGCTGGAATAGTAGGCATAGGTAATTTGACACGTTTTCATCTAAAAAACATATTTAGACAGGGAAAAAACTGGATACCGAGCATTATATTGCTAATATCTCTGTGGCTCCCTCTTGTACTAGGATTATTGTACACTCGGAATCATTTTATATTTTCCTATATATACAATTCGATATACCTCCCCACCTCTCAAGCATTTTTTGCTATTCTAGCTTTCTATATAGTTTCAGGAGCTTATAGAGCATTTAAAGCTAGGAATCTAGATGCAGCCGTTTTACTTATCGCTGGAATATTAGTTTTCATGAGCAACTCTCCAGCAACAGGTATCTTGTGGCCTGGATTTCAGCCTCTTGGAAAGTGGATTCAGGATGTATTTACTGCAGCCGGATTGCGAGGTATTACAATAGGGATAGCTATCGGTTCTGTTGTCACATCGCTACGAGTCTTGACTGGTCGAGAGAGAAGACACCTAGCTGGAAGGGGGGTTGAATGATAATGAGTATCAAAAAACTAATGGAAATAGATTCTAGATATCTCTATTTAGTTATGTTAATACTAGTCTCAATCCCTATAATACAGCCGTTGGGCCTCCCTATAAGGCCGAGCGACTATGCGATTAAAGTCTATAACTTCATAGAATCACTTCCACCAGAAAGTGTTGTTGTTATTGATGCTGCTCAAACTGCAGGGTATGGCGCTGAACTACAAACTCAGTATGTAGTAATTCTTAAGCATGTGCTGAAAAAAGATTTGAAATTAATCATCGTCTCCTTTAGTGCTGAGGGCCCCATGTTAGTGGACATGGCTTACGAAGGTGGTATAATTTCAGGTAAACCAGTGGACCCAGCGAAATATGGGGATGTCTATGGTGAGGATTACGTTTACCTGGGGTATATACCTGGAGGGGAGACTGCTTTTGTTTCATTCGCACGTGACTGCTGGATGACAAAAACAGACGCTTCTGGAACTCCCCTAGAAGAGTTGCCAATAATGCAGTATTGTAAGACCGCAGAGGACTGGAACGTAATAATAGCCTTCACTGGAGGTAATCATGAGCAGAGGATAGCTCAATGGTATAATGCATATCTAGTACCTCTTATATTCGGGGTTCCTGGTGTTTCGGCTCCCAGAATGTATTCTTACATGGCGTCGGGGCAGGTATATTCAATGCTATCTAGTTTGATTGGTGCCGCCGAATATGAGATCCTCACAAATGAAATTGGGCTCGCCGCCGCACTTATGGACGTCTTGAATCTTGGTCAACTATGTGTGGTCGCTGCTGTCATAATTGGTAATTTGGGATATATAGTAACTCGTATAAGAGGAGGAAAATAGATGGGCGCAATTGAAAATCTTCTTTTTGGTATCTTCACGTTGGCGATATGGAGCCTTGTTTACAGGGAGAACATCGTTTATAGGATAGCTGAATACTTCTATACAGGATTTGCCGCAGCTTTAATCCTAGTTCAGGGTTGGGAATCTGCAAAAAAAATTGCATTGGCACCACTCCTTAAAGGAGAATACATATGGGGCCTAGTATTCATACTTGCCATACCCTTCATACTATTCTTCTATAAACGAACAAGGCCTCTTTACATGATCCCAACAGCACTCCTCGTTGGTATAGGTACAGGTATTGGGATGAGAGGAGCAATACACACACAGATTATTGGACAGCTTGCTGGTTCAATGAGACCTCTAATTCAAGCAACACCTTTGGATACCTTAAATACAATCTTAATAACGATAGGGACTTTCGGCGCCCTAAGCTATTTCCTCTTCACAACAAATATTAGAGGTCCGTTGAAGGTTATCCCAAGGATCGGGCGAATTTTCATCATGGCTGGATTAGGTGGAGCTTTCGCAAACACCGGGATGGGAAGATTCGCCAACATGTCTGGTGTTCTATTAAACCTATGGAATAAAACAGAGGCAATATACGTCATTGCTGGTGCCCTAATCGTGATAGCAATTGATGTGTTAAGGCAAAGAATGAAATAAATTTCTACTATCCCTTTTTTTCTTAATGAACAAGAAATATGGTTCGATGTTGATCGAAGATGAATTGAGTTCTACCACATCTGCAAGATCTAATTTTTTATGAACCGCACATGTAATTATTCAAAGGGAATAAGAACATGCCTAAAGCGAAATTAGCCTCACACAAGCCATATAGATATAATATTTCATCTACAAAGCCTTTTATAAACAATATTTAAGGTACTTCGTATGAGAATGATAAAACTTAAGGTCCCTGCAAATGAGTGGTATGGTGATACCCCTATCGAGCTTGAATTTCCTGATGGTTGGGTGGTTCACGAGCAGCGTATGGCAGGCCATGACGCACCTCCTCTATCACCGAAAAATGTGGCGGAGAGGCTCCAGCACCCAGTTGGCTCGTCGCTTTTGAGCACGTTAGCAAAGAGGAAAAAAAGATGCGTCATCATTTTTGATGATATGACAAGACCGACTAAAACTTGGCAGATTCTTCCATCAGTAATCGATGAGCTTCATAAGGGGGGCATTACCGATGATAATATTAGCTTCGTAATGGCGACAGGCACTCATGGACCAAGGATGCTCCCCGCTTATGCTAAAAAGCTTGGAGAGAAGACTATTGAAAAATACTGTGTCTTCAGTCATAACACTTACGAAAATTTCATTGAAGTTGGGAAGACAAGTTATGGAACGCCTGTACAAATTAACCGCGAGGTTATGAATTGCGATCTTAAAATAGCTATAGCTGCAATAATACCTCATGGCCAATTTGGTTTTGGTGGAGGTGCGAAAATTTTGCTGCCTGGTGTATCAAGTTATGAGAGTACTTGTCATAATCATCTGCTTCGGGAAGGTTTGGCTGCTAGGTTAGATTCAGAAGAGGCTGCTCGGATGGTTAATTTTGACTTTATCGTAAATGCACTTATAAATGGCAATCAAGATGTATCTGACATCGTATGTGGAGATATTGTGGATGCTCATAGGGAGGGCGTCAAGCGAGCTAGTAGTCATTATATAACGCGTATTGTAGAAAATGTAGATATTGCTATTACTAATGGATACCCGATGGCTAATGAGGGTTATAAATCATACAAAATAGCACGCGAATCTGTAAAAGAAGGTGGTGATGTAGTATTTCTTATCCACTCTTTCGAGGGTGCCCGAGTTCATTATCGTAATGGGCGTTGGGGCATGGATTACGGAGGTAAAGGATGGCGTTCCGATATGTACGTGCGGAGGCCTTGGAAAATGAAAAGGGTAATTATATTTTCACCTTATATAATGAAAGCCGAGATGAGATATTATGGCAACGACTCGATCTGGTTCAAATCTTGGAATGATACATTAAATGCGCTTAAGGAAACGAATGGCCCTAGCACTAAAGTAGTTATATATCCCTGTGGAATAATGCAGTTATCAGAGTCGGAAGTCTTGAAAACCATGGACAAATTTAATTTTTAATACACAATAGATTATAATCTTATTATTTTCTCAATTTAAATAAAAAAACAGTGTTTTAAGAAAATAGGGCGTTGAATAGGAACTTGAAGGTGGCGTGGGTTTGGGCCCTGAATTGTGGGGGGAAGCCAAAAAGCACGATCCTGCCTTTTCCATATATCACGTCTATAAGCGCTGCTTTTCGGCTTAGGTACCTCTCACCTGCAAGCCAGCCAGATTGAAGTATCTGTTCATCTGGATAGCTAACCACAACCTTGTAGTCCTCGTTATTCGTTGTTTGCTTTATTTCAAAAGCTACACCGTTTCTAAATAGGACAAATGAGTCCTCTGCAACGCCATAGCTGAGTGGGTTATTTCTGTCTATCAAAACTTTTAAGGTGGAGCCTGGGCAGAAGAAATCCGTGGGCTTCAGGTCCTTTAAGACGTTTTTAACAGGTAGATCTAGCTTTTCAAGAGCGAAGTTTGAAGCCTCGTTCAGTGTTATGAGGGTTCCACCTGTTTCTACAAACTCCCTCACCTTCTCGACCTCTTCATTCCCTATGCCACTTCTATATTCTGGCGGATATTTTGGTGGAACCATAGATCCTCTGCCACGTTTCTCGTAGTACTCTTGCAGATTCTCCCCTGTAATCAGAGAGGTAGGGTCGCTGGGGAGGATGAGGACATCATACTTTTCCTTAAGCCCCTCCTTTATCTCCTTGTCCATCACCGTGTTATAACCGAACTCGTATTGCTCAAAGAGCCACCTCGTCCATCCCTCATCCATGTTTCCGCTGTAGTAGCGCTGGTATATCGCTATCCTTAATGGTTTAATCTCGTGCTTCTTGAAATTTGAGGGCGAGCTGAGCAAGTAGAAGGTGAGGTGCAACTCCTCTGCAATCTCATTCAGAACCTTGGTCACATCCTCCTGTGGTGGTATATAGAAGGAACCGCTTTGGAAAAAGGCTTTATTAGTCTTCACATCCTCTTCTACCCTGTAGACCTTTACATCCTTCTTGAGCAGCCTATTTACCGCCTTGAAAGAATCGTTAAGCCTTCCATCAATGATGTAGCCACTTCCCGAGCCAACCTCGATTGAACCACTCGGGAACTTGATCGTCTGAACCTGTTCAAAACTTCCCTCAAAGGGCTTGGCTATCTCGACGACCTTAACTCCCATCAACTCAGCCATGTTATAGCTTGCTAGATCGTGAGGTTGGATTGGTTCCCCTTCAGGTGTCCTAGACCATGCGCTCTGATGGTAAAGGTTCCACCTTAAAATGTTAAGAAGCAAAGGTCTAGTTATCTGAGAAAGAAATATAACATAGGTCCCTTTCGGATAGCTGAAGCCTTCGATAGCGAATTCCTTCTCGGTCACGTGAATCTTGACACCGATATTCACGAGGGATTTTAGAAGCTTTAGGGCTGTAAGGGGATCATGTTGATATGGGGGAAACACAAATGCGAAGGGCGACTCAGACCTCCCCTTCTCCGTGCTCCTTTTTGCCTTGAGATAGAGGTTATAAAGGATTGCTTCTCGATACTTCGCCGCCGCCTCTAAGGTCGCGAGGGCGGAGATCTTCTGCTGTTCTACTATATCCCTTAGACGCCACCAACCCCCCAGCCATGGGTGGGGGAAGTTCACTTGGGCCCTGTACTCGGGTCGGCCGCGCCCAGCGCGCGCCGGCTGGAGTTGGTGGTAGTGAACATACATCGGAGTGGCGAGTTTGACGCTAGCAGACTCCGATGTCATCCCGCATATGTTGTGATATACGCTGACCCGTATATAGGCTGGGAGGAACTCTGCAGCAAAGTCGGCTTGGTTTTCTACACCGGTCTTCCCCCTTTGTTCCAGTCTTATCAACATTGCTCCGCCGTAGAGCTGCTGCTCCGTCCAGACGAGGGGATCGACATTTGGGTCCGTGGGATTTGAATACGGTGGAAGATAGAACCTAGCGCCATAGCTTCCCATCTGGTGGAAATCTATGTGTGCCTGGGGGAACCAATCCAGGTATGTAGCCTTTGTAAGCATTCTCGACTCCACCAGGTTGAGCATCACTTGGTCGCGGTTATTGTCGTGACCTGCGTACTTGTGGTAGAGCCAGGGCATAGGGCAACCCTCATACTCTGTTCCCAGCCACTTGTTGTACCAGTCAACGATCATTATGTTACCATCGGGGTTTGCACACGGAAAGAGGAGCAAGACCACCTCATCTAAAATTTGTTTAATATCCAGAGAATCGCCAGTGAGGAGTTCATAGACGAGTTCTGGCGCCATCTGGGTACCACCGGTTTCGGATGCATGTAGACTCATGGACATGACGACTACAGTCTTACCTGTTTTAATTAGAGACGTAGCTTCTTCCTCGGTTAAGTCCTCTGAATAGGCAAGTTTTAGGCACATCTTCCTTATCTTCTCCAGATTCTTAATGTTCTCGGGGGATGAGATTGTCACTAATAGGAATGGGTTGCCCTCGGTAGACTTGCCTAGATCCTCGACCTTTACGCATGGCGACTTATCTAGCTCCCAGAAGTACTCGACTATCCTGTTCCATCGAGCCAGCTTTTGATCAGCGCCCATTTTATGTCCAAAAAACTTCTCTGGCGACGGTATTTCGGTAGACATAGTTGTATAGCAATTTAAAATCCAGATCTATTAAAATCTAATTGGGGTCCAATAACTCGTTCGAGCGATTAAAATCAAATAATTATCCTACTTTTTCTCAAAAAATAGTAAAGCGGCTACGAAGAATTTTTAGTTTGATGTATTTTAATTCCCCTAGGTTTAACTTATAGTACATCCCGTCCATCAGACACCTGCGCGTACAGTGAGAGGCCTTTTGCCATGATCAAGAGAGTCTTCGACGCCGGCCACATACTTGTGACAACGATGTCCTAGTTAAACGTGAAGATGACATTCGCCTGCCTCTACTTCAACTTGGTCTAGCTGGGCACTTTAGTGGAGAGGATATAGTCTGAGCTATGGAGGTTTCACCGAATAATGGTGGAAATGTGTTAGGATGGGTGGAGACGTGTGGTCTAGGATAGAGGAAGGCTTTGGAGCCCTTGGATGCGAGTTCGAGGGTGGATTGGATGGTATGAGAGGGGGTTTAACAAATGGTTGGAGGAAGTAATATACTTGACTTAGCGGTCAATCACGCCTATCATTTGAATACAAGGTTGTCATGTAAATATCAATTTACATTCCACATTTAATGGCGAAGCCAATGTCCGTTAATCGGAATTCTCTAAATTTAAAATAATCCTCAGAAAATTTTTTATATTTGTTAAATTTGCATTGCAAGTTGAGGTAAGTAAATTGGTCAAAGAAAGAGATGATGCTTTGAAAGTAGGCCGTCAACTTGCTAAATACATTACAGGAATCTCTTTTGAGGATTTACCTGATGCCGTTATACTACAAACAAAGAGACTTATATTAGATGCAATTGGGTGCATGTATTTGGGATCTAAATGGGATGTTGCAAATCGAATTATTAACTTCTTAAAGGAGATAAATGCAAAGCAAGACTGTACTATTGTTGGAGCAGAGTTAAAGACAGACGTTACATGGGCCGCTTTTGCTAATGCTTCATACGCACAGGTTCATGATTGCAATGACGGTAACTTAGATGCAGCTGCCTTGGGTGGAACTTCTCATGTAGGACGCGTAGCAATTCCTACTGCTTTAGCTATAGGTGAAAAACTTGGTTTATCCGGGAAAGAAGTTATTACTGCAATAGTAATAGGATATGATGTTGGGGTCAGAGTAAGAAGTCACAAAGAATCTACTCCCTCTTCAGCCTATTTATCTGCTGCAATAGCTGGTAAATTAATGGAGCTTGATGAAGATCAAATTCGATTTGCCATGGGTATTTCTGGTTATAATAGTCCAAAAAACTTTCCAAATAAACAAGCAGATACCAACTTCCTTAGCTCTGGCTATCTATCAAAAGTTGGAATCGAGTCCGCAATGTTAGCTAAAGAAGGCCTGTTTGGACCGCCATTGGAGGATGACAGACGATTATCAAAAAGATTCGCAGAAAGAGGACTCGGCAAAGAATACGAAATAATGACTATGTATCTTAAACCCTATCCTACCTGCAAGATGACACATGCCCCCCTGGACGCCATATTTGCTATCAAAAAGGAAGCAAATCTCCAGGCATCGGAGGTTGAAGAGGTAACGATACATCAACTAACGCATGGAATGTACATAGCCGAAAAAAAAGTAGATGTTGATAGTTATTACAAGACCTGCGAGTTTAATCTACCTTACATAATGGCCTGTGCACTTATTGATGGAGAGGTTACAGATAGACAATTTACAGAAGAAAGAATTGCTGACCCGGAAGTACATGATCTGGCTAAGAATATCAAAGTAATTGCAGATGAAGATCTAGATGCAATTTATCCTCAAAATAATATGAGACCAACCATTGTTGAAGTCAAAAAGAAAAACGGAGAGATATTAACTAAAAGAATCGACTTTACATGGGGTTCGCCTCAGAATCCATTAAACGATGATGAATTATACGATAAATTCTACAACTGGGCAAGTCCGACTATCACTGAGAAAAGGGCACTGGAAATTAAACGGAAAGTATACGAGTTTGATAAAATAAAAGACATAAGCGTATTTACAGAACTTTTATCCCTATAATTTTTTTAACACATATCCTATGAGTTGAAAAAAATGAGTATATTCAAAAAGATCGACCATATAGAATTCGCTGTGAGCGACTTGGATAGGGCCAAGAACTTCTACAAGAAACTTGGTCCTATGATAAGACAAACCACACACCACGGTGGTTCCGTTGAGTTCCTCGTCGGGAACACCATATTTGAAGTTCACGAGGTCGGCGGAGGAGGCAAGGTAGATGAGGTTCCTGGAATAGATCATATATCCTTCTTAGTAGAGGGGGGCAGGGAGGAACTGGAGGAGGCGCGCAAGAAATTATTAAACAAAGGAGTTGAATGCACGGATGTATCTTTTATTAAAACAACTGGGCGATACCTAGTAAATTTTAGGGATGCAGATGGTCATCGCCTCCAGATGAATACAAAGCCTGATCACGAGAAAGTTGTTGAAGGCGCGGTTTGAATACATTTCCACCTTATTTTGCTTCATTTATGAGAAATATATTAAATTATAACATACTTATAAAATTATGATGATTAAAATGGATAAACCTCCATTTGTAGTATGGTTTACAGCTGCTGAGGAAATAGATCCGAAAGTAGCTGAAATCTTTGAGGGTTTGGCAACAATTAAGCTAGGTCGCCAAGGAGAAGGATACAGAGGGAAAGAGCTCATTGAAATGCTTAAAGATGTTGATGCCGCGATCATCACATCGCGAGCAAGGTTTACTCGAAAGGCTTTGTTATCAGCACCAAAAATGAAGGTTGTCTGCAAAGAAGGAGGAAAACCCGAGCCAAGACTATGTGACCCGGAAACATGTAAAGAAAAGGGGATCATAATTACATATAGCAAAGGCTCTAACAAAGTAAGCGTGGCAGAACATGTAATTGCTGTTATGCTATCTCTAGCTAAAACATTAAATCAGAAGCAGAAACTCATTAAAGAAGGTGGATGGCGGTCTAATGAAATCAAGGGCATAGAACTGTCAGGTAAAACTTTAGGCATTATTGGTTTTGGACTTGTAGGAAGTGCAATTGCTGAGAGATATAGGTATGGTTGGGACATAACGGTTCTTGTTTATGACCCATATGTTTCTAAAGAGATAATTGGTGAATATGGAGCTATAAAGGTAGATAAGTTAGATATAATCATAGAAAAATCTGATTTTATCACTTTGAATGCCACACTTACTGAGGAAACAAGAGGAATGATCGGCGAGAGAGAATTAAGGATGATGAAACCAACCGCTTACTTAATTAACACAGCTAGATCGGCTCTAATCGATGAAAAGGCGCTAATCAAGGCTATACAAGAAAACTGGATAGCGGGATTATCCTTAGATGTTTATGAAAAAGAGCCACCAGATAAAGATAATGCCTTTTTAAAGATGGGCGACAATGTTCTAGTTACTCCACATGCAGCTTTTTATACCTACGAAGCAATTGAAAGAGAAAGAATCTGGTCGGCGGAAGAAGTTGCAAGAGTATTACGTGGAGAAAAGCCGAAATGGGCGATGTGAAGTTCGGGGTTATGCTCCCCGTCATGATCCCCTCAGGCCCCAAGCCTAGGTCACTCTACCACACCCTCCAGTACAATTACAAGAAGATCGATATCAACATTGTAAGGGAAGCCGCCTTGCAGGCCGAAAGGCTGAGATACCACTCGGTTTGGGTCTCAGACCACCTAAGCCGCTCCGTAGTCAGGGAGCGTCTCGAGTGCTGGACCACCATGACTTGACTCGCAACCCTCACTAGCAAGGTCAGGATCGGTAGCATGGTCCTCTGTAACCTGTACAGACACCCCGCTCTCCTAGCGAAGATGGCATCCACACTCGATATACTTTCGAAGGGCCGCCTAAGTTCGGCTTAGGAGCCTGCTGGAGCGAGTACGAGTACGCCGATAGGGGTATATTCTGGCCAGATAACCCAGTGAGGCAGGATGATGAGGGAGGCCGTGGAGATATGCAAGTCCCTCTGGACCCAAGAGACCACAACCTACAACGGTAAGTATTACAGGATCAACGATACCTACAGCGATCCCAAGCCCCTCCAGAAGCCGCACCCACCCTTTATGATCGGCGGCAGCAGGGAGAGGACAACCCTAAAGATCGTCGCCAGACACGCCGACAAGAGCAACTTCGGAGGTTCCTTAGATGCCCTAAGACAGAGGATGGATACCCTTAGAAGTTACTGTGAACGGATCGGCAGAGACTTTGACTCTATCGAGAAGACGAGCAACATAGCTGTTGTGATCTACAAGACCCCTGAGGAGTATTAAGAGGACATGAGGAGGCGCTGGGCAGCCAATGGAAGCCCTACCACTTTCTTAGGCTGGTTAAAAAAGGCCGAGCAACTATATATAACGGGAACCCCAAAGTACTGTGCAGAACAGCTTCATGAACATGTTGATCTCGGTGTAAGGCTATTCGTCATCCGTTTTGGGGACCTACCAAGTCTGGATGGTCTCAGGCTCTTCACTGAAGAGGTGGTTCCGATGATCTGGTCGTGAACGAGGTTGAGGATGATTTAAAAAAAGATAATAATTAAAGAAGTTGGGACATACGCTTTAATTGCTTATGACGAACAAGCGACTTACAAGAGGCTCAGATAAAATTCTTAAGCCCAAAAAAGTTGAAGATATTGTTATTACTTTGTTTTTCTCAGGACTTTTCCTGCAAGGGCTCCCGTGTGTTCACCCTCTTCTACTGTTACTACGCCGTTTACGATAACATAAGGGATACCTTCAGGATATCTCATAGTCGCCTCTGGAGGTGTGAATTCTGCCTTGTCTATTACAGTTTTGGGATCGAAGACTGTGATGTCGGCCCACATGCCTTCCGATAACAGACCCCTGTCAAATATACCGAGTCTCTGATGCCCCAGAGATGTCATCTTCCTGATAGCCTCTTCCAGCGAAATAAGCCCCTTTTCCCTTACATACCTACCCAACACACGTGGATACGTACCGTAATATCGAGGATGAGGTGATGGCTGATGTTTTGCAAGTGGTCCATAGGGAGCATGTATGCTACCATCACTTGATGTCATCACCCAAGGCTTCTTCATAATTTTATCCACATTCTCTTCAGGTTGGTTGAAATTAGCGAAGCTAAAACCGCCGTTGATCTCTCCTGCCGCTACCTTCTCGAGGTGCTCTTGGTAGAGGACGAGCAGTGTTTCCGTAGGATCGTCTCTGCCAAGCATCTCAGTAACCTCTGAGACAAACTTCCCCACATAGTCGCTTCTTAAGGGGTAACTACGGATTAGAGCAGCTTCTGGCCCACCCCGGACCATCATAACCTTATGTAGTCCCTCTATTATTTTAGGTCGGGTCTCAGGATCCTTTATCTTCTGGAGCAACGCCTCATTGCCCCCCTCATGAGCCCACTTTGGCATCCATGCCCTAGGCCCAGAACCACTAGCCCGATATGGATACTGGTCTGCTGTAATATCTATGCCCCTAGCACGTGCATCCTCAATAAGGACTAACATTTCGTCGATCTTATCCCAGAATGGCTTAGCTACGATTTTAAAGTGGCTTATGTTTGCCGGTAGGCCCGCCTTTTCCGCGATCTCAATAACCTCCCTTATGGCCCCTACGGGTTCGACTCTATCACCCTCATCCCTGACATGGGATGTATAGAATCCACCATATTTGGCAGCTACCTTAGCAAGTTCAATTACCTCATCGGTTTGCGACCAAGATTGAGGTACATATCTAAGCCCCGTCGTTAGCCCGAAAGCACCAGCCTTCATCGCCTTCTCCACCTCAGCCTTCATCGCATTCAGCTCACCCTTAGTAGGAGCTCTCATCTCCATCCCCATCACGTACTGTCGAACCGTACCGAAAGCTATTAATGGAGCAACGTTAATTGCAGTCCCTATCTTCTCAATCCGCTGGAGATACTCCTCACAGGTTGACCAATCAAAGTCTAAACCAGCCTCTAGGAACGCTGGATTTGATCGCCTCCTTTCTTCTTTCATTGTATCATTCAAAGGGAAGTAACCTCCACCACAGTTCGGGAAGACTTGTATCGTCACGCCCTGCCTGATAAAGCTCTCCGCTTTTGGATTGATCATAATGTTAATATCAGAGTGGCTGTGTAGATCCAAGAAGCCAGGACTTACTACAAAGCCCTTTGCATCTATCATCTTCTCTGCTTCAGCATCTCCAAGATTCCCGATCTTTGCTATCCTACCGTCCCTGACCGCTACATCTGCTTTGAACCATGGGTTTCCTGTACCATTAATTACTTTACCATTAACAATTACAATATCGAACATTTTTAGTTCATTTAAAAAATGTCTTAAATAAATAAAAGTATTACGCGCGCTGGCTTGTCATAATTTAGGTCCCACCTTTTCAAACCATCTGGAAAAATATGATAAAATCCGATTCAAACAAAGGACAAAGAATATTCAAAGCCGAATGAATCCCTTCTTACCTAAAAGACGTCTCAAGGCGGGGAGAAAAGGCACGGACACACCGCCGGCTCTCCCGACCCGGGTGTCGGGATCGGAGAACCTCCTCCGACTGTCGGGAGGGTGGTGGATACTCCAAGCCTTAACGAAGCTGGCGTCCAGAACCGCGTCCACATCCCCAACACCGTTCCTCCTCAGGAGGTGAACGACCTTCTCCTCGATGATGCCCCGGAGCCTCTCGGCTCCTACCCGTTTGGTGAATCGGCTGAGCACGGACCTGGGATAGCCCCTCTCGTCTTCCCCTATGAGGCAGAGCCTCCTGATTCGGGTGTCGGCCTTCAGGATCCTCGTGAGTTCCCTGAGGCTCCTGACGGCCTTCATCCTCATGACGATGAAGGCCCTGAGGACGACCATCGGGTTCCTCGGAGGCCTTCCTGGGCCCGTTACGTGGTGCGCGTAGGGTAATTCAATAATTCTCGAAATTTATTGGGAGCCCCGACCTCCTCATTCTTGATGGGGAAAAAGAAGATCGGTTCTCCCAAACTTCTGTTCAAGAACCTGGATTTAACACCGATCCACCCCATCCTCTGGACCGGGCTGCACCAGAACGGCCCGGGAAGGCCCGTCGAGTACAACCCCGAATGGGACCTCAGAGCCCTCATGCTCCGCCAGCTGGAGCAGATACCCTACGTCAAGGACCTGGTGAAGCGCCTCAGGAGGAACCCCTACCTCAGAAAGGTCTGCGGCTACGGCGACATGGCCCCCTGCGAGGCCCACTTCTCCCAGATGAAGAAGCGTATCGGAGCCGAAGGGTTCAGGATCATCGAAGCTTGGCTCAGACGGGAGGCGTTGAGGCTGAGGAGAAGCCAGCCACTAGCCGCCACCGGCCTCGTGCAGGCAGCAGGCCTCGACGGCACAGACCTGCCCGCGTGGAGCAGCAGGGATCCCCACGACACCAGAAGAGGCCGGGGGGACCCTGACGCCCGGCTCGGCCGGGGCAAGAAGGGCTTCCTCCTCGGCTACCAGTCGCTGTTCCTCGTCGACATAGAGGGATTCCCACTGGGCCACGTGGAGGCCCCTCTCAACGTGAACGAGAAGGAGCTCGTGGAGGAGCTCCTGACCCTGGTGCTGGGCGAGAGCCTGGAGGTGGAGCTGCTCGCCGCGGACAGCCAGTTCGAGTCCCAGGGCGTGTTCGATCTCCTTGAGTCTCTGAAGATGGGCAGCGTCATCGCTTGGAGGAGGATGAAGGGCCGGGTGAACCCTCCGGACGTGCTCACGGTGAAGAACCGCATCGACGTGGAGGGCCCCGAATGGAAGAAGAGGATATACAAGCGGCTGAGGGCGGTGGCGGAGGGCTTCAACGGCAGGGCGAAGAGCAGGCTCGCCTATGAGAGGCTCACGTGGCGGGGCTGTGGAATGTCGGCATCCGTGTGGGTTGTTTGTTGATGATGGCTTAAGCTGTGTGTATAGCGGCCTACGGCATCGGGAGGCCGGAGCTAAGGCAGAGCGTAGCATTCTTTGCCTGAGGATGGAGATGGAGAGGGACGGGTTTGTTAGAGGATACTCTGTTTCTATTTGTTCGGGGACGCCCTAGGAGGCTTGGATTCTCCTCTGTTGACGGTAGTCGTGTGGGTCTTGAGCTGGATTCCTCTGGGTGTGGGAACAGAGGCTAGCTGAAAAGCATCTCATTAACCGAAAAACTCACAATTATTGAATTCGCCTGATGTCATGAGAAGACGTTTATCCGGTCGGCGTTCAAGCCATTCTATGAACGTCGTTGTCTCTGGACTGGATGTCCACAAGGAATACACCTACGCAACCATCCTGGGACCAGACGGAGAGAAGCTGGCCCAGAGAAAAATGCCCAACGAGGAGGTCCCCGCCTTCCTCAAACCATACCGGGTGGAACGGGTGGCCATGGAGGCCACCACAAGCATCGCACCCCTCTACCGGAAGCTCACCGAGGAGGGATACGACGTCTTCGTCTC
>Ga0209636_10004149_pt1 | contig 14791 bp, 14 predicted proteins | sample DeeMarSWOR152_54_FD_187464 | JGI IMG/M metagenome (GOLD analysis project Ga0209636, IMG submission 187464) | Marine sediment microbial communities from White Oak River estuary, North Carolina - WOR-1-52-54 (SPAdes) (version 2) | ecosystem: Environmental > Aquatic > Marine > Intertidal zone >...
AGGCGCAAGGTCTGGGCCTGAAGCGGCATCGTACTCATCTCTGGGGTGAGGAGAGTATAAAATAGGGGTTGGTGCGAGTCAAGCCGGAATGGGATCAAACGGATTAAGGAGGCTGACTTGATAAATGTCGTGGGAGGGTATATTGTAGTGTGAAAAATCGTTCTGAGGGGCTACGAATGGGCCAGTTTCTGTTTGAAAATCGTTTGCGTTCTCTAAGGGGTAAGTTTGATGCTCTCGAGGTGGATGCGGTCTGGATAATTCAGCCTGAGAATCGGAGGTACCTCTCCGGTTTCAGAGCCGCTGATGGGCAGTTAAATGAATCCTCAGGTTCCCTCTTTATAACCCCGGATCAGGCTCTTTTACTCACAGATTCCAGGTATACAACCCAGGCCCAGGAAGAGGCAGTTGGCTTTGAGGTCATAACGCATAAGCAAGGCTTAACTGATGCGCTACCAGAGATCTTTGACCGGTTAAACATACGAAGATTAGGATTTGAAGGGGGCTATCTGATCTGGGATCTCTATCAAAAGGCAACAGAGAAGGCCTCTCGGCACTCCCCGCCAGTAGAGCTTATCCCCCTCTCCAGCCTGGTTGAAGAGATGAGGGAGATTAAAGAGCCGGAGGAAGTTGCGGTATTAAGCAGATCTGCACAGCTCATGGGAGATGTTCTCGCCCGGGTAATTGAGGAACTGAGGCCCGGTCAGGTTGAAAGGGATGTGGCCTGGAGGATTGAGACCCTCATCAGAGAACAGGATGCTGATGGCGTTGCCTTCCCTCTTATTGTAGCCTCCGGTCCAAACAGTGCCTTGCCTCATGCAAGCCCTACCAACAGGGTAGTTGGGCAGGATGAACCGATAATTCTTGATGTAGGTGCAAGGGTTGATGGCTACTGTTCGGATATGACAAGAACCATTTTCTTGGGGAAGCCGCCATCACATTTCAAAGAGATCTACCATGTAGTACGTGAGGCACAGCTCTCAGCATTGGAGTCAATAAGGCCTGGAATGAACACTGATGAGGCAGACTCCATTGCCAGGTCTTGCATAGAAAAGGCTGGATTTAGTGATTTCTTTGGACATTCACTCGGTCATGGAATTGGCCTGGCCCCTCATGAGAGCCCTGCTGTTGGACCGCTAAAGCCAAAGGCATTAAAGCAAGGGATGGTGTTTACCGTTGAGCCTGGAATATATATACCGGGAAAGGGCGGTGTCCGGTTGGAGGAAATGGTCATACTTGAAGAAGACGGTGCAAGAGTTTTGACAACAAACAAGGATTTCTATTGGTTCTAGGGGAAAGGGAATATGCCTATAGACAAAGACCATCCCGGAGATCAACTACTAGATCAGTTTATGAATCAATTGAAGGTTGAGAGGGGTTTGGCTACCAATACGATTGTTGCCTATAATCACGACCTCGTCAACTTTCTTGATTTCTTAAAACGCAGTGGAGTCTCTCCCGTTCAGATTAGCCAGGAGGATTTGTTATCCTTTATAGGTGAAAAGAGGACTCAAATATCACCCAGATCTCTGGCCAGGTGCCTTGTCGCCATTAGAATGTTTTACCGCTTTTTGGTATCTGAAGGCAAAATTGAATCCAATCCAGCCAGGTTGATGGGTATACCGAAGATGTATCAACATCTGCCCGATATTCTAAGCAGGGATGAGGTGGAGGCCCTTCTCCTGCAGCCTGATATACACACAGTCTTGGGAGAGAGGGATAAGGCTATGTTAGAGCTTCTGTATGCTACAGGTTTGAGGGTCACTGAATTGATGGGCCTTAAAATGACCAATATTAACCTGCAAGCCGGCTATATCAGGACAATCGGGAAGGGCTCCAAGGAAAGGATCATTCCTATGGGTACGAAAGCTATAGATTCTCTGAAGGAGTATCTAAAAAACAGCAGGCCCAGCTTATTAAAAAAGGATCCCGCTAAAGCGGGAGCATGTCTTTTTCTCAATAGCAGAGGAAAGTCCATGACAAGACAGGGATTATGGAAGATTATAAGAAATTATGCGCTAAAGGCTGGAATCACCAAGACAGTCACTCCCCACACAGTAAGGCACTCATTTGCTACCCATCTCCTGGAAGGGGGGGCTGATCTAAGATCAGTCCAGATTATGTTAGGGCATGCTGATATATCTACCACCCAGATATATACCCATGTGGCCAGAGAAAGGCTAAAGGAGATTCATGAGAAATATCACCCAAGACCATGAGCTTGATGCCTACGCAGAGGATAGTCGGTTACCATTTCCAATAATTTTAATTTTTTGTTTGACTTAATCTAAATTGCTATTATAATTGATTATTAGATGACGCGGGGTGGAGCAGTCTGGTAGCTCGTCGGGCTCATAACCCGGAGGTCTCAGGTTCGAATCCTGACCCCGCTACCAAAGCTGGCAAGGATTTGAGAGATATCTCAAATCCTTTCTTATTCCTGAATCCGAAAATTATATCCCTGTTTCCAACCCCTCCGTTATCCCAAATGCAGGAATCTTGCCATGGAAAACAAAAGACCCGGATCCATCCTGCTGTCTATCCAGTAATATGGATTTTCGCTTCGCGTTCTCTGGTCGTGATTAAGTATTGCCTTTTGTTTATTTTTTGCTATGCTGCATTATTAGAATTTCCAAAATTCTTAATACTTGAAGTAAAGAGAGAGGAATAAACCTACAAAATAGGCAATAAACCTTTCAATAAAAAAAAGTGGGGGGGTTGTCATGGCTGTACTACTTATTACCTACGCTCTGAATAATCCTGACCAAGATTACTCAGGTTTTCATGACGCCATAAGATGCTACGGGTCCTGGGCTGATTTGTCTGAATCAACTTATGCGGTTGAAACCGATGTCAAACCAACTGCAATTCGTGATAAACTTAAAGAGCACATTGGCAAGAAAGATCAAGTTTATATTCTTACGTTGACTGCTCCGTGCGCTGGCATCGGCTCCCTAGAAGTGAAAAGATGGCTTTCAAAGCGGCTTTAGTAAACATTTTTGCATCCGTCTGTGATTGAAACTGAATAATGTAATTGCTGTCAGGCCTTTCTTTCCTGATTTCGCCCTTTTCTTTTCCCCCCATAACTTACCTTCTAGTATCAACTTGCCCTCCAAGTATCGTGTTAAGCTGAGCTTTTTTCAAAGCTGAAGCCCGGAGGTAATCCCCATCGCCCGTTTTTAATTTGGCTATTTTTATGATAATTGTAGGGTGAAACACCCACTTAGCATTATTAAGCTAGTAATGGGATAAATTTCCTGAGGGCTTTTCCATGAGGTATTTTATCATACTTATTGCGGCAGGTTGTTTATTAGGTATTCCGATCAGATCTTTTGCATCAGACCTTTTCACAAAGATCGCATTTGAGACCAGACATAGTAACGGTGATTCAACCTACCATATCAGCTTTGATGACACATGGGAAAATGGAGGTCATGGTGAAAGCGAGGTGGAATTTCCTCTTGCCAGTACCATGGCAGGTGTAAGCCTGGCAGTGGGAAATAGGCATGAGAAAAAGCCCAACCTGACCAAATCTCAGTTCTGTCTCACCTGGCTTGGAGTTGTGAGTCAAGCTGCAGGGACCATGAAGGACTCAGACTGGATTGAAAATGATGCTGCATTTGGACAGGCTCCACATGCAGGCAAAGATTTGTATACAGAATCAGATGCCAAATTGCAGGGAACAATCTATGATATGCAGTATGCGTATCATTTCAGCCTTACAAATAGTCTGACTCTTGGCCCGATCATTGGTTTCAGATATCAAGAATTTGAATATGATATATATGGATACAGGGGGAAATACTGGACCACTCCGGTATCAGGAGAAGGTAAGGTCTTAGAGTATAGAATTACATACAAGATCCCTTACACAGGTCTCAGTTCTGATCTTCTGTTTGGCAAGAATAAGCAATTTCAATTGCATCTTACCTTTGTGTACTCTGATTGGGCAAAGGCGGACGATAGAGATAATCATGTCTTAAGATATAAATTGCTTGAGGGAGATTGTGAGGGTGAGGCATACTTGATTAACCTCAACTTAGATTGGAAATGTTACGCTCGGTGGGTTCTAAGTCTGGGGGCGGAATATGTAGATATTGAAACAGACGGAAGGCAACATCAAAGCTATTATGCTGGTCCCTACAAGGGGATCACCTATGATGCAGACGATAGGATAACCTCTTCCTCATGGTCAAGCATACTGAGGATTTCTTATGCATTCTGAATAATTTCAATTGAATACCCTGCTCCTTAACATTACATAATATGGATAAGCCCTTGTTTGTATTATATAAATTCAAGACAAGAGGAATCACGAGCGGGTAGCGTGGAAGAACGGTACAGGATGAAGGATTTCAAAGAGTCTGCAACACAGATAGCAAGAGAAACCGGTACATTTCTTAGAGATAGGTTTAATTCGGCCCATACAATATCCTATAAGGGCGAGATCAATCTGGTAACAGAGGCAGACAAAATCTCTGAAGAGATGATCACCTCCGAAATAAGTCACCTATTTCCGGATCATGACATCCTTGCAGAGGAATTTACCTATACCAGCAGGGGCTCTGATTTCAGATGGATTATAGACCCCCTTGATGGAACTACCAATTATGCCCACGGTTACCCTGTCTTTTGCGTCTCAATTGCACTTCAGAAGCTGGATGAAATTATCTTGGGTGTTATCTACAATCCAATGCTCAAGGAAATGTTTGTGGCAGAAAAAGGGGAGGGGACCTTTTTGAATGGTAGAGAAATCCATGTTTCTAATACTCTTAGGATAGCACAGAGCTTTATTGCCACTGGCTTCCCTTATGACATCCGGGAAGACTCCCAGAACAATCTAGACTACTTCAATGAAATGATCATGAGGGCAAGGGCTATCCGCAGGGCAGGTTCAGCAGCACTGGACCTTGCTTACGTCGCCGCAGGCCGCTTTGATGGATTCTGGGAACTCAAATTGAGTCCCTGGGATACAGCCGCTGGCTGGTTGATAGTGGAAGAGGCAGGTGGGGTTGTAACAGATTTTAGTGGAGAAGACTATTTCCTGGAATCTCCAGACATACTGGCCTCAAATGGAAGGATCCACAAGGAGATGATGGATGTTCTGAGGGAGGCATCCTCTATTTCATGATCTTCTTTATCTTGTCTGCCTTTTTTTTAACTGCCAGCCCCTTTTTTACAACCGGAACATCCTCGATCACCTTCTCGACCAATCTGTTTTCCAGAGACTTCTCTTCTCCCCCCTTTTCCTCTGCACCTTGCTCTTTATCATTCAGGCCCACATCCTTTCTTACCTTCCTGAATTCCCTGATGGCCCCTCCGAGGCCCTTTCCAATCTCTGGCAATCTCTTGGCCCCGAAGATTAGCAGGATAATTCCGCCAATGATTAGCAGTTCTGTTGTGCCAAAGCCGAACATAAAATTGACCTCCTCTTATAATAAAAAGTGCTTAAAATGCCTAAAGTGAGCTAACGTTAATCCCTCAATCCCTCAATTATTTTATCAAGATCCCAGTCAACTAACAGCCTCACCCTTTCATTTTCCTTTTTGTTCAGGTATACAAGATATCCTTTCTCCAGGCCATGGAGGAAAAGATCTCTGGTTAACAGTACATCCTGTTTACAATATTCCGTCATTTTTTCTATTTCGCCTGCCTTGAACCATTCCAGGGCCTGCAGACCATCCGCCGTTTTTTCCTTATTGAGGGTCTCCTTAACCAGATGATCGAGGCTTAACCTGTACCCGAGTCTATTGTAGATATTCTCAAGTATGTCAAATGTCGGTATTTCATGGAGATCTCTATGAGTATAGGGTTGGAGCACGGTATAATCAAATCTCTTGAGATTAAAGCCAATCACCAGATCCGCCCTGGCAAGATGCTCAAATAATCTATCTATCTCATGTTCTGAAAAGATATAAAAACGATCCTCCAGACTATCGAATAAGACAGCTACAGATACCATCATCAGGTGTATGTTCTGCCAGCCACCTACCTCTGTTGCTGACTTCTGGGTCTCCAGATCAAAATAGAGAATCCTTTTTTGATTCCCTTTTTCAAGTGCTCTATTTTTATCTACCTGGTAGGTAAGGGGCTGAGGCTCGACTTCAGGAGGAGAAATATCAGCCAAAGATATCGAACCTGTCAGGGCCTCTAAAACCATTATGGCCCCCCTTTTGTCTAAGGGTTTATTGCCTGAACCACATCTTGGAGAGTATATGCATGAAGGGCAGCCTTGTTCACACGGACACCCTTTAATCAGATCCAAAGTCTGGCCTAATAGCTCCAGGATTATGTCAAAACCCCTCTGGGCAAGACCCACTCCCCCCGGATATCCGTCATAGATAAATATAGCGGCCTTTTCTACCTGGGGATGAAAGGTGTAAGAGATTCCACCGATATCATTTCTGTCGCATAACGCAAAGAGGGGGAAAAGGCCTATGGCTGCATGTTCTATAGCGTGGATACCCCCCATAAAGTGAAGATCTTCATCTTTTACCATTTTTTTGATAATATCCTCGATCTCGACCCAGAGCCCTACTGTCTCGAATGTCTGGGGAGGAAGGTCAAGGGGAAAAGCACCAATCAGTTCCTGGCCTGGCACCCTCCTTTTCTCGTAGCCAGTTATCGTTTCCGTCACCTTAAGTTCACCAAGCTTGACAACAAACTGTCCCTTTGGCTGACTTCTCTTAATCTTAATAATCTCGGTTTCCTTTTCCGATCTTATGTGGGTAAAATATTGTAGGTCTGTTCGCCGGACAATTATATCTTTCTTATCGATCACTAACCGTTCAACAAGATATGGACTGGCCCTGTGAAGATATATTGCACCTGGATGACACTCCTTAAAGGCCCTTATACCATCAATGGTACCGACAGCCTCCCCTGTTTTACCGTCAAATATGGTGTAGGTCTCCCCAACTGAGCGAATATCTACCTTCTGATGGGGTCTTCTTCTGGTAGCGAACCACCTTTGCTCGCCTTCGCTCGTTCTGCTAAGCTCCCCACGGGATTCCAGAACGTCAAGATGGCTTTTGAGGTCATTGTGCCAGAACTGGGAATCACTCAGGGTAAGGGGGTTCTCGGCCGCTGCGCAGGGTAAGTGGGCCCTTATAATGTGGGCATTGTCAGGGTCAATTACGGCAGCCTCAAAGGATTGCTCAAAAAAAAGTGCAGGATGTTGCATAAAGTACTGATCCAGGGCGTCTTGATTGGCGATCAAGGCCACGAGAGATTCGCGGCCGGAGCGTCCCACTCTTCCTCCCCTCTGCCAGGTATTGATTATGGTTCCCGGGTATCCAACCAATAAACATACATCCAGGTAGCCTATGTCAATACCCATCTCCAGAGCACTTGTAGATATAACACCGAGTAGCTGTCCGCTTGCGAGCCTTTTTTCGATATGACGGCGTTCCTCAGGCAAAAAGCCGGCCCGGTATGAACTGACCTTATTCTTTAGATAGGGGGTCAGTTGTCGAACCCACATACTGATTAGTTCAGTGACCTTCCTGGACCGGGTGAATGCAATGGTTCTTAAACCGGAGTTAAGGCATTGAATGAACAATTGAGTGGCTAAGAAATTGGTGCTCGATAAGGGGTTGAGAAATATGAAATGCTGCCCGGATTTAGGGGCACCACTCTGGGAAATCACTTCCACTTCGTTGTCTATCAAGTTTTTACCAAGATCATGGGGATTCTGGATAGTAGCTGAGGAAAGTATGAATTGAGGTGTCGTTTGATACAGAAGACAGATTCTCTTTAACCTTCTCAATATCTGGGCAAGATGTGAGCCGAAGATTCCCCGGTATGTGTGAACCTCATCAATAATAACAAAGGCCAGATTGGAGAAGAATTCAGCCCACTTCTCGTGATATGCGAGTATACTTCTGTGGAGCATGTCCGGATTGGTCAGAATGATATTTGGAATCCTGCTTTTAATCCTCTGGCGGTCGCCTGTTGAGGTATCTCCATCATAGATGGTTGCACTAATGCGTCCTTGCTGAATCCCAGAAACAAAATCATATAGATTCTTCAGCTGATCCTGCTCCAAGGCCTTAAGGGGAAAGATGTAGAGGGCTCTTATAGCTGGTTCTCTTAAAATCTCTTCAATCACGGGAAGATTATAGATAAGGCTCTTACCGCTTGCAGTGGGTGTAGACACCAATATGTCTTTACCCTCTTTCAATTTCTTAATGGCCTCGATCTGGTGAGTATACAGTTTTTCGGCTTGAGATCTTTTGAGGAGCTGCAACACCTCTGATGAGAAGATCCGACTTTGATCGTATTTGGGATTCTGGGAGGGAAGATAGCGATGAAAGACGATCTGAGGGCCAAGATCCTGTGATTTTCTTATGTGTTCAACGAAGGTTGATATCCGCATCTCTTTGACAATTTCATTAGGTTTATGTATTAAGAACATCTACCATATTTCTACCTGAATTGTAAGATCACGTAATTAAAATTTTATCCCGGACAGAGAAAAACATCTCTCCTGTCTGATAGGGGTTGTCATGTAACGGATTGTCTGATATGTTCCGGTAGAATCTTTCTTGAAAGGAGGAAATAAAAATTGAGAAAAGTAGCAATCGTAGGAACAGGACATACACCATTTACCTTTGAAACTGAGAAGACCTCTATAGAGCTGTTTTCTGAAGCAGCCATGGATGCCATTAATGAGGCCACTTTGAAACCGAAAGATATCCAGGCCCTTTATCTTGGCAATTGCCTCGGGGATTTCTCCGAGGGACAGGCTATGTTACAGTCCTATGCGGCCAATGATATCGGGGCCTTTCATATCCCGGCCACACGATTTGAAGGTGCATGCGCCTCATCATCCCTGGCCATCAGAGATGCATTTATCTGGGTTGCCTCAGGCTACTATGATATGGTTCTTGCCGGAGGTGTTGAGAGGGCAGCGAGTATGGGAACCTCTCTGGCAACGAGAACATTTGCGATGTTTACAGACAGTCATTACGAGTATCCGGCCGGACTAACCTTTCCTGCAATGTTTGCCATGCTAACCCATCTTTACGCAAAGAAATATGGTGTTCCTCTGGAAAAGCTTAAGGAACAGATGGCTCAGGTTTCCGTGCAATCTCACTATTACGGGATGTTTAATCCAAAGGGGCAGTTCCATAAGGAGATCACGGTCGATAATGTACTAAACGGCTTCATGGTTTGCTCACCCCTCCAGTTACTAGACTGTTGTCCTTTTTCGGATGGGGCTGCTGCTGTTGTGCTTGTATCTGAAGACAAGGCAAGAGAGATTACTGATAAACCTGTCTATATTAGTGGTATCGGGCAGGCCTCATCAGGTAAGCTCAGTGCCCAAAAGGATCATCTTCCCAGACTGAAGGCCAGAGAAGAATCTGTCAAACAGGCCTATGACATGGCAGGCATCGGCCCTGAGGATATTGATGTATGTGAGCTTCATGACTGTTTTTCTATAGCAAGTCTGATCGCAGCTGAAAGCCTGGGCTTTTTTGAATACGGCACATCAGGTGAGGCCTGGGAAAAGGGTGAAACCAAGATCGGAGGCAAAATCCCCATAAATGTCTCAGGTGGCTTGAAGTCAAAAGGGCATCCAATTGGTGCAACCGGTGCATCGCAGGTAGCCGAAATATATCATCAACTGAGAGGTGAGAGTGGAGAGAGGCAGGTTGAGGGAGCTAAGATCGGCCTGACAGATACCCTTGGGGGAGATGGTATACTGTGCACCCTGATTATGCAGAAAGGTTGGTAAAGGAGGACAAGGTGGAATATAAACTTACATTTAAAGATTATGCCAAGGCCCTTACCAAGGGGAAATTACTGGGATTAAAATGTAGAGGTTGTGGTAACGTAACTGTGCCACCTAAGATGACATGTCAGGAATGTGGAGGAACAGATCTGGATATTGTTGAGCTCAGCAAGAGGGGTAAGATTGTGACCTTTACTGTTGTAAATGTTGCCCCGGAAGGCAGGCAGAATGAGGTGCCGTACATTATCGCCCTTGTTAGACTCGATGAAGGCCCCTGGATAATGGGGAATCTTATTGGTTTTGACCCAGCCAGAGCTGCGATGGATTTGATTGACAAAGACGTAACGGTTGGCTTCAGGGTTTTTCCAGGTGACAAATACTCACCCGGTGATCAGGCAAGCCCGGTCTTCAGTTTTGTATAGGTCACGATCCCTTTTCGAGGTCTTTGATTCCCTGAAAGATTATATCAAAGAGTTCGGCAATATTTTCCTCTTCTACAGAGGAGAAGGCTATCCGTATATCCGTTTCACCCAGTGAGATTACCCCTACACCGTATCTGTCTAAGAGATGGAGCCTCAATTCTTCAGCATTTACTGTTTTAAGCCTCAGGCACATGAAATAACCTGAATTAAAGGGATATACATCCCAGGCCTCCGTATATTTGTCACTGGCGAGCACCTCTTTGACTCGGGTTGCCCTATTTGACAGTATCCTGAATTTTTCTTCCTTTTCTCTTGTGTAGTTTTCCGAATTAAGGGAGCCAAGGATAATTGATTGGCTCAGATGAGGGCTATTTGATATAGTACCCCTGACAGCGCCAGCTGTCTTTTTTTCCAAGGCCTCATAGGCACCTCTGGGGTTGCCTTTCAATGAAGTTCCATAGGTGATGAATCCTACCCGGAGGCCCCACACATAGTCCTCTTTTGTCGCACCATCCAGTTTTATTGCCATTATTCTTGGATGAGCCTCGGTAAGTAATGCAAAAAAAGATTCTTTCATGGAATGGGCATCATAGAAGAGCCCAAAGTAGGCATCATCGGCAATGGCCAAGACATTTATGCCTTCTTCTGCCAGACTGACTAGAATCTCCACAATCCTCCTACCCTCTGCCTCTGTTGGTGTATATCCCGTAGGATTATTGGGAAAATTCAAGAGGACTGCCATTTTTTTTCTAGTGAGGGCCTCTTCCCGGAGCGTGTCTTCAAAGGCACTCAGATTGAAACCTCCCTGCGATGAAAAAAGAGGATACTGTCTGATCTTTGCACCGTGGAGAACGGCAAGTACCAGGTTGTAGTTTCCCCAGATCTTATCCGGAAGTATGATAACATCGTTTTCCTCGATCCACATCTCGGCACTAACAGAGATGCCATGGGTTATGGCATTGGTTACGATTGGAAGGCTTATTTCCTTGCCGGCAAGGGAAGGGTTTTTGGTGAACAACAGCTGTCGCCACGTCTCACGGAGCTCAGGTTTGCCAAAAGACGGTGCATAATTGAGTGATTGATTGGGGGGCAAGTTTATGTATGACATGATGGAAGGCAGATGCATTGGCGCCCCGCCTTCTGTCGCAATACCTATGGTAGCGTTATATTTAGACGCCTTTTCCTTGGCCTCTGCTCCTTGAGAGAGGATTCCCTTGGGAAAGTAAAGATTTTTTCCCTTCCTAGAGAGCATATCATAGATATTCGGATTGGCCTCTTGAATAATCTCATTTAGTTCCTGGGCAATTGGGTTCATAGTTTTTTACCTCTCTTTCATTTCTTATAGAGGGCTACAGCCCCATACCCAACCACTCTCCGTTTCTCTCGGTAGCCATGAATAGCTACATCCCCGCTATTTGCATAATGAAGTATCTTCACCCCATTTCCCCCGAGTTGTTTCACCGTCATCATTACCGTTACAATTGAACTTAATCCGCAGAGGGTAGTGGAAAGGTTGGGTATTCCTTTTGTAAGAAATTCAGCCTCTGAATTGAACACAAGCTCCGGGTCAAATTTCTCTATCAGAGAAAGGGTGTTTCGGTCAACCTTATTTGCATTACTATAGTCTGGAAAATGGGACATATCAGAGGATGCTACAAAAAGGACATTTCTCTTTCTCACTGTCTTTGAAAGGGCCCTACTGATTTTTTCACAATTAGTTAGGGAAGGGATACCCATTACAATGGGGACAATGTCAAAATCTTTCAGAGCCCGTTGTAGAAAGGGGATCTGTGTCTCTATAGAGTGTTCCCTGATATGGGCCTCCCTGACAAAATGAAAGGGTTCTCCTATGCTTAGCAGGTGATCAACTATTTCCCTATTGACAGTAACTGTTCCCAGAGGGGTTGCACAGGCATCCCAGTTACCCACTGATGCTCCCTTGACATAAGCACGATGGCTTGGACCAATAATTATTACCGTATCATAATTCTTATCCTTGATTTGTCGGTAAGAATATGCAGCTACCTGACCGGAGTAGACATATCCAGCGTGGGGAGAGATAAGCCCTAAGATCGTGCCGGTTATTTGCCTTTGATTGACATTTGAAAGAAAAGTATCAACTGTTTCTCTTAGCGCTTCCTGATCCTCAGGATAGAAATAACCGGCTACCGCAGGTTTCCTTATCCTTTCTTTTGCAATACCCAGGGTAGAAGGTAGCCAGAGTACGATGGTAATGATAGCCAGTAAAGTCCAGCATCTGTGAAGGAAACCAGGACAACTCGGTCTTTTATTTTGACCAGTCACTGAACTTTGTTTTCTCCCTTCTCAGCAAAACAATACTCTGGAAAACTCTCTCAGAACACTTTTTTTATCTATGCTAGGAGATTACGTTGAAAATGTCAACACCACCATCCTATGGACTGGATAAAATGGTAACAAAAAAAATGCACAGTATACTTTAACTTTTATCAACAACATGCTACTTTGCTGTAATATTCTTGGCTTGCTAAGGTATGCAATTTTGCCTCTTCGAAAGTAGCAGAATTATCTCAAATGAAGCCGAGACCGGAACCACATTAATGGCTCCCAAATTGCAGGAAGCATGATTGGAAGAAGTGCCATTCCCTACATCTCCATAATCTATCACTCTTGATGGGTAGGTGTATCCATACGCGCCTAGATCCTGATACATTTTTCTCTTGATAAAAATATCTATTCATATATCTATATATTCAACAGAGTGCAAAGGCGTGAAGCGCCTAATGAGAGAGCGTTGCGGCCAGACTCTATGAATTTCAAGGGAAAGAACTCTTTAGAAGATACGGGATCCCGGTTCTCAGAGGGAGGATGATCAGCTCAGAGAAAGAACTCGAGGCTGCCTTCAAAATGATAGGGGGCCCTGTAATGCTCAAATCTCAGGTCCTGTCGGGCAGGAGAGGTAAGGCTGGTTTGATCCAATCCGCTGACTGTCGGGAAGACGCAGTGCGCATTTCAAGGGATCTGTTAGGGAGGAAGGTGCAACAGGGAAATATAGAGAAGCTCCTCGTTGAAGAACGTCTCCAGGTAGAAGAGGAGTTATCTTGGCATCACCGCCGATCCCTTTGCCAAACAGCCTGTTATCCTCTTTACGAAATGCGGTGGAGTTGATGTGGAACAGATCTCCGAGAAGGAAGAGGTCCTCCATAGGATGCAGGTGTCACAGTAGTTCAGCATTTCTCAGACCTTGGAAAGGCGGCAAGGGAAATCTTGCAGAAGGGGGCGGAGGCATGATACCGAGAGACGCAGTTCAGATTGTTGAGGTAGGGCCAAGGGATGGTTTACAGAATTTGAATGACTATGTGGAGACGGAAAAAAAGATATCCCTGATCAGCCGATTGGCTGAGAGCGGGCTCAAGGAGATAGAGGTGGGCTCATTTGTCCATCCAAAGGCGATCCCACAATTCAGAGACATCAAGGAGGTTGTTGATGGGGTACTCAGCCTTGAAGGAGTCAAATTTACAGCCCTTGTCCCCAACTTGAAGGGGGCGCAGAATGCCTTGCAAAGCGGTATCAGGAGAATCATATTTGTTTTTTCTGTCAGCCGGTCACACAATCTGAATAATGTGAGGCGAACCCCTAAGGAGTCTCTTGAGGAATTGAAAAAGATCAAAGGACTGAGCTCGTCATACCCTGAAGCTGAGATCCGTGTGGATTTAGCAACGACTTTTGGCTGTCCCTTTGAAATCGAGGTCGAGAAAGATGACATACTAAACTGTATAGAGAGGGTCAGGGAGTTTGGCATCAGGGAGATAACCCTTTGCGATACGGTTGGCTTTGGCAATCCCAGGCAGGTTGCCGATATCACCGCGGCCAGTATGAAAAGCTTCCCTGAGATCACTTTTGGCGTTCACTTTCACGATACAAGAGGCTTGGGATTGGCCAATGCCCTTGCAGCATATGAGACAGGGATCCGGTCTTTTGATTCATCCATAACTGGACTGGGGGGATGTCCCTTTGCTCCAGGTGCTTCAGGGAATGTTGCCACAGAGGATATGGTCTTCATGTTTAATGAGATGGGGGTTGAAACAGGGGTGGATCTTCATTGTCTCCTTAGCGTTTCCCGATATCTCAAGGATCTTCTCCCTGATGTTAATCTTACCAGTGCACTTTTTAGGGCAGGTTTACCACGACAGGGTGGAGTTGTCGGCCGCCAGTAGATCAGAAGTTTCTCCCAAGGAAAAACTGCTTTTCCTTTGGGGTTAATCGGTGAGACTCTCTGGCCGAATGAAGAAACGCTCTAAAATTGCCATTCTTTATCGAAGAGGTATCAAGAAAATCGAGGCCCATATCGATAAATTCATGGCCCTTATGCATATCGTGGCCAACCTTGAGGGCAGTTACGGCGTCTAAGCACAAACAGTATTGTCAAAGAACGAAAACATCTCTTAAGATTCTAAGGGAGAGTTATGGTCAAAATCAAACTCAAAGTGCAACTTGGTATCCATCAATGGAAAATCAATATGAGTCAACCGTTAATTCAGGATAAATTTCCTACCTAACTGGTAGGGAAAGTTTGAATTTTTGTAACATTTTAGCTCTTTGAAATTAACTGGTGAATGAGCATGGAGATGTCTTTTTTTACCATGCCCTCACAAAG
>Ga0209636_10004151_pt1 | contig 14788 bp, 11 predicted proteins | sample DeeMarSWOR152_54_FD_187464 | JGI IMG/M metagenome (GOLD analysis project Ga0209636, IMG submission 187464) | Marine sediment microbial communities from White Oak River estuary, North Carolina - WOR-1-52-54 (SPAdes) (version 2) | ecosystem: Environmental > Aquatic > Marine > Intertidal zone >...
CACAGAATCGACAACGATGAGGTCCTCAGGGAGATATGAATAGATGATTTGTATCGCTTTTGTGTATTGGTAGTCGTTACCTATTGCTACAAAAAACCAGAGACCAAAGGCAAAGACTATTGCGAATATTTTTCTTACAGGATTGTGTACAATTATTTGAAGGACTTTCTTTAATTCATTTACATCCATTAGTCTATTATACGTATCGATACGGAAGAATCAAGTACTAAATAATCCTTTATACCACCACCTTCCTCCCCCTTGAGGGGGAGGAATAAGGAGGGGGTATTTCCATATTTGAATTTGTGATTGTATTTGTCCGAAAAATGAAAAACCTTTGCTTTTTACAATTTTTCGGGGATTATCGAAAATAATAATCAAGTAACAGATTTGAAAATTTTCGGAATTTAGGTTTGGAGACTCGATATGGCTAACTCCAAAATACCCATATGAACAGGGCTGCTGCTGAAACCGCAACAAGCGTGAAAGGTAGACCGACCCTTAGGAAATCGAGGAAGTTGATCTTGTACCCATTCTTTTTCAGGAGTCCGACTCCGACTATATTGGCTGCTGCACCAATTGGTGTTATATTACCTCCTACTGTTGTACCAATGATTGTGCCAAACAGCAACAGATAGAGAGGGTATCCGTAGGATGATGAAAGTGTTGAGACGACGCCAACCATTGCTGCAAAATACGGTACATTATCCACGAAGGCAGATATCAATACCGAAAAGAAAACAAGGAGCACATATGTTACCAGCAGATTGCCTGAGGTCAATCTTCCCACGGATTCTGCCAAAACAGACGCGGTGCTCGTTTCTGTTAACGAACCTATGAGGGCAAAGATTGCAGCGAGAAAAAAGAAGGTTTCCCAATCAGTATCTCTCAATATATGGTATGTCTTGATCTTCTTGGAAAAGAGGCTCCAGATAATACCAATAAGACCCACGGCAACGCATATTATGCCTCCAAGGTAATCCATAAACCCACCGAGGAATGACCCAATAGCAAGACCAAGAATCAGCACAATCAAGAGTAATCCCGGGAAAAGGCTGACAATTCTTTCTGGTTGAACTTTCTGAAGAGGTTGCTGATATTGTTTAAAGAGCATGTATAGAATAACAAGAGAGATGATTGCCGTGAATTCTACGACAAAGAAAAGGCTCGGTCTTCCTTGAAAGATGAAGAAATCATTGAATGTCATTTTCGTAGATGCAGCGAGAATCATGCTTGGTGGATCGCCGACCAGGGTCGCAGTCCCCTGGAGATTTGATGAGAGACAGATGCCTAGTATAAAGGGTAGAGGTGAGACTCTGAGCTTGCGCGATACCTCAAAGGCAATAGGCGCGACAATCAATACGGTCGCAACATTCTCCACAAATGCAGATATGATACCACTGAATGCTGAGAGCCAGATAATCGCCCAGACCAGATTCCTCGATCTGGCGATAATAGCCTCGGCAAGATATGCAGGTATTTTGGAATAAATGAAGAGTTCAGCGACCACGAGGCTACCCCAGAATATTCCGAGTATGTTCCAGTTTATATGATAGAGGAGTTTAACAGGGGGCATAATACCAATGGCGATCAAGATGGCAACACCACACCAGGCAATAACAGACTTATGACTATGAAAAATGACGATCAGGACATATATTACGATAAATATGAGCAGGCAAAGGATCTGTTCAGATGTCATCTCTGTGTTTTTTACGAGGCGACATTATGATCTCTGGAGTAACCAGACCATAAGCGCCTTCTGTATATGTAATCGATTTTCTGCCTGGTCAAGAACAATTGAAGCAGGGCTATCAATGACCTCGTCAGTGATCTCTTCACCACGATGTGCAGGCAGGCAATGCATAATCATGTAGTCTTTGGGTGCAGATCGTAATAGCTCTCTGTTTATCTGATATGGTTGAAAGACCTCTTTTCTCTTTTGGGCCTCCTGCTCTTGGCCCATTGATGCCCAGACATCAGTGTAGATAATCTCGGCGTGCTTGACTGCTTGTTTCGGATCATGCGTCAATGATGCTGTTTTCGTCTTTGCGATATATTCCTTATTTGGTTCATAGCCTCTGGGTGTTGCTATGTTGAGCTTGAATTTGAGTAGGGTCGAGGCAGCAATGAGTGAATTGCAGACGTTATTGCCGTCACCAATGTAGGCAATTGTGGTTTTTTCTAGAGATTCTCTCTTCTGCCTAATTGTGAACAGGTCGGCCATAACCTGGCATGGATGTTCAAGATCAGATAGACCATTAATAACTGTAATTGTGGAGTTTTTAGCTAAATCTTCAACCGTTTTGTGAGCAAAAACACGTGCCATGATGAGGTCGACCCATCTTGAGAGATTCCGGGCCGCGTCTGGTACTGATTCACGTGTTCCCAGCTTTATATCAGACGGTGCAAGGTATATGGCATGGCCACCCAGCTGTGTCATCCCCGTTTCAAAGGTGACCCTGGTGCGCAGGGATGGTTTTTCAAAGACCATTGCCAGTGTCTTATCTTTCAGTATCTTATGGTCTACACCCTTGTTTTGTGCCTCTTTGAGTTTTTTTGTCAGTTCAAATATTTCAAAAATCTCATCTTTATGCACATCAAAGATAGATAGAAAGTCTCTCTTCATTCTGCCTCCGCAACTAATAATATCGAATTTCTCCATTATGTCAACGGCATACTCTCTTTAGCGTTTGATTGCTGTATGTAGTAATCTAGAGGAAGGTATAAAACTATTAGGAAGGGAATATGCTTTGTGAGCAAATCTTCGTTCTTACGGGCTTGACTAATTGCTAATATGCATTATAATTTATTGCTCCACAATTGGAGGGATTATGAATAAGAAAATCATCACAGATTCATTGTCGACAATTATGGTGCTATCCCTCAGTATTGCGCTATTTATTAGTTGCGAACGTGGCAATCACACTACTGCATATCCTTCGGATACCAGTGATCAGGTAACCATCAGCCAAGGTGTTTGGGGAAATGTTTGGCTTTGGGAAGGTGATTTTCAACCTATTGAACCGTCTGGTACAATAACCCCTGTTGTGAGAGAGATTTTTGTTCACACACTCACACCACTCGACTCAGTAGATCAGGTAGGCTATTCTGCATTTTATTATGAAATTCATACACCATTAGTTACCACTACAGAATCAAATATCACTGGTTTTTTTGAAGTTGAATTACCTCCTGGCCAGTACAGTTTTTTTGTTAAAGAAGATTCGCTCTTTTATGCCAACCTTTTTGATGGACAGGGCAATATATTGCCTGCGACTGTTGCTGAGGACTCTGTTACAAAAGTGCAAATAGATATAACTTACAAAGCAACCTTTTAGATAAGGCTCTTTAATCGTTCACATTCATTCACTAAGAACATAGTGAACTGCACTGCCGTGCCGCAGTTAACCGATGTTTGCCCGAACTAGTAATGTCCCACAAATGTTCCAAAAAATGTCGAATAAGAAGAGCCTAATTTAATTCTTTGAGTCGATTGAATGCATCTTTTGTCGCTTTGGTACTTCAATGAAGACCCAATTGTGACCCAGTAACCCATTATTTGCTAATCGTTCACTAATCGTTCACTAACCGTTCACTAAGGACGTAGTGAGTTGCGCTTCCCTTACCAATCTTCACAAAAATCTTCTTCTTAATTAACTCGTTTAATTCCTTTGTTGTATAAACTTTTCCCAAGCCTGTAATTTGCCTATATTCTTTGTTCCCTATCTTCCCATGTTTACGAACATATTCTACCGCTTTTCGCTGTCTATCATTGAGTTTACTCAAATCTACTTCTTTCTTAACTACTTTTTCCTTTGCCATTTTCAGATATTCTTTACTCGGAGCAAAGGTGATAAAAAAAAGTTCTCACTAAATTTAATTCTTGGATAAGGTGCATTTTCCTTTTTGCATATATTTCTCATTCTGTATAATCCTGTGCCCATTTTTTCGCCAAAATGGATCCGTGCAAATAAATCGACGAGCAAAGGATTTCTTCTGAACACAGTCTCGCCAAGCTTGAAGTGTTGCGGTTTTCGCCAGAAATTTTCAATTCTTATACTGTCCGGAAGAAACCGTAAGATATTATTATGCCCATGCTCAAAATAATCTCTATGCATTACTGAATTGATAACCGCTTCTCTGACCGCTTCGAATGGGTACTCATAAACATTCTCTCTCTGTGGTTTCCCAGTGAATCTATAAGCAACTTTTGTATATAACCTAATAAAATCCATGACTTGATCAACAATTTCAAAAAGACCACCACCTATTTCTTTTCTATCAATAACATCAACACCTTCTTTATCTTTGAATAGAGCAACTGTGAACACTGACCAGGGTATAAACTTTTGTGGCTCTGTGGCAAAAAATAGTATACCAGAGTTATTAAAGTAAAGTCTTCCTTCTTGTTTTTCTGCTGCTCCTAAATTGATCAAAATGGTCTCGATATTTGTCGATTTAGATAATCCAGCAAGCTCTAAAAAATGTAATAATTTATTTTCATCAAAGTCTTTTGGGAATTCAAATTTAGGCTCGGTCAACTCATCAAACCTGATCTTACCCTCAGCCTTGATGAAACCAATAATCTCGTCGCGTGTCATCTTTTGAGATATTGGACCAATTCTTTTATAAAATCCAGTAGAACATTTATAAGGTTTATCTGTGCCTTCTCGTACATCAACTACAATGATATTTTGAAATGTTTCTGACAGGATTTTTACCTGAGGCTGACAGTTATTTGCAATATCCTGGATTTGGGATTTCACTTGATTACTTATCTTAATGCCTTTGATTTTACTATCATCTGTGATGCCAACAAATATCCTGCCACCGGATGAATTCGCAAAGGCAAGTCGAGCTCTTTCTTATTCATACTCAACTTTCTTTTCGCCTAATAATAACAATTATTGTGGTTGTGTCAATTGGAATAACCTGTTTTTGCTTCGCAGTTATTTGTTAGATCTTGTTGCTTGTCTGAGTTCTTGATTCAGACCTTCTCACGATGTTAATGACCTCAACTATCATCCATGCCACAAAGACGAGTATCAGTCCGTTGATCACAAAGAGCAGCCAGTTCATATTCTTATAGAAATTGATTATGTTTAAGACCATGCCCCATCCAGTCATGATGACCATGAAGACCATGGGAACAGCAGTATATATGATAGGTTTCCCTTTTTTATAGAGGTAGACAGTGATGACCATGAGAGCAAGGCCAGCCAAGAGCTGATTACTCGCACCAAAGAGTGGCCAGAGAATGAGCGCACCCCCACCATCGGGTCTTGCAAGTGCAAGAAGGAGTGCAGTGAGAATGACAAATGCTGTTGCTGTATGCCGTTTTGTCAGAAATTTGATATTGAAATTCTCCGCCAATTCAGTAACAATGTAGCGTTGTATCCTGGTTGCAGTATCAAGGGTGGTAGCCGCAAAGCTCACGATAAACACTCCCAAGATAGTAAAGGCGAACGCCTTACCCAAACCAAGTGCCCTGAGAAATGTTGAGGCTCCGTCAACAAAGGCCGAGAGATTTGCACCGAGTCCAGAGGCTGCTGCCCAGTCACTATAGCGTGCGGTCCATGCCTGTAGATTGCCAATACCTGCAGTGCATGCGATAATGACAATTGTCGCGAGTGCACCTTCCATGAGCATTGAGCCGTAGCCGACGAACTGGGCATCTGCTTCATTGCCGAGCTGCTTGGATGAGGTTCCTGATGAGACAAGACTGTGAAAACCTGATATTGCTCCGCATGCGATGGTGATAAAGAGAATAGGCCACAAAGGTGGTGCGCCCTTGGGAAAGGGTATAACGGCAGGTGCACTTATCTGCGGGTGAACAACGACGAGGCCCAGTAGGAGGAGAACCATCACAACAATGAGTTCGTGTGCGTTGATGTAGTCGCGTGGCTGCAGGAGTGTGTGCACAGGAAGTACAGAGGCGATGTATGCATACACCATGAGGATAATGAGCCACGTGACGAGCGGCGAGCCAGCAATGATACCCGGCATCGTCACTGGGACATAGGTTCCTATGTAGATGGTGATGTACATAATGACGAGTGCTATAATCGATATCACTGTCACATTTGCATTTTTCTTATATACAAGGTAGCCAAGGAGAAGTGCTATAGGAATCTCGATCCACACGGGAAAGACTGCACTCGGATACATGGTGAATAGAATACCGATTATCAGTGCAAATATTGAGACCACAATGACGAGACAGAAGAAGATGACGAGTAGGAAGAGTATGCGGGATGTTGGACTCACGATGTCCTTTGTGACTTCTCCTATAGACTTCCCTCTGTTACGAACAGACACGACAAGTGCGCCAAAATCATGAACTGCTCCCATGACAATAGAGCCAACAAATACCCAGATGAGTGCTGGCACCCATCCCCAGATCACACCGATTGCAGGGCCCACGATAGGTCCTGTGCCGGCAATCGATGCGAAATGGTGGCCAAAGAGAATCTCCCTTTTTGTGGGTACAAAATCAATGCCATCATTAACTTCCTGAGCAGGAGTGACTACATTTCTGCTCAGGTTGAATATTTTGTTGCCCAGAAATCTGCCATAGGTATTATAGGCAAGGATAAATCCAATATAAACGAGTACACAAAGGAGTAGTGCATTCACGAAACCAGTCCTCCTTTCGTCTGATAGAATTTATTATAGTAATATAGAAGGTGGTGTCAACCACGAGGAAATCCTAAATGCTAAATCCGAAAATCTAAACAAATTTTAATAATCAAAATTCAAATTCTCTAAACATGATTGTTTTACAATTCTATATCTCGATATTCGGATTTTGGATTTGTTTAGGATTTAGTGCTTGGGATTTAGAGATTAATCTACCATGTATGGTCGCTCAGCGCACTTGCTTAACAGAATGCTTGACAGCGGCTTAGATATAAATAGAATGGTATGCAAAGCCAGGATAGCTCAGTTGGTAGAGCACCGGACTGAAAATCCGGGTGTCCGCAGTTCGATTCTGCGTCCTGGCATTTGTTTGTCTTGACAATTTTTTAAAATTTAATAGAATAAAGATACATGAAACGAGACCTCAGGGGTGTCGTGGTCCAAAGGCTGCGGCAACCATTGGCAGAATATAATGATTCGTTCATTAGATTATTAGAGTTAGGGAGAGAGATAGAGAGTAGACTTGAAGCCGCTACCGAGTCCATCACTACTATTCGAGGACAATTCAGCAAGCTGGTTATTGCGGTTGACACGGCATTCGAAGGTATATCTTTTTTTGATCGGGAAATCAAAAAAACAAAGGAATTTCTTGAGCGTGGGATAGCTATCGTAAATGAGTCGCTCTCTCTATCTAGTCAGGTCAGTAATGATTTGAGCAACATATCGAAATTATTTGATAGGATACACGCTGATGGTGTTCAACTCGAGGAAATTATCAAAAATATCAATACAGTTTCTGATTCTATTGAGGTTGCTTCAAGGAATGCTACTATTACTGCCTTCCATGCAGGAATACAGGGGAGAGGGTTTGAGGTCATAGCGCGCGAAATGACTGCCTTGGTGAAAAACGTACAGACGCCGACCCAAGTAATTCCTGATGTGTCTGCAGACATCATACGAGGGACCGTGGATCTGGGAAACGATTTACTCAATATGAGCAATATAATCTACGAACTCACCGAGATAAATGATACGTTTTCTCATATCACCGATGAATTGTTGGCACTCATTCCAAATATCGAAGAAGGAATAAAGGCTATTTCTGAAAGCGTTGATTCGCAGAGAGCACGCTATGAGACATTGGAGAAGGAGAATGAAGAATCAGCGCATTGGTTAAACGATATCTATGATGTCGCGCGGTCTTCCACAATTCTGGAAATTTCCCTTGAGACAATGTTTAGAAGAATCAACAATATTAAAGAAAATCTTTTCAATGTCACTGATGATTCTAGTTTCGGATACTTATATGATTCCTTTAAAATTGCTCTTGCTGGCATAGCAGATTGGTCTGACAAGACAGGAGAAGGGACAGGCAAAGACCTTGCCGCATTTGGTGTCGAATACCCTGAGCGACTAATGGTGCACCTTGCTGCTGAGACAAATCAACTCCACAGCGTCATAAAACAGATTACCGATGAGATGAAGAATTGGTTAAAAACCAACATCTTAGCAACTGATGTACTCTCCCGCGGTATCTCGTTCTATCATGATATACAAGGTAATCTTGGTCAGTTAGGCAAAAAACTTTCCACTATACGAGAGAAAGCAACAAAGATTGAGAAGCCGCTCAACGATTTAAGAAAGATAACAGAACGTTCTAAGGTGTTGGCATTATATGCTGGTATCGAGAGTGTACGCAGTGGAGAGCGTGCGCCGTCATTAGGTACGGTCACAGAAGAAATAAGGTCATTGTCTGAGAAGTCCACTCTATTTGTTGATAAAATAGGTGAGGTGAGAATAGATATGTCCAAAAATTTTCAACAATTATCTTTGTTTATCATGAAAAGTATGAGCGATGTTGAACAAGGCATGGGTTCTCTACAGAACGCAATTGATCTTCTTGAGCAGAACAAAAAAATACTCGAACATTGTGATAATCTTTTGCAAGAGATGAATGACGTTACCGACCGCATGAGAACACATTGTAATTCTTTAAGCACACAGATGCGGAATTTCAATCATAATTACGAAGACATTACTCATGCCTTTGAGCAATACGTGCGCACTATACGTGCGACTTCACACACATCCCGAAAGATCCTTGAGATAGTGGATCACTGCACAGCAGATGTCTCGATCTTAGAAAAAAAACACAAAACAATTACCTTTCGACAATCGGTTGAGCCGATAGTTCTGGACCCTGCGTTCAAGACTGATGCACGAAGCCATGAAATTATTGAGCAGATATTTGCTGGACTCCTGACATTTGACTCTTCTAACCACCTCATGCCAAGCATTGCCGATACCTTCTCTGTCTCGAAGGATGGTCGTATTTGGGACTTTCGTATAAAGAGAGGGGTGAAGTTTCACAATGGTGATATCATGACAGCCAGACATGTTGCCGATACAATAGCAAGAGTAAAGAACGGACCCAACGTGAGTTTTGTCGATTATCTTGAAACCGTAACAGTATTGGATGAGTACCGATTAAGATTTGTTCTTCAGTACCCCTTTCTACCATTTCTCGCCAATTTGGCATGCGGTGTGCTCGACATAACGCCCAAAGGATTCTCTCCAGAGCATCCCATCGGTGCTGGTCCTTATCGTTTTGTGCATTGGGATAAGAACAATGAGTTGATCCTCGAGGCCTTTGAGGATTTTTTTGATGGCCGCCCTCCGATCGACAGAATTGTTGTTAAGATAATATCCGACAACCAGGAGGCGGTTTGTCAGTTTAACAATGGCAACATTTCATTAATGCAAGTGTCACCTGATATCGTCCGAGAACTTGACGCTGCTGATATCGTATCAGGTCCAGGTCTTTCTACTGAATACATCGGTATCAATGTTTCCATTGATACCCCATTTAAGAACAGAAAAGTCCGTCAGGCGATGAATTATACAGTCGACAAAAATCATTTTGCTACTGACTTAATGCATGGACACGCATTACCTGCATATGGTGTTTTTCCTCCTGGTATGTTTGTGTATAACAAAAATCTTATTGGTTACCGATATGATATAGAGAAGGCTAGACAATTAATGCGAGAAGCAGGGTATGGTGGTGGTATTGATGGTACGTTTGCGTTTGATATAAGAAAGAGCGATGTTGCGATACAAAGAGCCGAGTATATAAAAGAGTGTTTCGAAAAGATTGGTATCAAGGTGATACTCAATCCCCTTCTCTGGAAGGACTTGTTGGAGAAGACATACCGTGGTGAGAGTCTTCTCAACATGAAAGGTTGGGTCTCTGATAATGGTGATCCAGATAATTTTATGTATCCTCTTTTTCACTCTAAGAGCTGTGGACGAGCAGGGAATACTTCATTTTATTACAATCAGAAGGTTGATGAGATGATTGAACGTGCAAGATTTGAAAAGAGTAGTAAAAGGCGTAGTAACATTTATAATGAGTTAGAAAGAATAATTGTTGAAGATGCCCCTTGGGTTTTTCTCTCTCATGGTGTCGATGTCTACGCAGTGAGTAAGCAACTTCATGGCTTTAAAGTTGATCCTTTTGGTATTGTGAGATTCAGATATCTGTGGAGTTCTTCATGAAAACGATGATTGTTTTTCGACTCGGTGATGAGCGTATAGCCTTAGACATAAATAAGGTTTGTGAAGTGACAGAAGCACAAAGCCCAGTGCCGGTCCCCAAATCTCCCCAATTTGTGTTGGGGTTGATAAATATCAGGGGAAATATAATTCCTGTGCTTTCTCTTAAGAGACGACTAGGCATTGAGGGCGATGAAACAGGCAGTCTTTTGCTCATTGTTGAAGATAGTGGAAGAGTGGCGGCGATCAAAGTGGATGAATTGTATGGAACCAAGAAATTTAGTGAAAAGCATATCAAGCGCCGTAGAAAAATTGTCTCGATGAAAAAAGGAAGAGATTTTTTTCATGGAGTATACGATGGAGAGAAGGAACCAATACTCATTTTAGATTTAGAGAGGACATTATCAAAGGAGGATCGATGAGGCTTCTCGTAGTGGACGATGCAATGTTCATGCGTCGTATGCTCAGCGATATTTTAGAAAAGGGTGGACACACTGTCTGTGGCGAGGCATCGACAGGTAGAGAGGCAATTGAGCGTTACAAAGAGCTGAAACCCGACCTTGTCACAATGGATATTATAATGCCTGATATGAGTGGAATCGAGGCGGTCAAGGAAATAAGGAAGATCGATCCTCATGCAAAAATCCTCATGGTTTCCGCAATGGGACAACAAGCGCTTGTTCTGGAGGCAGTACAGTCCGGTGCGCTAGACTATATTGTGAAACCTTTTCAACCATCAAGAGTTTTGGAATCGATCGAACGTATTTTCAAAGAATAGATGACAGAATATCTCGAACTTTTCATCAAAGAGTTAGAGGAATACACAAGACAGCTGAATAAGCACTTACTCAAACTCGAACTGGACAGGAAGGAAACACGATTAATAATTGAAGTTTTCCGTATTTTCCATACAATTAAAGGAATGTCACAGACAATGGGATTCAGTTCGCTTGTGGATGTTAGTCACAGCATTGAGGATGTGCTCACTGATGTCAAGACGAAGGGTGAAATTAGTTCCAATCTCGTTGATTTTCTCTTCACGGTGATTGATTTTCTTGCTCTGTCTGTTAATGCCCTGAAGAATAAGGAGTCACTGCCTCGGTCGACTGAGATTCTCGATGCACTCCAGAAAATCAAGGGCGGTAAGGATTTGCGTTCTATAAAACCAAGGGGACCTTCAATTGGGATTTCAGATATCCGTGTTAAGATGGAAAAGCTTGACACGCTGTTCAATCTCGCAAATGAATTGATGATTGTTAGATCACGATTGACAAAAATGAGTAAGGAGATGGACAACACACGATTACAGATTCTCAGCGAGACAGCATCAAGGCTGATCTCCTCGCTTCAGGATGAAGTTATGAGATTGAGAATGCTGCCTCTCTCCATAGTTTTTGATTTCTTCCCCCGTTGGATGAGAGATGAGGCGAAGTGTCAGAACAAAGACGTGAGTTTAGAAATTATTGGTGAAGACATTGAGGTTGATCGATCCATTATCGAGGTGCTTAAAGAACCGTTGCTTCATTTACTCAGGAATGCGCTCGACCACGGGGTTGAGGTATATGGCCCAGAGACAAAGGAAAGAGGTGAGATTTTTCTGAAGGCAGTGAGGGAAAAGGATAGGATAAGCATCTCGGTGAGTGATAATGGCAAGGGAATCGATGTGGAGGAGGTACGTCGTCAGGCAATTCAGAGAAAAATCATCACTGAAAAAGAAGCTCAATATTATACAGATCATGATTTTTTTCGTCTGTTAACTCACCCTGACTTTTCTACCAAAAAGAGGGTATCAACTGTGTCGGGTCGCGGCATTGGATTGAACATAGTGAGTTCAAGTGTTGCCAGGCTTGGCGGTAGATTATTAATAAACTCAAAGAAGGATGAGGGTTCTTGTTTCACACTCGAGCTTCCCATAAGTCTTGCAATGGTTCGTGCAATGATTTTCAATCTTAATGGGCAACGATTTGCTCTCCCACTTAATTATGTTCGAGAGACATTTTTTATGTCAGATGAATTATTGAAGACCGTATATCACCGTGAACTATATCCTCTGCGAGATGAGATTTTACCATTGATAAGACTCAGCAATAGATTAGCGTGTGTTGATAAAGAAGGTAGAAAGTCAGTCATTGTTATTGAGTATGATGGAAAACGGAGAGGACTTATTGCCGATGAGATTCTCGATGAGGTAGATATTGTCGCCAAGAAACTGGATCCACTCATTGCTATTCCACTGTATTCAGGCTGTTCGATATATGCTGATGGCCTGCCGATATTAATCTTAGATCCGAGGGGTTTGAATGATTGATGCACGGCGTCTCACTTCTGAACAGCTCGATGCGTTAAGAGAAGTTGCCAGTATTGGAAGTGGTCATGCTGCTACATCACTATCTCAGTTGCTGAGTAAAAAAGTTATGGTTCGAGTACCAAAGATTCTGACCGGTCCATTAGAAAACGTTATATTGAAGATTGCTGATCCCAATGATGTAGTTGTCTCTGTTCTCCTCTATTTTCTGGGCGATCTCACTGGTCGTACCTTATTGCTCTATCCTTTTGAAGATGCGCAGGAACTTACATCCCTTCTCATGCCCGCAGTACAGCAAAATCCTGAAGAGGTTCAGGAGTCGCTATTAAAGGAGGTTTCAAATATTTTGTCGTGTTCATACATAAATGCATTAGGAGAACTTTTAGGGTTCTTAATGCTCCCTTCTGTTCCTGGCATGATTGTTGATATGGTCGGTGCTGTGCTCTCGAGTGTGGTGCTCGAGTTTGGCAATGAGAAAGATTTTGTATTCTGCGTGGAGACCGAATTCGATTTTGGTGATGCAAGGAAGCCTCTCAGTACGTATTTTTTGTTGCTTCCTGATACTATAAGTTTGGAGTTAATTCTGAAAAAACTAGATTTGGCAAAATGATATCACAAGAAGAACTAAAAATTCTGAAAAATTTTGCATCACGAATACCTCAAGATGATGCAGGAGCCCATAATAATCTCGCTATTGTGTATTATAACAAAGGTATGTATGACGAGGCAATCGAAGAATTAGAGAAGGCACTCAAGGTAGATCCGAACTTTGTTCTTGCTCGAAATAACCTTGATCTTGTCTTGAAGAAAACAGGTCGTCTGGAAGAGAAGGTCGAGCGGCTCGCTCGGAGTATCAAAACCGGGCAGTACGATGAAAAGAAAAGTTTAGAACTCGCTGAAACCTATAGAAAATTGAATCGTTATTCCCAATCAATTATATTTTATAGGAAAGTTATAGATTCTAACCAGAGATCATTCGAAGCTCATTATGGACTTGGCATAACGCTCAAATTGTTAGGGAAATATGATGACGCATTGGAAGAGATGAAAAAGGCTCTTGAAATAAGAACGTCTCCAGAGGTATACAGAGTATTCGGCGAAATCTATTTTAATAAAGGTGTGATTGATCTTGCCATAAAGAGTTTTAAAGAATCTATTAGGCTTGATCCGACCTCAGCCGAGGGACATTTCCTGTTGGGCTTTGCGCTCGGAGAAAAGGGTAAGACCGATGAGAGTCTCGCGTCGGTTAAAAAGGCTATTGAACTCAATCCGGCACTAGCCCAGTTTGAACCCAATCTTCCTATTGATATCAAAAAACATAAGGGCCATTGGGAATTCTTAAAAGAACAACTCGGTGTGCCAAAGATTACAGAAAGTGAATATCAGGTCCATTATAATCTTGGTATGACATACCGTCATAAGGGTCTGTTTGATGAAGCGAAAAGAGAATTTGATGAATGTTTGAGGTTACAAGGAGATAATCCAGATCTGAATACAGCGCTTGGCGAGGTTTGCATATATTTGGATAGATTGGATGATGCAGTGAAATATCTGCGGTATGCATTGGACTCAGACTTTGATTCGATCAGATGCGCGAATGCACTCGGTGTCGCCCATTGTTTGAATGATGAGCTTGATGAGGCAGTAGAACTTTTCCATAAGGCACTCGCAATGCAGGAAGACTTTGCACCGGCGCTCAACAATATCGGAGTGTGTCAATTTCATCGGGGAAGGATTGAAGAATCATGCGAATGCTTCACAAAGGCAATGGAGCAAGGGAATTCAGATGGGCGTTTTAACCTTGGTATGTATTACCTAAAACAAGGTAATCATGATAATGCACTTAAGCTGTTCAGTGACGATACAGCCGATGACTATTTTGGAAAGGGACTCGTGTATGTTGAGTTAACTCAGTATGATGAAGCCATGGATTTTTTCAACAAGACTTTGTCTATCGTGCCGAATCACGCCGGTGCGCACTACAATATTGGTTTTATTCTGACTAAGCTCGGTAAATACGCACAAGGGCTTGACTATATAAGAAAGGGGATAGAAAGCGAGGCAAACTATGAGCAGGAAAAATTCCGTCTTTCGTTAGGGCCTGAACTTGCTGGATTTGGACCACATTATACGGTACGTGTGAGTAAAGAGGCAGGGGTTGAGACAAGGAAACAAGAAGGACAAGGAAGCGAGATGCAGAGCGCGACACAGTATATTACGAATGCAGAAAATTATCTAAAGCAACAAGAATTTGAAAGTGCTCTCAACATGGTAGATCAAGCACTC
>Ga0209636_10004153_pt1 | contig 14785 bp, 11 predicted proteins | sample DeeMarSWOR152_54_FD_187464 | JGI IMG/M metagenome (GOLD analysis project Ga0209636, IMG submission 187464) | Marine sediment microbial communities from White Oak River estuary, North Carolina - WOR-1-52-54 (SPAdes) (version 2) | ecosystem: Environmental > Aquatic > Marine > Intertidal zone >...
GTTGGTGGCAATGTATCCTTTATCATCAATAAGTATCCCGGACCCAGCAACATATTCCGTATACTGCTGACCAAAAAAACCAGAGACGACTATCTCTGTGGTTACGGAAACCACCGAAGGCATTACCTTGGCAACTACCGGGCGGAAATCAGGCAAAGGAGTAGTTGGTTCATCCTCTAAGGGGAATGTCCAATCGGAATCAGTGTACTGGGCTGTGTTATTAGACTGGGGTGGGTTAGATGTTGGGGAACGTGGTAGAGCCCAAATACCGATACTTAACCCCACCGCTATTAGTATTACGAAAGCCAAAATATATTTTTTAGACATTTTCCGTCACGCTTATTATAGCATTGTCACCTTCTCTACAAAAAATCTGTGCCCGAATTCAGAACAGAGTGTGCCAAATCATTTGAACAAAGCAGACTTGACAATTTAGAATCTTACTTTCTATAATGAAAAGAAACCCAGGCTTGCTTCGTCTTTTAGGATCGACCTACAAGATTTGGCTTTCTCTATACTCTTGTAATAAGCAGTGAGTAAGTATATTTTCATTACTGGCGGCGTAGTTAGTTCTGTAGGCAAGGGAATTTCGGTAGCCTCTATCGGTAAAATATTGAAAAGCCGTGGCCTAGCTGTCTCTGTGCAGAAACTTGATCCTTACTTGAATGTTGACCCTGGGACAATGTCTCCTTATCAACATGGTGAAGTGTTTGTTACTCAAGATGGAGCCGAGACTGATTTGGATTTAGGGCATTATGAGAGATTTATCGGAGTGGAGCTAACCCAAGCTTCTAACGTCACTTCCGGTCAAGTATATTCTTCGGTCATTGCTCAGGAGAGGCGAGGGGATTTTCTGGGAGGTACAATTCAGGTTGTTCCTCATGTAACCAATGAAATAAAGAGTAGGATAAGGAAAGTAGCTGAAATATCCAAAGCAGAGTTAGTTATTGTTGAAGTTGGCGGCACTGTGGGGGATATTGAAGGGCAACCCTTCCTCGAAGCTATAAGGCAGATGAGAAAGGATGAAGGCAGGGATAATGTGCTGTACATTCACGTCACCTTTTTACCACACATCGCCGCCACCGATGAGTTAAAGACCAAGCCTACTCAACACAGCGTCAACGAGCTAAGGAGAATTGGTATTCAGCCCGATGTTATACTATGTCGCAGCGATAAGGAAATATCGGGAGGGGTAAAGGATAAAATATCGCTATTTTGTGATGTAGATAAAGAGGCGGTTATCTCTCTGGTTACCAGCGAAACCATTTACGAGGTGCCCCTATTGCTTGAGGATGCCGGCTTAGGAGAATTCATAGTTCGCCGATTGGGATTAAGGGCTGGGAAGAGCAATTTAGAAGAATGGCGAGACATAGTAACCAGACTGAAAGCCCCCAAAGAGGCCGTAATCATTGGGTTGGTAGGCAAATACGTAGAGCTCCGAGATGCTTATTACTCAGTGCGCGAAGCATTGTGCCATGCAGCATTAGCTCACAAGCGTGCAGTGAAGATAGAATGGTTGGATTCAGAGCAATTGGATGGCATGGCCGATGATAAGCTTGGGCAAGTTCAGGGGATAATCGTTCCTGGCGGCTTTGGCTACCGAGGAATCGAGGGCATGATAAAAGCTGCCAAATTTGCCAGAGAAAGGGAAATCCCTTACTTGGGTCTATGCTTGGGGATGCAAACTATGGTCATCGAATTTGGTCGTCATGTCTTTCATACTGACAAAGTAAATTCCACTGAATTTGATGCTAGTAGTGCTTATCCTGTCATCGACCTCCTTCCCGAACAGCGTGGCGTGGAGCAAAAGGGAGGAACTATGAGGCTCGGGACTTATCCTTGCCATCTGGTAGCGGGAACATTAGCAGCTCGTGCCTATGGCTCTGAAGTGGTCTATGAAAGGCATCGCCACCGTTACGAGTTTAATAATCTTTTCCGCCAGCCACTAGAAGAAGCCGGTCTCGTACCATCCGGGGTATCGCCCGATGGGAAACTAGTGGAAATCACTGAATTACGGGAGCATCCCTGGATGCTAGCCTGCCAGTTTCACCCTGAGTTCAAATCTCGCCCCGATTCTCCTCACCCGCTATTCTCAGGGTTTATTGGGGCGGCCAAGGAAACGCTTGTTGAAGGTGCTCAAACAAGCCTACCTTTAAATTAAGAGGATGAAGATATTCTTAGATACTGCCAATGTAGAGCATATCCGCCATGGGGTGAGACTAGGGGTTGTTACAGGCGTAACTACCAACCCTAGCCTTGTATCAAGAGAAGGCAAGGTTGATTATCGAAAGTTAGTCCAGGAAATCTGCTCCATTGTCCCTGGCCCGGTATCTACTGAAGTGTTAGGCCAGGATGTCCAAACAATGGTGGCTGAGGCCAGAGAAATAGCCAAATGGGCGAAGAATATCGTGGTTAAGATACCAGCTAGTCTTGAAGGAGTGGAAGCTACCTCGGTGCTGGCCAGTGAAAACATAAAGGTGAATTTCACTCTATGCTTCACCTTGAACCAGGCTTTGCTGGCAGCGGAAGCAGGTGCCACTTTTGTAAGTCCTTTTGTGGGTAGGTTGGATGACATTGGTGAAGATGGTATGAAAGTGGTGGCTGACATCGTGGAATACCTCGATTATTATCAACTACCCACTCAGGTTATCGCTGCTAGCATCAGACATCCTCAACATTGTTTAGTGGCAGCTAAGATTGGCGCTCATATTGCTACAGTGCCCTACGAGGTGTTACTAAAAATGATACGACACCCTCTAACAGATATCGGCATTGAGCGTTTTAGAGATGACTGGAAGAAGGTAATGGCGAGGGAGGAATTGCTGTAGAAGCTCCCACAAAACCATAAATATAGAGGAAAAAAGATATTTAGAGGGAGGTTACTATGTCAACTATGGTGCAACTAGAAAGCAAAAATCGAGATGAGCTGGAGGCGATGGCTAAGGAGTGTGGCATCGCTGGTTACACTACTTTGAAGAAGTCCGAGCTTGTCTACCGCATCTTGCAAGCGGAAGCGCAGCAACAGGGAAATATATTTATAACAGGCATACTGGAAACCATAAGTGAGGGCTATGGCTTCTTACGACAGGATACTTTCCGGCGTGGCGCTAATGATGTCTATGTATCAAATTCACAGATCCGTCGTTTCAACTTAAAAGATGGCGATGCTGTTTGCGGCCAGGCTAGACCTCCTAAAGAAGCCGAAAAATATTACAGCTTACTTCGAGTAGACAGTATTAATGGAATTGACTCTGAACTGGCAAGGACACGCCGCAATTTCGGTTCATTGACACCCATTTTTCCAAATAAGCTCATCAATCTGGAAACAACGTCGGATGAGATATCTACCCGTCTAATCAATCTGGTAGCACCTATAGGCCGGGGGCAAAGAGGACTTATTGTATCCCCACCTAAGGCAGGCAAGACTGTACTTCTTCAAAAAATCGCCAACGCTGCAACCACTAATTACGATGACATTCACCTTATGGTTTGTCTTATTGGAGAAAGACCCGAAGAGGTCACTGATATGAAGAAGTCAGTTAAAGCCGAGGTTATTGCTGCCACCTTCGATGAACCAGTAGAAAGCCAGACTCGGGTAGCGGAATTAGCATTGGAGAGAGCCAAAAGACTAGTAGAAATGGGCAAAGATGTGGTTATACTCCTTGACGGCATTACCAGACTTACAAGAGCCTACAACTTAGCTTTGCCTCCTAGCGGGCGTACTTTATCTGGTGGTATTGATTCAACAGCCTTGCATCCTCCCAAGCGGTTCTTCGGTACTGCTCGCAACATTGAGGAGGGAGGAAGTCTAACCATCATTGCTACTTGCCTCGTGGATACCGGCAGCCGCATGGATGACCTCATATATGAGGAGTTTAAGGGAACGGGTAATATGGAACTCCACTTAGATAGAAAATTATCTGAGCGGAGAATCTTCCCAGCTATAAATATTATGCCTAGCGGCACGAGGAGGGAAGAGCTTTTGCTGGATGAAAATACCTTGAAACAAGTATGGCTACTCAGGCGTGTGATTAATATGATAGATAGCGACTCACCTAATCACGGCGAGGCTACACAAAGGATCTTGGAAAGGCTAACCAAGACAAAGAATAACGCTGAATTCTTGGCCACTCTATCTAAGGATATCTAAGGAATATTATTACCCCCGCTGCCACTCTGAGCGAAATGAAGAAACGAAGCAATCCCACCTGGCTAGACAAAGTCAAACTAAGAGTTAAGAAAAACTTGGGCATGAATATTGTTCTCTGTGACACCTGTCAATGGAACTGGAGAAGTGCTTGTCATCACCCAGAGCGCCCCAACGCCACCTGGTGCCCTGATTACAAAAGGAAGGGAAAATAACTAAATTCCCGCTTATTTAAGCTGGTCTCTGGAATAGTCGAGAACCCTTCTGGCCACGATGAGCATATTAATCTGCCCCGTTCCTTCAAAGATATCATTTATTTTGGCATCCCGCATCCACTTCTCCAATAAGTATTTTCGAGAGTAGCCCAGAGGTCCCATAATCTCAACCGCTTTCTGGGTGATTTTGGTAACGGCAAGGCCAGCTTTTGCTTTAGCCATCGATGCCTCCAGGTTATTGGGTTGAAGCTGGCCCATCATCCATAGAGATCGCAGGGTAAGCAGCTTGGCCGCTTTATAATTCGCTTCCATTTCTATTACATCCCGTTCCAGGGCGGTGAGCTTCTGCTTGGGTACGCCATAGCGTATCGTTATGCCTTCCTTCTCCAGTGTTTCTTTAACAAAATCCAGGGCAGCACGTCCGACACCGATGGCCATAGCAGCCACAATAGGTCGTGTGGCATCAAAAGTTGCCATTGCGCCTTTGAAACCTTTGGTTTGGGACTTATCTACCTTTTTGACCTCCGGGTTGCCCAATATGTTTTCAAAAGGAATACGGCAGTTATCGAAAATGAGAGTAGCTGTATCACTGGCTCTGATCCCCAGCTTTTTCTCGAGTTTTTCCATTCTCATTCCTGGGGTTCCAGCCGGCACCACAAAAGATTTCATCCCAGCTCGTCCGGCCGATTTGTCCACTGTTGCCCAGACTACTACCAGTCCGCCGGGATTTTCTGCGGCACGCTTCCCCCAGGTGACAAAGATCTTCTCACCATTGAGCACCCACTCGGCACCATCATGGACAGCAGTGGCACTGATGGCAGAAGTATCCGAGCCACAGCCAGGCTCTGTCATTGCCATGGCACCCCATTTCGGTTCTCCTTCATTAAAGCTACCCAGAAAACGTTGCATCTGCTCTTTTGTGCCCGAGGCGAAGATAGCGGCACCGCCGAGTCCCGGACCGGGAACACATAAGAAAAGACCCGCGTCTCCCCAGCACAGCTCTTCGATTCTAAGAGATGCTGTTACGTCCAGACCGAGGGCTAATGTGTTTTTATTTCTTTCCGCCCACGCCCTGTCAATGAGTTCCTGCGGGCTTTCGTGTTCATGCTCGTCGTAATAACGGCTTATAGGCCGAAATAGCTCCTCGACAAACTCGTGAGCTATCCTGATTGCCTCTTTCTGTTCTGGAGTCAGTTCAAAATCTATCATTATGCAATACCTCCTTTTATACTATAGCCATGCCGTCAAAAGTGACAAAGCCGCGGCCATTCCTTAGCCAAAGCTCCACCGGATGCTCGCGAACATAACCATGTCCACCCAAGATCTGTACAGCACGGTCAGTTACCATCATAACCATATCGTCGGCGTATGCCTTTACCAGAGATGCTTCTTTAGTCGCCTCTCCCTTTCGGTCTAATTTCCAAGCGGCCTCCCAGGTCATTAATCTGGTAGCATCGATTTCAATTGCCATCTCCGCCAACATGAAGGCGATTGCTTGGCGGGAAGCGATGGGTTCCCCAAAGGCAACACGCTCCTTGGCATAGTCCCTAGAGTATTCGAAGGCAGCCTTGGCTAACCCTGTGGCCATTGCCGACAACGCCACCCGCGAACAATTCATGATACGGTTAAAATCACATCCTTTTTCACCGCCCAACCGGTTCTCCTTAGGAATGCGGCAGTTTTTCAGGCTAATCTCGTATGTAGCCAGAGCTCTTATGCCCATATTCTTTTCCTGCTCGCCAATTTCAAGCCCCTTTGTGCCTTTTTCAATGATGAAACCCTGGCTGCTGCCATTTTCTGCTGCATAGACAAGCAACAAGTCAGCTTCAGCAGCTAGGGGCACATAACACTTCTCACCATTAAGAACATACCCATCGCCATCAGGTCGGGCGGTGGTTGATAGAGAATAAGGGTCGAAACCAAAGCGTGGCTCAATGAGGGCAGCAGTGGCTGCCTTATACTTCTCATCACAGAAAAGCGGCAGATATTTCTTTTTTTGCGTCTCAGCGCCCATCTCCAGGACAGGATATGCAAACAGAGCCGGACAGAGGATATGCATTGTTATTGAAAGGTCACCCCAGGCCAATTCCTCTGCTATCAGCGAACCTGTGATAGCAGAGTGCTCCCCGCCGGGTCCGCCATACTCCTCAGGTATACTGCTGGAAGTAAGCCCCATCTTCCAGACAGTATCTATAACACTGTCAGGAATCTCACCATTCTCGTCGCATTGCCGGTATATTTTGCGCATCTCATCATTGGCAAACTGCTTTGCCATGCTCACAATCATTTGTTGTTCTTCTGTTGGGCTAAATGAAATCATATCACGCTCCTTTCAACGCAAGTCATAGCTTGAACGTTTGTAATTAGTAGCATATCTTTAATAAGCAATTGATGGGAACGCTGTATTATATAGGATATGGAGAAAAACTTTCAAACGCTCTCTTATAGCCTGATTGACATTAAAGCTGACACCTTCTAAAATCAAGAAAGTGACTAAAGCATCCGACGAAAATTTCACAATTTTCGTGGAGACTCAGTGTCTAATTTGGACTGAATTTGCTGGAGGCCCCCAAAAGTCGCAGGGCTTATTGGGGTTGATTTAGTAAGTGACTGGTGACGAACTTAGACAAGCCTTTCTAAGCTTTTTTCAGGATAGAGGACATAAGATTATCCCCAGCTCCTCTTTATTGCCGCGCAACGACCCTACTTTACTGTTGACTAGCGCTGGCATGGTGCAAATTAAGCCATATTTCCTGGGATTGGAGACCCCACCTAGCCGGCGGTTAGCTTCCTGCCAGAAGTGCTTTCGCACCACTGATATAGATTCGGTGGGCGATAGCAAACACCTCACCTTCTTTGAGATGCTGGGTAATTTCAGTGTCGGTGATTATTTTAAAAAAGAAGCTATTTTGTGGGCCTGGGACTTTGTTACCAAGTATTTGAAACTGCCTGAGGAGCGGCTCTGGGTAACCATTTACCTTGACGATGATGAAGCCTTCGCCTATTGGCGGGAGGTTGGCGTCCCCGCTGGGAAGATATTGCGCTTCAGCGAAGAGGACAACTTCTGGGGGCCGGTTGGCGATTCCGGTCCCTGTGGACCATGCAGCGAGATTCATTACGACCTCGGTGAAGAGTTTGGCTGTGGTAAAGCTGAATGCAAGCCTAATTGTGAATGTGGTCGCTTCTCTGAGATATGGAATCTGGTATTCACCCAATACAATCAAGACCAAAATGGACAACGCACTCCTTTACCCAAACCGAACATCGATACCGGTATGGGACTGGAGAGGACTTTAGCCGCTATCCAGGGCAAGCCTTCCCCTTATGAAACGGATTTGTTTTCTCCTTTGATAGACCGCATTTGCCACTTGTCGAAGAAAGAATACGGTCGGGACGAGAATACCGACCGAGCCATTAGAATTGTGGCTGAGCATTCACGCGGCATTGCCTTTCTTATCGCAGATGGCGTAGTGCCTTCCAACGAAGGCAGGGGATATGTCCTGCGGCGGATACTCAGGCGTGCTTCGCTTTTTGGCAGGAAACTGGGATTGAACGACCCTTTCCTTAATGAAATGGCTGAGGTTGTCGTTAGCACAATGAGCCACATATATCCTGAGCTTATGGATAAGCGAAACTCGATTACCGATGTAATTAGGGCAGAAGAGGAGAAGTTCATTACTACCTTAGATACCGGACTTAACTTGGTGGAAAAGCTAATTGGCGAAGCTTCAGCTCAAGGGAGAGAGGGGCTAACAAGTGATGAGGTATTCAGACTTTACGACACCTATGGCTTTCCCCCAGAGCTAACCGCCGAGATTGCCAGAGAAAAAGGCCTGTCTATAGACTGGGAAGGTTTCCAGGCTGAGATGGAGAAGCAGCGGGAAAAGGCCAGGTCAGGACAAAAGTTCGTTGACTTGAGTGGTCACAGCGCAGGGAAAGCAATGGTCAAGGGCAAGCTTACGGTCATACGTAAGCAAACAGATTTTATTGGCTATCGAAAATACAGCTCTAAGTCAAAGGTTCGCGATTTGGTAATTAACGAAAGTTCTGTGCGAAGTATACCTGCAGGTAATGAGGTTGATGTGATACTTAACAAAACTCCTTTCTATGGCGAGATGGGTGGGCAAGTAGGCGATAGCGGCGAAATCAACAGCCAGAAGGGAAAAGTTGCCGTCACAAATACCCTTAAAACTCCTTCGGACGTGATAATACACCGAGGCGAAGTGGTTGAAGGGAGCATATCCATTGGCGATGAAGTGGAGGCTAAAATTGATATCGCCCACCGCCTCGATATTGCTCGCAACCACACTGCCACCCACCTCCTTCAGGCTGCTTTAAGGCAAACATTGGGCAGCAATGTTTATCAAAAAGGCTCATTAGTAGAGCCTGAAAGGTTTAGATTTGACTTCTCTCATCTGACCTCTCTATCCGAGGAGGAACTCAAAGAAATTCAGAGACAGGTTAACGAATGGATACGCCTGAACTTGAAAGTGAAAGCAAAAAAACTCCCTTATACACAGGCCATTGCTGAGGGTGCTGTTGCCTTGTTTGAGGAAAAATACGGAGAAGAGGTTCGGATGCTGGAAATCGGGGAGCCAGCAATAAGTAAAGAACTCTGTGGTGGCACTCATGTGAGTTCAACGGGAGAAATTGGCATACTTTTGATAACCAGTGAAAGCAGTATTGGCACAGGACTGCACCGAATTGAAGCGGTAACGGGCAGAAAAGCTGAATCTCTAATTGAATCTCGCTTGACTGCTTTGCAGAGCACAGCCAAAGAAATAGAAGGCTCGCTCGAAGAGGTTCCTGGTAAGGTAAAAGTTCTCATTAACGAGCTGGAAGCAGGGCGTAAGAGAGCGCTTTCACTAGAAAGGGAGCTATCGCGCAGGATAGCAGAGGATTTGCTTGGGCAAGCCGAGCAGGTAAGTGGTGTGACAATTCTGGCTGCCAGAGTGCCAGCATTGACCATGCCTATCCTCAGGGAAATGGGCGATATATTGCGAAACAGGCTAAAGAGTGCCATAGTGGTTTTGTCTACAGTCTATAATGGTAAGCCGAACTTTTTAGCCATGGTGACTCCTGACCTGATAGATAAAGGGTTTCATGCCGGCGACATTATTAATCAAGTAGCCAAGGTTACTGGTGGGGGTGGTGGTGGCAAGGCTACTATGGCTCAAGCCGGCGGAAAAGATGCCACCAAGATTGACGAAGCTCTGAAATTAGTCCATAAACTGATTCAAAAGGTTTGATATGCGCAGCTTGGGGCTAGATGTCGGAGGCGAGAGAACTGGGGTAGCTATAAGCGACCCCCAGGGTATTTTAGCTACTCCTCTAACTGTGCTTGCCAGTAAAGATGAAGATGCCCTTATAAATGAGATTCTAAAGCTTGTGGAACAGTATAAGGCAGAGTACATTGTAGTTGGCTTGCCTCGCCGCTTAAACGGCGAGCTGGGAAAACAAGCTAGTAAGGTAACAGTTTTCACCGATAAATTGTCACGGCGGGCGAAGCAAAGCAATCTCAACCAGCTTGATATACAATTATGGGATGAACGACTCTCTACCAAAGCTGCCAAGCGCTTGAGAATGGAGGCTGGTGGCAAGAGAAGTAAACTGCGCCCCGGGTCGAAACGAGGAACCAGAAATCACGGCTTTTCAACTAGAACCGGAGTAGATGCCATAGCAGCGGCCTTTATCCTCCAGGGTTTTCTGGATAGCCACCACCAGGGCAATACCGAAGGATCTTAAGCGATGTCGAGATACGTAGGCCTAATCGGTTATCCTCTTAAGCATTCTATCTCTCCTTATTTCCAGCAGGCAGCTCTGAATTATTATCGACTTGATATTCGCTATGAAGCTTGGGAGACAGATCCAGCCCAACTTCAAGACAAAGTGAATAATCTAAGAAAACCTCACAATATAGGAGCTAACGTAACCGTGCCCTATAAAGAGGCAGTTTTACCTTTATTAGATGAAGTTGACGATCTGGCGGGTTCCATCGGTGCCGTCAATACCATAGTCAAAAAGGATGATAAACTTCTGGGTTTTAATACTGATGCCTACGGTTTTATCGAGGCGCTAGACAAAGAAGGGCACTTTGCCCCTGAAAGAAAGCGGGTGGTCATCCTGGGTGCTGGTGGGGTAGCCAGAGCAGTGGGTTTTGTCTTGGTACAAAGGAAAGTGGCCTCACTGGCTATTACCGATGGTATCTTTGAACGAGCCAGTGCGTTGGCCGATAATTTGGTGAGGCATATCAAAGGAGCTTCATTAAGCTTGAAGGACTTGGAGCCGGATGTCACTGCTTTTCAGTGGCAGAATCTAAGCTCAGCTAAAACTTTTGATAAATGTGATTTAATAGTCCATTGCACTACAATAGGAATGAAGGACAGTCCTCAAGAAGGACAATCACCTTTGAGTCTTGAAGTAATTCCTAAAAACATCTTAGTATATGATGTGGTATATAACCCCTGGCTGACACCCTTGCTAAGGCTAGCACAAAAGGCCGGGACTAATATACTTGGCGGATTGCCTATGTTAGTATATCAAGGAGCGGCTTCCTTCAAGCTATGGACAGGAAAAGAAGCTCCAGTTGACATAATGTTTAATAAGGCTAAGGAAACATTGACAGGAGGAATGGAGTGAAGAAAAAGGCAATAATTATCAGCGTGTGCGTATTGGCATTGCTTGCGGCAATACTAATTCCGATTATCTTACTTTCCAGACCGGCAGCAGGCAAAATTGTTGTAATCCCGCTCAGCGGGACTATTACCACAGGGGACTCTTCGTTATTCTCTAGCTCGACTATTACCCCGGGGTTAGTGAGAGAGTATTTAACAAAGGCGGAGAAAGACCCAGCAGTCAAGGCAATTGTTTTCCGTATAGAGAGCCCTGGTGGTGAGATAGAGCCCTGCCAGGAAATCTTGTTGGAGATAGAAAGAGCGAAGGAGACAAAAACCATTGTGGTGAGCATGGGGGGCACAGCTGCTTCAGGCGGCTACTATATCTCAACCCCAGCGAATAAAATTGTTGCCCTTCCCACCACACAAACGGGGAGCATTGGGGTCATCTCAGCAGTAATAAACGTCAAGGGGCTTTTGGAAAAGCTCGGTATCCAGATAGAAACCTTCCACGGTGGCAAGTATAAGGACATGTATTGGGGATTGAGAGAGCTGACGCCGGAAGAAGAGGAAATCATGCAAGAAATGATCGACGAGTATTATGAGCAATTTATCGATGTGGTAGCTGAAGGGAGAGGGCTAAGCAAGGATGATGTCAGAGATTTAGCTACGGGGCAACTTTATAGTGGTACCAAAGCCAAAGAGTTAGGCCTGGTTGACGAGTTTGGTGACCTAAATACAGCCATAAATTTGGCAGCAGAACTGGCTGGCATCGAAGATCCGAAAGTGGAATATTATAAACAATCTGGACTAATATGGAGGTTGCTGTCAGGGCTTGTCGGTGCCATACAGGCGAGGTTATCGGGATTGAGCGCGCAAGATGTGCTTTTATTGGAAATTTTAAGCCATAACTATCCTCAACCTCTATTTCTATATCAAAGCTAATGGGACAATTTCGTTTTCTTACCGGTGGAGAATCCCACGGAAAGGGGTTGGTAGCTATAGTGGAAGGAATGGTGGCTGACCTTCCCCTGGAAGAGGGGTATATCCATAAAGAACTCAAGCGCCGTCAGCAGGGCTATGGGCGTGGTCCCCGCATGAAGATTGAAGAGGATAAGGCGGAAATTATGGCCGGCGTTCGCTACGGACTCACTACAGGCAGCCCCATCGCTCTCTTTATCACCAATCGAGATTGGCAAAACTGGCAGGAGCAGTTAAGCGTCTCTCCAGTAGAGAAAGAAGTCGAGCCTGTAACCTGTCCCCGCCCGGGACATGCCGACCTGGCCGGAGTGACTAAATATAGTCTCAAAGACATTAGACCGATTATAGAGAGAGCCAGTGCCAGGGAAACAGCCGCCAGAGTAGCTGTCGGAGCCATAGCCAGAAGATTTCTGGAAGAGTTGGACATGGCCATTCATAGCCACACTGTGGCAATTGGGCGGCATCACCGGGAACGAGGAGAAGCAAGCTCTATAGATTGGCAGCAAGTAGAAGCCTCCCCAATCCGCTGTGCTAATGCCAAGCTAGAAAAGGAGATGATGGCAGCCATCGATGAAGCTAAAGCTAACGGGGATACGTTAGGCGGCGTTTTTGAGGTGATTGCTACTGGTGTCCCCATTGGATTGGGCAGCCATGTTAGCTGGGACCGCCGTCTTAATGGCAGGATTGCCCAGGCGATAATGAGCATCAACGCTGTGAAAGGGGTGGAAATCGGAGCGGGATTTGCTTTAGCCGAGCTTAAAGGCTCGCAAGCTCACGATGTTATCGAACTAAGCCCTCCTTCTGTCATTGCGAGCGAAGCGAAGCAATCTCTTCCCTGGCGACATACCACCAATCGTGCCGGGGGCATTGAAGGTGGCATAAGCAATGGCGAGGACATAATAGTCAGAGCAATAGTCAAACCTATTGCTACCCTGGCTAGTCCTTTACCTTCCGTAGACCTGCGCAGTAGAGAAGTAGCGAAGGCCCACTATGAGCGTAGCGATATTTGTGTTGTCCCTGCCGCCGGGGTAATCGCCGAAGCTATGCTGGCCATTGTCCTAGCTGATGCTTGTCTGGAGAAATTCGGCGGTGATAACTTAAAAGAGACCCTGGCAAATTACCGTAATTATTTGGGCAACATATCTTAATTGGTCAACCACAATCCCCGGTAAATAAGGCGGTATTAGCAACACCGAAGAAGTATTAATAAAAGCCTTTAAGGGGGAATATCATTAATAACGCTTAGCCAGTCAGAACGTCACTCTGCCTGCTCATCACTCACTAGGCAAAGAGGCGATGAAATCACTTACGAGGGTGATGTTCGCCTTTTCGTAATTCCATGATTGCCAATGAATATCCTTACCGTAGAACGAATCTGCGGTAATGACAACGACCATGTCGAGCTCATCCACGAGGACGATGAGGTTTCCTCCATGTCCCCATGCGAAATTCACGTGATGGTCGCCTGCCTGGGCGGACCACCACTGGTAACCATACCCGATGTCGCGAAAACGGCCTATGTTGTCCCAAGCACCCTCAGTATAGGACTGAAGGGAATCATGTACCCATTGAGCTGGGATTATTTGTTTTCCTTCATATTCGCCATCGTTTAGATATAATAGGCCGAACTTGGCCATATCGCGTGCTGTAAACTCGATATCTCCGCAGCCGATGTAGTAACCATCCAGATCCTTGTTCCAATCGCCAACCTCGACGTCGAGTGGTGAGAATAGATACTCCTGACCGAATGATTTGAGGTCTGCGCCGCACGCCCGTGCTACGATGATCCCCAGCCAATGGGATGCTAGATTGCTGTATTGGAACTTGGTTCCTGGATCAGCGGTGAGTGGGATATTGACAATGTCACTTAGATATTCGCCTGACCAAAGAGCCTCCCAGAAAGCAGGATCGGTTTCTTCCCAGGGATATCCAGCCCTCATCTGCAGCATTTGCCGGATTGTGATCTGTTCTTTTTTCTGGTCAGTTATCTGATCAGCGATATCCGGAAAGAAATCTATCATCTTTTGATCCACGCTTGACAGATAACCTTGATCCAGCGCAATCCCGACCAATGCGGAGGTATAGCTCTTCGTCACCGAGGCTCGCTTTGACAACTCCTCCACCGAGCCTTCATTAAAGTACCCTTCCGCTATTAGGTAGCCGTTCTTGACTACCAGCAGTCCGTAGATTGTCTCCAATTTGGCTGCATAGTAATACATCCTCGCCACCAGCATCGGATCCAACCCCTGCTCTGTGGGTGTCGACACCTCCCAGTCATTCCCAGGCAGTGGTGTGTAGTCAACCGCTAGGAGGTCCTCAATCGAAGGGCCACAACTGGGTAGCGCTAACATGACCAAGAGCACGATGGTAATTATCAGGAGAGAATACTGACGCCAGTTAAAGCAGAATTTGGCCTTTTTACCCACTAGCTTTCTCCAACGAGTCCCGTCTTATGTGGTCAAGTAAGAGGACTTCTAAGTTATTTTAAGCCTAGAAACCTGTCTGTGCAACCAGTTTATATAGGAAATCCAGGTTAAAAGGTGTTTAATTACTGGAGGAAAGGATTTCCTCGGCGCTCATCGCCGATAGTGGTGGGGGGTCCGTGGCCGGGGTAAACAATGGTTTCATCAGGCAAAACCATAAGTTTTTCATGAATGCTTTTCATCAGACGTTCGTGGCTCATTCCGGGAAAATCGGTCCTGCCAATGCCAAGATTAAATAGAGTATCACCGCTAAAGACTACTCCGTGACCTGAAAGACAGATCCCCCCAGAACTATGCCCTGGTGTGTGAAGGACTTTAAAGTGTAAGTCGCCTAAATCTATCAGA
>Ga0209636_10004155_pt1 | contig 14777 bp, 16 predicted proteins | sample DeeMarSWOR152_54_FD_187464 | JGI IMG/M metagenome (GOLD analysis project Ga0209636, IMG submission 187464) | Marine sediment microbial communities from White Oak River estuary, North Carolina - WOR-1-52-54 (SPAdes) (version 2) | ecosystem: Environmental > Aquatic > Marine > Intertidal zone >...
TATCGAAATTTCTCGTCGTAAAAGCTGGGACGAGGTGCATACAGGCTACACCAAGGAGATGGCGATAAAAGAAGCCGAGCGTTGTATCGCCTGTGCCGAATGTTGTGATTGTCAGCTCTGCTCCACGGTCTGTGAGCCCAAATGTATCGACTATAACGATCAGGATCGGTTTATCGATATTAATGCAGGATCGATCATCATTGCCACAGGGAATGACTATCATGATCCCAGGGGAGCCAGCGAATTTGGCTATGCTCGATTCAAAAATATTGTGACCAGTCTTGAGCTGGAGCGACTGCTTTCATCAATAGGGCCTACCCAGGGTGAATTGGTTCGATTAAGCGATCGACGTACGCCACAGAAGATTGTATTTGTCCAGTGTATTGGCTCACGTAATTTGAAGTGCGACATTCCGTATTGCAGCCGCATCTGTTGTATGAATGCCATAAAAGATGCCCTGCTTATCCGAGAGCATCAACCTGACTCAGAAGTTGATATTTTTTACATTGATATTCGGGCATTTGGCAAGGGCTTTGAAGAGCTCTATCGCCATTCACTTGATGATGGAAAAATCTCGTATATCCAGGCAAGACCTTCAAAAGTTGTCGAAGATACTGAGACTCAAAATCTAATTGTCATGTTTGAAAATCCCAATACGGGACGCATTGAGCGAAACATTTATGATATGGTGGTGCTTTCTTCTGCCCTGATGCCTTCAAAAGGGAGCATCGAGCTGGGAGAAATACTTGGCATTGAAACAGACCATGATCAATATTTCAAATTAAAAGACCCATGCGCCTACCCGCTCGATTCTACCCGTGAGGGCATATACCTCTGCGGTGGCGCAACCAGTCCCAAGGATATTACCGATTCAATCGCTGAAGCTTCGGGAGCAGCGGTGAGAGCGGCCCATCATGTATTAGACCATAAATTGGAGCGCAAGAAAGAAGAAATTCCACAGGTCGATGTCAGTGGGGAGCCTCGAGTTGGTGTGTTTGTTTGCCAGTGTGGAATTAACATCAGTGGTGTGGTAAATACTGAACAGGTCGTCGAATATGCCAAAACATTGCCAGACGTCGTCCTCTCGGAGGATACGCTGTTTACCTGCGCTGCCAGTACCCAAGTTGATATTCAACAAAAGATAGTAGAACACCGTTTGAATCGAGTATTGGTCGCAGCCTGTACGCCCAAAACTCATGAGCCGATTTTCCAGGAAACACTTGCAAAAGTCGGCTTAAATCCTTATCTTTTTGAAATGGTGAACATTCGTGATCAATGTTCCTGGGTGCATCAGCACGAGCCAGAGAAAGCTACCCAAAAAGCAAAGGATTTGGTTCGAATGGGTGTGGCAAAAGCACGATTGCTGAATCCACTCGACGTTCGGGAGTTAGAAATCGGTCATGATGTACTGGTTATCGGTGGCGGCGTGGCTGGAATCCAGGCTGCTATTGACCTGGCGGGAAAAGGATTTAAGGTCAATTTAATCGAAAAACAAAAGGAGCTGGGCGGGCGAGTTGCTCAACTGTCGACGCTTTATCCCAGCTATAAACCTGGTAAGCATTTCGTTACAGCTAAAGTGGATGAGCTTAACTCATTAGGCGTTAATCTCTATACCTCAACATCAATAGAAGGCGTGGGTGGATTTGTCGGCAATTTTGATATTCAATTACGATCAAAAACGAACAGCAGTTTTTCAGATTCTTCCGTAAAAGCAGGTGCAATCGTCGTCGCAGTGGGTTCGGATTTATACCCGATTCCCAAAGGAGAATTTGGTTATGGCGTCTATCCCAATGTTTTTAGCAATCAACAATTTGAGCAGTTGACATCGCAGGGAAAAGACTTATCAATAAATGGTCAAAAACCAGAACAAGTCGCCTTTATCCAATGCGTCGGCTCAAGAGGAGAGAAGGGCAATCCCGATTGTTCACGTTATTGCTGTCAGGCAGCCATCAAACAGGCGATTGCTTTACGGAACATGGGGATTCAGGTGATCATATTTCATCGTGATGTCCGAATTTATAGCCGTGGGGCAGAAGAGATGTACCGCAAGGCTCGTGGCATGGGAGTCCTGTTTATTCCTTATGCCAAAGAAAAGCCACCTCAATTGAAAGGTGACAACAAGGTATCTTCCGTGTTTGTTGAAAACAAACAGACTGGCCAGCCAGTAGAACTTTCAGCAGATGCAGTCGTTTTATCTTTAGGCATGGTTCCCAATGAGCAAGAGAGTGATTACCTGGTCAAGCTATTAAAAATTCCTCGTGGTGCAGATCGGTTTTTTATGGAGCGACATGCCAAATTAGGTCCCGTTGAAACAGCGATGGAAGGCATCTTCCTCTGTGGCTGTGCCCAGGGGCCCAAAGATATAGCGGATTCAATTTCCCAGGCTTCTGCCGTCGCCTCTAAGGTATCTGCCTTGCTTTCTGAGGATACAATTAGATTGGAGCCGATTGTCTCGACATCTGATCCAAAATTATGCCGTGCCTGCGGCAAATGTGTCGAAGTCTGTGAATATCATGCGTTGGAATTGAATGAGATTGAAGCGGGTAAACAGGTTGTATTTGTTAATGAAGCATTGTGTAAAGGCTGTGGCAGTTGTGCAGCAATCTGTCCCACAGGAGCGATGGATGTACGGCATTTTACGGATAGGCAGATTGATGCACAGGTGGAGGCGTTGTTTAGTGAATTGTAAAAAAAAATACAAAATTTTATTAATTTTAGTTTATAAAAGGAGATGATATATTATGGTATTTACTTTAAGTTTGCCTGAGAAATTAGAAAGCCAATTAAATGAGGTGTCTAATCAAAAGGGAGAAAGCTTAGAATCCATAATTTTGACAGCAATCTCATATTATGTTTTTGTTTACAAGGATATAATGAAAGATTTAAATCAAAAAAAGCATATAACTAAACAAAGAAAATTGGAAGATATACATAATTTAAGAGGTAGTTTTAAGGGGTGTTTGAGTTCCAGTGATGAATTTGCTCAAAGAAAACAAAGTGAGAAAGAACTGGAATTATAGGATGAGGAAAGAGATTTTCATATTAGATGCATGTGCATTGATAGCGTTTTTTAATGATGAGTTGGGTGCAGATAAGGTTGAGAAATTATTCAAAAATGTAATCAATGAAGAAGCAGAGATTTTTTTACATGCTGTTAATCTGTTTGAAGTTTACTATGATTGTTGGAAAATCAAAGGAAAAGGAAAGGCAGATGAACTCTTATTAAAAGTAAAAAATTTACCAATTGTTGTTGAAAGAAGATTTTCGGATGTTCTTTTATTGGCAGCAGGATATTTTAAGGTAAATGAAAAAGTATCTCTAGCTGATTCAGTTGCCCTTGGACTGGCGAAAATAAAAAAGGCATCTGTTATATCTTCAGATCATCATGAATTTGATATTCTTGAAAACAAAAAATTAATTAAGTTCTTATGGATAAGATAAAAAAGAACAGTGAACTTCCATGACAAAAACAGTCCATGCAGTATTCGATGGAAAGGCTTTATTGCCAGAAGAAACAATTGATGATTTGATACCAAATCAGAGATATTTAATTCAGATTATATTCGAAAAGAAAACTCTGAAGAACAAGTAGAAATCGTGCATTACAACGGATTTTAGCACTTGCCACTGATTTAGGTGTTACTGAAAAAGACAAACAGGTTGCATTTGTAGATGATTAGCGCAGACGCTTTGACATTTCGTGAGTTTATTATGAGCGAGAAATTGCCCTTAGCCACCATTCACAATGCGGTGTTGGAATTTTTGCGAGGTCGTGAGGATGCAGTTCTCCATGGCGCTTATGCTGTGAATGCTTATGTAAGCGAACCTCGCATGACGCAAGACATCGACTTGCTTTCAACACATGCTGAATATATTGCCCAGCAATTACGTCGCTATTTAAACCAAAAATTTCATATAGCTATTCGAGTGCGGAAGATTGGAGAGGGGCGAGGGTATCGATTATATCAAGTTCGTAAATCAGGAAACCGTCATCTCGTTGATGTAAGATCTGTCAAGACATTGCCATTAACGCAGCGAATAGGAAAAATATTGGTGATGGCACCAATTGATTTGATTGCGAGTAAAGTGATCTCTTACTACCATCGTCTTGGACAACCGAAGTCTGGCACTGATTGGCGAGACATAGCAATGCTGTTGTTAACTTTTCCTGATCTGAAAAGCGAAGCTGGCCCTGTTATAGATCAGTTAAAAGCTGCAGGTGTCGAACAAAACATTTTAGATGTGTGGAAACAAATGATAACCCAGGAGATTCGCTTACCAGAAGAAGATGATGAATTTTAAATTATATAAAGATTTTTGTATCGATTAGTTAAATAAAATGGTGAACTCTCATGACAAAGACAGTCCATGCAGTCTACGATGGAAAGGTTTTATTGCCAGAAGAAACAATTGATGATTTGATACCGAATCAGAGATATTTAATAAAGATTATTTTTCAAGAAAAGTCTATTAAGAAAAAGAGAAGTCGGGTGTTGCAGAAGATATCAGCCCGAGCTACTGATTTAGGTATTTCAGATTTAGCAGCCCAACATGATCATTATCTGAATGGGATCTAAAAAATAAAATAGGAATATCTTTATTGAAATAACAATTAAAAATTAAGGTAAAAATTATGAAAACAATCCGATATGTTTACTGGCAAGATGGAGATTATTATATTGGCTATTTAGTTGATTACCCCGATTACTTAACTCAAGGAATGACGAAAGATGAATTAATTGAAAATTCGAAGGATTTGCTAAAGGATATAGATTCAGGAGAAGTGCCTTATATTCGAAAAGTTGAAGAATTGGTATTTGCTTAAATGAAACGAAAAGATTTAATCCGCAGGCTTGAGGAAATTGGCTGTGTGTTGGTAAGGCACAGTAAAAGGCATGATTGGTACACCAATCCAAATACAAAACAATCCCAACCAGTTCCTCGACACACTGAAATCAATGAGTATTTGGCGAAATCGATAATTAAAAAGTTAAGCAACGAATAAAGGAAGATAAATAACGGATTACGGACAAAGGACAACTAACCAATGGTTCAAAAGAAAAAATTAAATCCCAAACAAGACTTCGACCCAAAAATCATCGCTTTCTGCTGCAACTGGTGTAGCTATCCTGCGGCCGATGCTGCAGGAGCCAATCGGTTTCAATATCCACCAAACGTTCGGATTATTAGAGTCATGTGCGGTGGACGGGTAAATCCTTCTTTCATTATAAAAGCATTTGAGATGGGAGCCGATGGCGTCATGGTGGCGACGTGACACTTTGAAGATTGCCACTATATGTTTGGCGCCCGCCGTGCTGCGGAGAATTTTGAGAAGACAGAAAAAATGTTACGGTTAGTAGGAATTGAAAAGGAGCGGATTCGATTAGAATGGGTTTCAGCGGCTGAATCGTTGAAATTTGCTAAGGTTGTTACTGAGATGATTACGCAGGTTCAAAAACTGGGGCCCAGTCCAATGAAGAATAATTCTGGCAGGACAAAAAGAGTATCAGCCGAACCATCGTTAGCTGAAGGAATTTAAACTATGATTACAGTTGGAGAAATTATTAGACGAACCAGAGCTTATCACTGTCTTGATTGTGGTAAATGTACCGGAGTATGTCCAGTCGCCAGGATCAATCGTACTTTTTCTCCTCGATCGATGTTAATGCAATGTGTTTTAAAAGAACAGGATGGTTTATATGAAGACAGGGCATTATGGGAATGTTTAACCTGTGGACAATGTGAGTTGCGATGCCCTTCCCAGATTGCTTACATTCATTTCATGCGTGATGTTCGGTCACTCTCACTCAATACAGGGCAAAAAGCGGAATGCAGCCATGGTGGTGCTTTTCACTCGCTCATGCGTATTATGACCGCAAACGAGCTAAAACAACAACGAATGGACTGGTTATCAGGAGATTTAAAAACAATCAAGAAAGGCGAAGTTGTCTATTTTGTCGGCTGTGCTCCATATTTTGATGTCTATTTTTCTGATCTCAATGTGGATTCAATCAGATCAGCTAAAGGCGCTATTCAGCTTTTGAATAAAATTGGAATTACTCCTGCTGTATTAGCCGATGAACGCTGTTGTGGACACGATCTGCTCTGGAGCGGGGATATCGATAATTTTAAGAAATTAGCAGAACATAATCTCAAACTGATTGAGGGAGCTGGGGCAAAAACTGTGGTCTTTTCCTGTCCTGAAGGTTATCAGACGTTTTCACAAGAATATTCGCATTTTTTTGGAAAGCTCAATTTTGAAGTCGTTCACATTACTGAGCTATTGGCAAAAGCGGCTCAATCAAAAGTATTAAAATTTAATGAATTTGAAAAGCAAGTAACTTTTCAGGATCCATGTCGCCTAGGAAGACACATGGGCGTTTACGATGCGCCAAGAGTGATTATTGAATCGATACCGAAAATTCAATTTACTGAATTAATGAAGAGTCGTCAAAGATCGATCTGTTGTGGTGTTGGTAATTGGCTGACCTGTGGCAGCGTTGCCAAAACAATACAGACAAATCGATTCAAAGAAGCGAACCAGGTGGGAGCGAAGATGCTAATCACAGCCTGTCCCAAGTGTGAAATCCATTTCAAATGCGCGCTTCAGGATGAGCGGTTGAAGAAAGAGGTGGATTTAGAGATTAAAGATTTGATTACCTTAGCAGCGGAGTTTGTTGCTTAGTTTATTTAGGTAACTGGGTAATTGGTTGATTGGTGAAATATTTTAATATGATTGCATATAATGAAATAAAAAAATATTCTCAAGAAATTAGTGATGAACTAATTAAGGCAATTGATATCTTAAGAAGCGAAGGAGCCAAAAGGATCATCTTGTTTGGCTCTTTAGCCAGGAATAGATTTCGCCAGTACTCAGATATTGATCTGGCTTGTGAAGGCTTAGAAGACGAAAAATTTTTCCATATCTATGGGAAATTAATGTTCAATATAAGAATCCCACTGGATTTGATCGATATAAATGATGCCGATGAATTTTTCGCCAGCCGTGTGAGAGAGGAGGGTATTGTTTTATATGAAGAATAATTACACAGTTTTAAAATCAGAAATTCATGCCGAGTTAGAGAAAATTCAAAAAGTCACAAATGAAATTGAATCTTTGTACAACCACATTAAAAATAAAACTCCTTCTCTAATTGAATTATCGGCGATGGCCACTTTTTTACATAACTATTATTCTGGCATAGAAAATATTATGAAGCGAATTGCATTATCTGTTGATGATGATTTTCCATCAGGGGCTAGCTGGCATACTGATCTTTTAAAACGAATGGGCATAACTATTGATGGTATTAGAAAAAGTGTTTTTACTGATGATACAATAAATGAATTAACTGATTATCTTAGTTTCCGACATAAGTTTATTCACTCCTATGGATTTGAGCTAAAATAGAGTAAAATGCACTTATTAGTTGAATCGATAGAAAATGTTTTCAGAAAGGTCAAGCAGGACATCGATAAGTTTTTTATGGATTTAGATGAGATCGAAAATTAGGATTTAGAATTTGTATATTCGGTAATTGGTTGGTTGGTGAAATGGTTTAAATTTGTTTAATTTTTTGTTTTTGCTTTGGAGTTATTAATTTATGACAGTGAAAGAACGAATCATACAAACTGTTCAGGAACTTCCTCATGATATATCGATAGAGGATGTGATTGAAAAATTATATTTGCTTTAAAAAATAGAACGAGGTATTGAACAGGCAAATTTGGGGCAAAAACTTTCCCAGGACGAAGCCAAAAAGCGTATGAGAGAATGGTAGTTGAAATTTTAACGATTCATCACGGAGCCAGGTTACTCAGATTAGATATTTTTAAAGATATCGATGAAAATTAGAGAAATTGACTTTAAGGAATAAATTATGACCCAACGCAAGCTCGATTTCAGTTTTAGAGAAAAACTAAATAAAATCGTCGGTGGTAATCATCATAATTACTGTTATCAATGCGGATCTTGTGTGGCAGTCTGTCCGGCGGCTCGTTTTTCTAATGACTTTAATCCCAGGGAAATTTTACTCAAGACTTTGTTAGGTGAAGAAGAAGATTTAATCCGCTCAGATTCTATTATCTGGAAATGTACCAACTGTTACAGTTGTTACGAACGCTGTCCCCAGGATGTCCGTCCCGTTGAAGTGATTATTGCTTTAAAGAATCTCTGTGCCCAACAGGGTGTGCTTCCTGGCGATATTAATAAATTTTCCGAAACATTAATCAAAACTGGCAGAAGTGTGATTATTACCAGTACCGTAAACCGTCGCCGGCAGGAATTAGGCCTTCCTGAATTGAAAGACGTCAATGCACAGGAGCTTCAAGCGATTATCGAATAGAAAAGGAATGACTATGGCGAAGAAAATTTCTGTCGCTCCTTTTTGGGGCTGCATGATACCAGTGAAATATCCGCAAATGGAATTATCGGTTCGAAAGACAATGGAACCAATCGATGTGGAATTGGTCGATCTCGATCAATTTACCTGTTGCCCTGATCCGATTTATTTCAAAGCTCGTGATAAAATCCAATGGCTGACGATTGCTGCCAGAAACCTGGCTGTTGCCGAAGAAGCAGGGCTGGACATTGTGACAATGTGTAGTGGATGTACCTCGACACTGCTGGAAGCGAAATTTATGTTAGCCGAAGATTCCGAATTAAAAAATCACATAAATGAGAAGCTCAAAAAAATCAATAAAGAATATAAAGGTACTGTAAAAGTAAAGCATATCGTTGTAATGCTACGGGACGATATTGGTATCGAAAGAATAAAGGCTTCGATAACCCGTCCGCTAACTGGCGTTAAAGTAGGAATCCATTATGGTTGTCACCTGTTAAAACCGAGCCAAATCATGCACATTGATGACGCCGATTATCCCAGCTTGTTAGAAAACTTAATACAGGCTTTAGGAGCCACTCCTTTGACCCATAGAGAAAAATTACTCTGCTGCGGTAAAGGATGTATGGACGATGAAATGCCCTTAGAAATGACCCACGAAGTTTTTGATTCCATGGAATCGGTTGGAGTTGATTGCATGGGACTGATCTGTCCCACCTGTTTTAATTCTTTTGATATGGGACAGATTCTCATTGCCCGAAAAATGAATCGTGAATTTAACCTGCCGGTGATTTATTTTTGCCAGCTTCTGGGATTAGCACAAGGATTGGCGCCTGAAGATGTGGGTCTGCATTTGCATAGGATTAAAGTTGATCGGATTATGGAGATGATTGGGGCTTCAGAGAGACGTTTGGAGATGGTGGCGTAGTTTTTTTTGAACTGTGTTGGATGTTTGAAGTGAAGCGATGGAGTTTTGGAGTGATGAAGTGATAGATTTGGATTGACTGATCTTTTTTTAGAAAGAAATTATTATGACAACATATCATTTTTCAGTGATAATTGAAAAAGACAGGAATAGCTATTTTGCTTTTTGTCCAGAACTCCAGGGATGCTATACTCAAGAGATACCTATAAGGAGGCTCTGGAGAATATCAAAGATGCGATTCAGTTACATATTGAAGACAGAATCGAAGATGGAGAGGAGATACTGCTCCCTGAGTCAGTCAGCCTGACTTCATTAGAGGCAGCAGTATGACCGATAAACTATCGAGGATAACTGCTGGTGATCCTATTCGGGTACTGGAAAGAGCAGGATTTTTTCTGGTGAGGTAAAGCTGAAAACATAAAATCTATAAAAATAGTGAAGGCAATAGTGTAACTGTTCCTCATCATTTAAGCAATGTTCTTCATCCAAAGGTTTTAAAAAAACATTTTGCAGGATGCGGATTTGATGGTTGAAGAATTTAAAGAGTTATTATAAACACTCATCAACCAATGGCTGACGAATGAGAGAAGTATTGATATTTGGCAGCTAATAGTTGCCCAATTCGATCCGAGAATTCGGATCTCAGAATTTTTAACCACTTATAATAAATAGAATGAGCGTAATAACTCAAGACGTTTAAAAAATATAGAAAATAAATAAAAAAAACAGAACAAATGAATCTCAAAGGAAACAAGATGGCAGAATTAATGACGAATACTGATGAATTAAGGATCGGTGTTTTTGTCTGTGAATGTGGATTAAACATCGCAGGTTCTGTTGACTGCCAGGCAGTGAGTGATTATGCTGCAACGTTGCCTGGCGTGGCGTTTAGCTGCGTAAATAGATATACCTGTGCCGATCCTGGACAACAGGAAATTAAAAAAAATATTATTGAACATAAGCTGAATCGTGTGGTCGTTGCCTCCTGTACCCCTCGTATGCACGAGCCCACATTCCGAAACTGCGTAGCTGAGGCTGGTTTAAATCCATATCTATTCGAGATGGCAAATATCAGAGAGCAGTGCAGTTGGGTTCATTTATACGATAAAGACGCTGCCACCGAAAAGGCTAAGGATACGGTAAAAATCTCTGTTGCTCGTGCTCATCATTTAGTAGCACAGACAGAAATGGAGGTACCAGTCGATCGCAAGGCACTGGTCATCGGAGGAGGTGTTGCCGGAATCAATGCTGCATTAGACCTTGCTGATACCGGCTACCAGGTCTATCTGGTCGAAAAGGAGCCATCTATCGGCGGAATAATGGCGCAACTGGATAAAACCTACCCCACCATGGACTGCTCGATATGAATTCTCGGACCAAAAATGATGGATGTCGGTCGACATCCACGGATCAAATTAATGACTTACAGCGAAGTTGAAGATGTCTCTGGTTATATCGGAAATTTTAATGTAAAAATCCTAAAAAAGGCACGCTACGTGGACGAGAACGAATGTACTGCATGTAGTGAATGCGCTAAGGTGTGCCCTATAACCGTGCCCAATGAATTCCAGATGGGTATGTCACTCCGAAAAGCGATCCATATTCCGTTTCCTCAAGCCGTGCCGTCTTCTTATATTCTGGATATGGACAACTGCCTGGGAAATAATCCCATCGCCTGCGGCAAATGCTATGAAGCATGCGATAAGAAGTGTATCGATTATGATATGCAGGATGAAATCATAAACGTTAAAGTCGGCGCGGTCATTGTGGCAACGGGTATGGATGTGTACGACCCCACCAAACTCGATGACTACGGTTACACCCGATTTGAGAACGTCATCACCAGTATGGAATTTGAGCGATTGATTTGTTCAGAGGGACCCAGCAACGGACACTTTATTCGTCCAACTGATCATCAGACACCGAAACGAATCGGATTTATCCAATGTGTTGGATCGAGAACGCATGATCCAGAAAGAGGGAATCCATATTGTAGCAACATTTGCTGTATGAATACTATTAAAGATAGTCTGCTTTTGAAGGATCACTATCCCGATGTCGAAGTCAAGGTTTTTTACATGGACATCCGAGCGTTCGGTAAAGGGTTCGAAGACCTGTTCATGCGCAGCAAAGAAGCGGGTGTGATGTACATTCGGGGTATTCCTGGGGAAATTGAAGAAGATCCTGTCGATAAAAATCTTCGGCTGATGGTCGAAAATACAACCACTCGAACAGTGGAGGAACACGAACTGGATATGGTCGTGCTTTCCGTCGGAGTGATTCCTCGCCAGGATAATGAAATTCTTAAAAAACTATTCAGCCTGTCCAGTACTTCGGATGGATTTTACATGGAATCACATCCGAAACTGAAACCTGTGGATGCGCCGACGGGTGGTGTTTATTTTGCTGGCTGTGCGGAATTTCCGAAAGATGTAAAAGATAGCGTCACCCAGGCAAGCGCCGCTGCCTCACGGGCAGGTACGCTGCTTTCTGCTGGAAAAATTAAGATCGAAGCCATCACAGCAGTGGTGGATGAAGAAGCCTGTAAACTGTGCGGCATCTGCGCTAATGTTTGTCCATTTAATGCGATTGTATTTGAAAAAGGTGCTAAAACACCTGCCAGAGTTATTGAAGCGTCCTGTAAAGGTTGTGGTACGTGCAGCGCCGAATGTCGCTTCGATGCCATTACCATGCAGCATTTTACCGATAGGCAAATGTATGCCCAAATTGAAGCTATTCTGTCCGAAAATCCGATGGATAAAATCGTGACGTTTGCCTGTAATTGGTGTTCCTACGCTGGTGCCGATCTAGCAGGTTTATCCCGACTGCAATTTCCATCGAACGCCAGGATTATTCGAACCATGTGTAGCGGTCGGGTGAAAGATAAATTTGTGCTCCATGCTTTCAAACTGGGCGCACCGATTGTTCTGGTCTCAGGCTGCCATTTCGCCGACTGCCATTATATCGATGCTAACCGCTGGACCCAGAAGCGAGTGGAAAAGCTGTGGGATAAATTAGAGAAACTGGGAATTCGCCCTGAGCGTTTGCAACTGGAATGGGTCAGCGCTGCCGAAGGGCAGAAGTGGGCAAAGGTGATGAAAGCTGTCGAGGAGATGCGGCAGAAGGTGACAGAAGAAGAAGTGCAATTTACGATGCAGGTGTTGAGAGAAGCTGAAAAACCTAAAGAGCCAAAACCAGCTAAAGCGAAAGCAAAGGCTGCGGCAGTGCCAGCGCCTGCATAAGATGAACAAAGAGACCCGTTTTCGGGTGTATAAGTTAAAATTAACAAGGGTAGTTGCTAATCCAACTACCCTTTTCATTTATACCAAATTCCTAAAAATTAACAAAGAAATCTATAGAAATAAACGGATAAAATTACCTGACACTCCAACAATCCATTACTCCAGCACTCCCTTGCCATCTTTAAAAATCCTTTTAGTCCTTGCAATCAATAAAAACATAACACATTTTCTATTCATACCGCAAACTCTCCAATGAATTCAATTTCGCTGCCTTTTCTTCTAGAAAGACGCCAGCGATAAATTCTGTTCTACCCAAAATTGTATTGATTAATTTTTTACTTTAAAATTTTTAAAAGACATTAATTTTTTCCTTGACATTCTAAATATATTTTATTACTATTGGCAAAAATAGACATTTTAACAATATTTAACAAACAGGTGGAAATCCTCTGAATTGATCTGACTGAATGTAAAAAAAATGCCCACGGAACTCCTGTCGAAATTCCACCTGAATAATTTGTAATATTTTTATTTTAAGTCTCACAAACAATTTTTAAACTTAAAAGAACCGCATCTAAGTTTACCACATCTTAGAAAATATTTCAAAAACCAAAGCTGCAATCCGTTTGATTTTTTCATATCAGAAAGTAATGAGAACTCCTGTAAAAGGCAATTCATTACCAAATTATTTGATGATCTTTTAAAGCAATATGATCTGAACGATAAGAATAAAATATTCTGGGTAAAATAGCTAAAAAATTATTTTAATAATCATATCGATATCATTGTTGATTTATAAGATAAAAGGCATAACTAGCGGCTGGTCCGTCCCAATTTATCAACCCTTCAAGGATTAGGTTGGTGAGAGAACGGAAGCGTATCTGCTAGTAAACTGTGCTAAATGGACATGCTAATTTAAAGGGAGGTTAAGGAAAATAATGACATCAAAGCCCAGAAACAAGAAAACAGCGGTAAAAAAAGAAGAAGCCGCTAAGTCGATTGCTACTAAGCGCTTGGCTAAGTCGCCAGTAAGTCAGGAAGAGAAAGAGAAGCGAGCGAGGGGGCAATTGACAAAATGGTACTTAATCACTGGCCAACTGTGTGCAAAACCTAATAAGGCTGGGATTCCGGGGCTCCGAATTGAGGTCTGGGATAAGGATCAAAGTTTTCTTATCGGAAACGCAGTTACAAATGAGCAAGGCAATTTTGAGATACGATTTAAGGAAACAGATTCTCAAGCTGTTCTCAAGGATGAAGTACCCTCTTTATTCTTTAATGTTTACGCTGGCCAACGTGCGATCAAGAGTGTTAAACATTCGGTGTCAACTGATCTTAAATCAGCTACAATAGTGGCTAAAATAACTTTAGACGTCGCTGAGTTGACCGTGCTGCAGATTCGTGAACCAGGTCGGTTAGCTGCTTGCCAGCTTATGGGTCAAGTTCTCGACAAGAAAAAAGGTGTTCCCATAGCCGGTCTCAAAGTCGAGGCGTTTAACCTCGAAGCTAAAGGTAAGCCATCAAGCCTTGGCTATGACATCACAAATTTAAGGGGGGTATTTATGCTTTCATGCCCAATCAGGCCTCATATCCTCGCTCCCGAAAAAGAACCTGCTAAAACCAAAACTCGGCGGTTACGTTTAAAAACCTACGATCGAGAAAATAAGGAAATCCATAGCGATGATATTGAAGTATCGCCAAATCAGCGGAGCAACATACAAATTCGGATTCCAACACCGAAAAGGACTGCACCACCTTCTCTCACACTGGAAAAGCTCAACAAAGAACTGGGATTGAAGATACGCAAGAAAACCCTCTCTGCACTTGCACAATCCGGTATCAATACATTAGCTGGTTTGCGTGAAGCAGGTGATCTGGAAAAAATAGAGGAGGCGTCATTAGCCCTCGATAAGGAAACTCACCGGACTTTGAAAGCTCACGCCAATCTTGAATTGTTATCGGATGATATTAAACGCAACGCAGTGCTAATTGAGAAAGGTTACGATAGCTTCGCTGCAATTGCCAATACACCCCGAACGGACTTTCTACGCACTATGAGTGATAAGCTAAATCCTGATGAAGCTGTGGAGTTACATGCACAGGCTGAGGCGCAGGTCAGCATCATTAATAATCTCATAACCGGCTTGCGGGTGAACGCCAAAACAGCTGCAACTACTCAGTCCCTTGCCCAGGGTGAGGAACCAGCCGAGGAGTGCAAGCCTAGCGAGTCCGCCCTGAGCCCACAAGCCTATTTCTCAGATCTGGTCGATT
>Ga0209636_10004158_pt1 | contig 14771 bp, 18 predicted proteins | sample DeeMarSWOR152_54_FD_187464 | JGI IMG/M metagenome (GOLD analysis project Ga0209636, IMG submission 187464) | Marine sediment microbial communities from White Oak River estuary, North Carolina - WOR-1-52-54 (SPAdes) (version 2) | ecosystem: Environmental > Aquatic > Marine > Intertidal zone >...
CTACTGAGACCAGGGTACGAGCCTTCAAGCTGGTCGAGGATTTAACATCCTCTCCACTTGCCGGATGGTATCATGCAATGTGTATTAGTGGTGGTGGTGGGCCTCAGATGTTAAAACAGGGAATCAGGGCCAACTACGACATAGAAAAGCTTAAGGAAAGGGCCAAAAAGGCTGCCGGAATAGATCAGCACTAGCTTCTCACCTTGATAAACCATGAGCGCATACGTCTGAGTGACAACACCAGACTTCCTGCAGGCGCAGTTAGGATCTTGAAAACGGCCAATTTTTCAACGAAAATAGTTCGTTTTGGTCACTGCGAAGAGGCCCAATTCGGCCTGCTGAATGTGTTGAGAATCTCGCGCCTCAGTGAAATAAGGATACGCAACGCCTTTAAAAATCCAGAGGGCTTTTTTCAGCAGACCCTCTTGGTTCAGCACCTGGTTCATGGTTCAATCAAAGGGTAACTCAATAGCTCTCATTTGATAGCAGAGATCCCGGTTCGCCCAAAGGATTCCGATTCGAGGCGTTTTCTGGCGGCAATAATCCTCTTCATGTGGCTCGTTTAGTATCGTTTCATCCACTAGAAAAACCATTTAATGGAGCAATTGAGGTCGGGATAGATGGAGTTGGAGGACACTCTTTGAATGTATCTTTCGGCGGCCCATTTTCCGAACCTTTCTTCCAAAGTATCGCCTCCTTTTCGATGGTTCATTGGAGGCACTATCTCGAAAAAGGGAGTGGGGCAACCCATTTCGCGGCACGTGTCAGCTGAAATTTAGGCTGTCATTAGGGGATTCAGGCAACTCTGTAATATATTCCCGCAAAAGGGAGAATGTTACTTCCCATTTCAAATGTGAGGGAAACCGCTTATTGGGCTAAATAAACTAGAGATAGGAGATAATATTATGAAGAAATTATCGAGCAGGTATGAATTAGTCCAAGAGGTATCTCCTGAAGGGTATACAGAGGTACATTACAAGAACAGGCCTAAAAATCTATTTGATTTGATGGAAAATACGGTCACTAAATGGCCTGAGGAAGAAGCCTTTGTAGATGGGGATCAAAGAATTACCTATGCCCAATTCCACGAGATGGTGAATAGAGTATCGGCTGCTTTGCAACAACAATTCGGTATACAAAAGGGGGATAGGGTGGCACTTCTCTTGGGAAACGGCATTCCCTTTGCTGTGTCCTATTTTGGGATCGTCAGGCTCGGCGCTGTGGTCGTTCCTTTAAATACCCGCTATAAAGGCGTGGAGCTTTCCTATGAGCTCAACGATTCTGGGACCAAGGCTCTTATTGCTGAACCCCAATTTTATGAGAGCTTGGAACCCGTGAGAAATGAACTCACAACCATCGCTCACATATTTATTGACGGGGATGAGGTGCCTTTAGGGAGCCAGCCTTTTAGCGATCTAACGAGGTACGGAAGCACTAACTTTGAGAAACCCCAAATTTCGGAGTGGGATCTGCTCAATATCATGTACACATCCGGTACCACTGGTCAGCCAAAAGGGGCGATGCACTTCCACAGGGGAAACATTGGCACGTGCATGATGGCGCGTGAGTTTTTAAACTATGAGCACGGCAGAGACCGTGTTTTGTGCATAGTTCCCCTTTTCCATGTCACCGGCCTATCCATGAATCTTATTGGACCAGTCTTCGCAGGTATCCCAGTGGTCTTTATGAGAAAATTCGATGCTGAAGAGGCACTGCAACTTGTTGAAAAGGAGCGCATAACCATTATGGTCTCGGTTATTACGATTTACTGGTTGATGTTGAACAATAAAAATTTCGACAAATACGATATATCTAGTCTAAGAGAGATCCTCTATGGCGGGTCTCCCGCAGCAGAGGATGTGGTCCACCAGATGCGAGAAAAGCTACCCGGTGTACTACTTCACAACGGTTTCGGTATGACGGAAACCCACGCCTATGATACCCATCTAGAAGACAAGGATGTCATCTCACACATTGATTCGGTGGGGCAAATCTTGCCTTTGGTGGATATGAAGATTGTTGATCCCGAGGGCACGGAGCTTCCCGCCGGTGAGCCGGGGGAGTTGCTGATCAAGGGCAGCAAGGTAGTGCGAAGGTACTGGAATAAACCTGAGGTTAACAAAGAGACCTTCACCGATGGCTGGCTTCACTCTGGAGACATCGCCCGCATCGACGAAGATGGCTATGTCTACATCATGGACCGAATCAAGGACATGATCAATCGTGGAGGCGAAAAGATCTATAGCATTGAGGTGGAAAATGTTCTTTACTCCAATCCCAAGATACTGGATGCAGCAGTATTCGGAGTCCCCGATGAAGTTTTCGGTGAACAGGTGAGGGCGGCAGTAGTCCTCAAGCCTAACCGAACCCTCACGGAACAGGAGGTAATCGATTTCTGCGCTCAACGGCTTGCCAATTACAAGGTCCCCCGATCGGTAGTCTTCCTGGATGAGCTCCCCCGCAATCCGGGGGGCAAGGTGGTGAAAAGCCAGCTTCTGAACCTTAAATAAAAAAGAGGCACCGCTCCCGTGCTTGCCAACCCAGTTAGTCCTGACCACTCACTGAGGCACCACGGAAAGCTCCTCGGTCTGGCCACGCTCTGCGGGGGTGGCGGCGTGTCCATGGCCTGTGCCCTCCGGATGGTGTAGTGAGAGAGGAGATGACTGTGAATATCCCCCATGCGGCCTCGCGATCATCCGGGAATGCTCCCAGATATACACCATAGAGCAACCCCAAGCGGTTACCACCTTGATACCCGACTGGCTGCTCTATACCTAGTTCTCAGCGCGGGCGAAACTGTGGCTTTAGCGGCGTCTTTGCGGAATATCAGGTGCAAACAGGACAATATCGATGCGGCTAAAAAAGGGTCAGGTAACACTTGCGAAAGATGACCTTGGGGAAAAACCTTGAGCAGGTGGACCAAGGCTAAGCGAGCAAATCGAGGGCAATACGGCAATAGAGTTCAACCCCTTTCAGTAAGGCCTCCTCGGGCAAATCGAATTTCGGGTTATGGAGGGGGGCACAACCCTCATGGCCCACACCAAGCAAAAAGAAGCACCCCTTTGACCGCTGCAGGTAGAATGCCATATCCTCTCCTCCCATGGATGACTCGGGTTCAGTGACCCTATCCTGGCCCACCACATCCACTGCACATCTTTGAACCACCTCCGCCATTGATTGATCGTTGATGGTAGGGGGGTAGCCCTGCCTGTAGATCAGCTCATAATCCGCGTCCATGGACTGACATACACCACGGACGACCTTTTCAAGACGCTCGGGCCACGAATGCCATATCTTGGGGTCGAAGGTCCTGGTTGTACCGGACATGGTGGCTTCACCGGGGATGACATTGAAGGTGGTTCCGGCATGGAAGCTTCCTACGGTAACCACCGCTGGGCACAGCGGATTCATGTGCCGGCTCACGATCCTTTGGAAGGCATTGATTACCTGGACACCCACCTCCAGTGCATCCACACACAAATGAGGCATAGCACCATGCCCCCCTCTTCCCTTGATCTTTATGTCGAAACGATCCATTGCCGCCATGAGAGGTCCTGCTTTTACCCCTACGCTGCCCTCGGGAATGTCGGGCCACACGTGGCATCCTATCGAGTAGTCTACCCTGGGATTTTCCATAACGCCCTCATCTATCATTGGTTTCGCCCCACCAGGACCTTCCTCAGCAGGCTGAAATAAGAATTTGATATTGCCTCTCAAATTATCCTTAAGCGTATTGAGCAGGGTTACCGCGCCCAAGACCATGGCCATATGCCCGTCATGTCCGCAAGCGTGCATTGCGCCTTTGTGCGTTGATGCAAAAGGAAGCCCCGTATCTTCAGTAATAGGGAGCCCGTCCATGTCGGAGCGAATCATGAGTGTCGGCCCGCTCCTTCCCGTCCCCATCAAGCCCACGACTCCATATTTAGCAATTCCCGTCTGCACCTGGAGCCCTTCCCGGCTCAGGTAGTCCGCAACATAAGAGGAAGTTTTTTTCTCCGTGTAGGCAGGCTCTGGAATACGATGCAGATCCCTTCGTGTAGCGATGATATGATCCTTGTACTCAGACACTAGACCCTTGATGTCATCCATGAAATACCTCGTTGAAAACGTAAAATCTCGCTTCCATATAAGTCAGGTGCTACACAGTACTCCTCGCTCCCGACTCTATTTGAGAACACATGCGCTGTTAGGAAGCCATCCACCCGCCATCAACGGTGAGGACTGCTCCAGTGGTATAGCTTGAGTATTCCGATGCGAAGTATAATGCGGCGGTTACTATCTCATTCGATTCACCGAAGCGCCTCACTGGGGTTCTTTTGAGCAACTCCCCCGATATAACCTCAGATGCCCTCATCCCTTCAGTAAGGTCTGTGATTATATAACCTGGCGCTATTGCATTCACCGTGATATTATACCTTGGGCTCCACTCGATGGCCAATGACCTCGTCAGCTGGATCAGGCCCCCCTTGCAAACGGAATAAGCGAGTTGACGAGGAAGTCCTACAAGTCCTCCAACTGAAGCAACGTTAATGATGCGCCCCCAGTTATTTTTTATCATTATCTTCGCGGCCTCGCGGCACAGCAAGAAAGGGGCGGTTAAATTTATGCGAATCACCTCTTCCCACTCGTCTTTGTCAAGCTCCTCCGATTTTTTTACGTATGGACTAATTGCGGCGTTATTGACCAGGATATCAAGTCTCCCAAACTCATCCACAGTATTGGAGACGAGTTTTAAAAGATCCGGATCTTTGGATAAATCACATTCCACCACGAGCGCATCGCTCCCATGTCCTCTGATTTCCTCTGCAACCTGCTGTAATAGCTCTACCTTCCTCGCCCCAACAACCACCCTAGCTCCAGCTTCTCCAAAGGCAAGGGCAATAGCCTTTCCGATGCCTCGGCTCCCGCCTGTGACAAGAACCACCTTGTCCTTCACATTAAATATGCCCATAGTACATACCCCTTCTCAGCCTCCATAAAAGTCCTGATCCGGATCTGCTAGCTCTTTGTTTTCCCCCTATAATCCAGAATAAATTCGGCAGCCATTCTCGCAATCTTGCCCACAACTTTTGAGCATTCCACATATCCGCCGGCATCAATGAATGCCTGGTACTGTTCAGGATCCGCAATACTGTAGAACTTTCCCAATCTGTCCGTCTGTATCTTTTCACAGCTGGTAGTTCCAAGCTCCTTCTCGACCCTTCTGACAAACCGAAACCCTATGGCAAGTGAATTATTTAGGGCTCCCGCATCACCCAGGTCATGCGATGCCGTGGCAGCCCCAACGGCAAGCAATCCTCCCAACAACGCCCCGCACGTTTCACCACGCATCGCAACGCCCGCGGCTAAGGGGGTCGACGCCCTTAGGGCAGCGCCATCACCCAAATTTAAGTGGTCTTGTAATGCCTTGAAAACACAGCGGGAGCAGCCATGAAATTCCTTCTCGTAATCGTGCGCTGCTCGCTCGATATCATTCAACAATCCCTCTTTAGAAGCATGCTCAACCATCACCTCCATCCTTTCTTTTTCTGCAGGCTGACTTCTCTTCCCCTGCTTTGGGCACAACAAACTCGTTCTGTTACCTTCTAATCTGCGGCAGCCCCCTTGGCTCCCTTCAGGACGCGCGCCTTGTTCGGCGTAACGATAGTCCCTCTGCTATGAGCCCCGGCATTACCATTTCAGATCCCAAGGCAATGACGGAAAGAGCCTACGTGTCTTTCAGGGGATCTTCCTTTAACTATGCACCCTTTGCCCTTTCATCCACAACCCTCTTTGCCTTGAACATGGTCCTCTCTAAGGGATCGAACTCGGCCAGCTCAAGTCCGGGAGTTACCTCCAATTCCTCCCGGAATGCTCGTCTCACCTTTGATCTAAACTCCTCGCTATCAACCTCCTTTCCATTGGCATTTTACGCATCACCTTTGCCTAACCGTTGTCAAAATTTTTTGGCTCTATTCCTTATGGGAGGATTTTCTGCTGTAAATCAAATTAATATGGGCTGTTTTAAATGGCTATCATACTTCTTGGTTCTCCGCCTCTTCCATAATGATCTCGGCTGCCCATCTCGTAGCCTTACCAACTACCCCAGGACACTTATCTGTGTGCCCACCAGCAGCCATAAAGGCATCCCATTCTTCAGGATTATTCAAGTGATACACTCGACCTGCCACTTTTTTTTGAATTTCTTTGCAGATTGAACTACCATATTCGTGAACAAATCGCTCGTGGAGTTTATTCGCCAAACGATAAGATATAAATCGCAAATCCTTTGGATCCTCAATCTTGTCCAGTTCCCGGCCGTAGATCAAGCCTAACGCCATAGCCCCACCTATTAGTCCACCGCAAGAGCCTTCAACAGATAGGCCTATACCACCGGCAAGACCTGTAGCTGCTTTAAATGCTTCTGGCTGCTTTATATTAAAAATTTCCATTAGCGGCGCCAACACACATTGCGCACATCCATGATAGATCTGTTCAAATTCATATCCCTTAGCCTCTGCCTCACGAAGAATTTCATCCTTTGGTTTCCGAGGGATCTGCATTTTCCTATCTCCTTTCTTAAAATTAGCATCTTTTAGAGAATTCAACACTTCAATGCCTAATATAATAGAAGCCTTGCCCACCATCAAAGTATTTACCTAAAGCGTTCCCTGGCCTGCGAAATGTGTTCCTTTATTCCCTTTTCCAGGTCGAACTTGAGCTCAAAGCCTATCTCATTGCGAATTCGCCTATTGTCCGGCACATCTAAGTAATAGACGTAACGGTCGCCATATTCTACCTTAGCGTGGGGTAGCTCTCTGACCACTAGATCCATCACCTCTTTTACCGGGGCAGTATACCCTCCAATATTGTAGATATCCGAGGGACACTTTCCCATGTACTGACACACGGCTACAAACGCAGCGGCCGTATCATCTACATAGCACCAACTCAATGTCTGCTCGGGTGAAGCCGGGATGCGAGCCACCTCCCCCTTTACCGGCCTGTCAACGAAGTCAGAGAGCCATGAGGTTGCCCCAGTTGAACGTCCCGTGCCATAGATCGCTGATGGTCGCAGTCCTACCATATCCATTGCGTATTTCTTGTTGTAGAAACGGATCATAAATTCAGTGAACTGTTTTCCTGCGCCGTAAACCGTAATTGGAACGCATGGCGCATCCTCATCTTGTGGAACATCATTCGCCCTCTTTTTATCACCATACACCGCTACCGAGCTGGCCCACACTACCCTCTTTATTCCCATGATACGAGCCGCCTCAAACACGTTGTTGGTTCCCTGAACATTTACCTTTATCGCTTCATGGGGAAACTGGTCGCTTTCCGAATCAAGGTGATAGGCTAAGTTGATAATCTTGCGTACCTCGTTGTTCCTTATTGCTTCAATTATACCTTCAATACTGGTTATGGAGCCCCGAATGAGAGTGATCTGGTCTTTCACCTCCCGCACCCTTTCAAAATTGGGAAAAAGGTCCATGGCCACCACTTCCTCCTCTTGTTCTACCAAGAGCCTCACGATCTTGGCACCGATAAAACCGGTGCCTCCGACAACCATTACAGACATAACCTATTCTCCTTTCCCCTGATGCTCAGCAAGCCTCTATAATGCATTATCGAGAGAAGGACAGAGCTCGGTACTGGTCCCTTTTCGACTTCCGCCCTCAGGCATCTTGTCGCAAGAACTCATGCCTAAACCCGGATCTCTATGCACCCCTCGGACCGCTCTCGATCAATTGGCACACGTCACGGCAAGCTGCAACTACCCCTTTCACTTCTAGCGGCTGCGGGCCATGAGAAGTCGCGCGAAGAATTCGTTTACTTGATGACCATAAACAAGACCCTTTCCCACAAATCAATACGTTGCGCTGATCGGCACAGCATAACTGAGCCGTATTGCCTATCGAGATTCCGCACTAGAGGAGCATGTGATACTCCTTGTATGTCTCGGGACAGCGGTTCTTTAAGATGCTGGCCTTCGATAATTCTCTTGATCGATGTAGGCTATCTAGGTCTATCTCCCCAACAAGCACCAGTTCCCTGTCGCCAGTTTCTGCCTCTACCAAAGTCCCGTTACTCACCATCCTCCGGTCATCAATAGGCACGGATAGGGTCCCCGCGTCGTGGCACTCCGCTACATAGATTTGATTCTCCAGCGCACGGGCCAGACAGCAGTTTCGGACACGATAAAACCCCCTCTCCGTATAGGTAGCCGACGGGCATAAAATAAACCCCTCGCCATTTAGCATAAAATGCCGTGCCACTTCAGGAAATTCGGCGTCCTAGCAAGGGATGATTCCTGTTTTCACCTTGGGCGTCTCATAGACCTCCAGCCCATCATAGGTGGACGTTCCCCATTCTGTTTCTCTCTGGAAGAGGTGGTTCTTCTTTTGCTTTTCTATTCGTCCACCGGGGAAAAAATGTGTGCCACATTTAATGCTCGTCCTTCCTCCCCCTCCATGATCCAGTGACTTCCTCCTAGAGTCGTGACACCATTGCTCTGTGCCAATTCGGCGAACAACGTCTCGTATGCGGCGCTGAAGGCCACTAGACAATCAACCATGGCCCCCCTAAAATCGTTATAGGCCAAATCAGGGCCTGCCATTGCTAGCAGGCCGACGGTCACATACTCGGGAAATAACACAAGATCGACGCCCTTTGAGATACCAACCTCACCTTGTTCCCTGAGGTGATTCTCCATGTCCCGAAAGCTGTGGGTATCGCGAATACCAAACTGACATAAAGCTATCCTCACCTTTGACACATTGCTCTTCTTGCTCCTCCACTTCGTGAATTCTCTTTCAGTCCTGCGGGCTCTGCCACAAAGCAGCTTGGTGTGGTTTTTTCTATAGGTATTATAGCAGACGCCCAGCCCTTGTCCCTCCTTTATATAATCCCACATTCATTATTCCGGCAGTCGAAAGGGGAGCGCAAGATAATATTAAAACAAATTATGGACGATATAAAAAAAGATAAGCGGATAAGAAAGAGCTCAAGTGTAACTCTGGCTCTATGCAGGTTGTCGAGAACTGCCCCGATTCCAGCCATACCTACCAGGCAGGAGCTCACGTGGGTAGGAAAATCGGGTGATATTCGCTCCTTTGGATTTACGAATTTCTCATTCTAGCCGTAAATGATTCTCTTTGGTAGACCTCAGACAGTCAGCGCATCTATTGTGATCAAAGCATTTGAACTCTGAGACTCAAATACCAAGGATGAGGGGAAGGTGATCCAAAGTGACAGAACTATCCATAAACCACACTTCTCGCTTCTCCATCAACAATCACCGGCAACACACCCCTTCCCCTCGCTTCAGCATGAAGCAGGCCTGGTAAGCAGGACGTCACAGATAGGTTGGACTAATGTAAGGGGCTTCGTGCCTCGTCAGATCCGTGCCCTTATTCTCAAGAATTCCTTAAGGAGTTCGCCTGCCCTACCACAGTATTTCGGGTCCTTTTTAGAATATTCGTCAATTACATCGATGGAATATTTTTTTAGCATCTCCACGGATTTGTCATCCATGGTAACTATCTCACCATACCCCTTCTTCTGGAATTCCTCTATCTTCAGGTAATCACCATACCGACTTGAAGATTGCATCTTCACGCTGACATCTAGCACACAACTCTCGAGCACCTGCTTGACGTCAGAGGGAAGTTTCTTCCACAGCTTTTGGGTCATAAAGATCTCGCAATTCGATACCCTTGCCATAAATGGGAGTATGATATACTTGGTGACTTCCTGAAACTTCATCTCCCATCCATTGTAAATAGCGCCCCAATGTGCTCCCTCGCAGACGCCAGTCTGCAATGCCTGATAGAGTTCTGCTCCAGGGAAGTAGACCGGAGTTGCTCCCATCTTCTCGAATACCGCTGCGGGAATACCGGTGCTTCTGATCTTGTAACCCTTCCAATCCTCGGGTGTACGAAGCGCCCTGTTTGAGAACACGGCTATACCTGAACACACGATGGGGCCAATCAAATGCACGCCGTACTCCGCATATGCCTCTCTGAATATGTCTATGGCTCCCATCTCAAAGAAAAACAGCCAAGTCTCTTCAAGGTTTTCCCACGTGAAGAGCTGGCCACACACATGTCCCCCCACTGGAAGCCTGCCTATCCAATACGCCGGATATAATAGTGCGACCTCAAATAATCCCCGGCCCACGGCCTCAAGGACATCTTTGGTCGGCACAATAGTGTTGGGGGGATACGGCGTGATATCCACCTCTCCGTTTGTTGCCTCTCTGACCTTATCACAGAATGCTACATAGACGTTGTTGTAGTATTCAGTTCCACTAGGCCAGTGCGTTTGCATCCGCCATTTGAATTTTGCATTGGATTTCCCAAATGCCTTAGCAGCCCCAAGGCCGGTCGCTCCCGCAACGGCTGCAGAAGCCAGTCCAGTTTTTACAAAATCCCTCCGTGAAATCTCCTTTGCCATCTTCCTCCTCCTTTCTTGGTTTGAATGTAATGATATTGAAACAGCGGGAACCCTAGCCACCAAAACTTCCTCAATGCCCGCATTGCTTCCGGAATACCCCTTTGATTACTTATTATCCCTCTCTGCTCCCATCTTTTCCTAAGGACGAGGACATCGGAGAACCTCCTGCAACGCGTATCTCCTCTATCCCTTTGCAACCAACACTGATGGCAGCCATGTGATAATCTCCGGAACCAGAATCATAGTAACAGCGCCGAGAATCATGATCCCAATGAAGGGCAGCGCGCTCTTATAGATGACGCTAATGTCCGTTTCGGGACTCAAGGATTTTAGATAAAAGAGGCAATAGCCGAACGGTGGTGTGATATACCCCATACAGAGATTCACTTGGAATAAAACCCCAAACCATATGGCATCGAACCCGAGTTTCGCTATGACCGGGTAAAAAATAGGTATAGTGAGCATTATGATTCCCATGGGATCAACAAACATCCCGAGCACAAAAACAAAACACTGGATGAGTATGAAAATGGCCCAAGGGCCCATCTCAGATCCTATTAAGAGGCTCTGCACGAACTGCACGCCCCCTCCCCCGTTGTAGATGGCAACAAATCCGGATGCACCGAACATGATCCACAGCACCATCCCTGTAATAGTCGCGGTGGAGTAAGCCACCTCCTTCATAAAACTCCAGCTAAACTCACCCCGAATAATCACGCAGAGAAGCACTGCCACACACCCACACGAAGCCGCTTCAGTTGGTGTGGCAACCCCGAAAAATATCGTCCCCAGTATGGCCAATATGATTAGGACCGGAAGGATTACCCCTTTGGAGGCCCTGATCTTTTCCCTTAGGCTCACCTTATACCCAATCGAGGGACACAAATCCGGTTGCAGCCAGGCTCGTATGATTATGTAAAGCACAAAGCTTCCTATGATAAACAACCCGGCAGTCATTCCGCCGGCAAACAATTTCCCAATAGACTGCCCTGTCATCATGCCGATAACGATCAGCGTGATGCTGGGAGGTATAAGAATACCCATGGTTCCCGCCGAGCCTATGGTACCGAATATAATAGAGTCCTTGTATTTTCTCTTTCTCATGGGGGGGATGCCCATAAGCCCTGCAGTAACGGTAGATGCGGAACAGTTGCCGGTCATGGCAGAAAGTGCCGCGGCAAATCCGCATGATCCAACTGCCAGGCCGCCCCTCATCGAGCCAGACCAAAGGTAAAAGGCATCATATGCATCTTGCGCAATCCCCGATTTGGCCAGTGCGACACCGATAAAGACGAACATGGGAACAGCAGCGAGGAGCAACATCCACATATAGTTAAAAACACCGGTAATAATCGGCATTAAGCCCGCAGGCCCCCACAATATTAAAGCTGATATGACGGCAATGCTGCCCATACCAAAGGCCAGAGATACGCCCGACATTATGCTCACCACAAGGGCACCAAACATCCCAACAGTTAAAATAAGTCCAGAATCCATTATTTCTCTCTCTCTAGAACAACGAATAAGCTCTTTATCAACATACTCAGGCCTTGAAGGCCAATCAGAACAGCCCCCACCAAAATGAGAAATTTTACCGGATACACGGGATGGCATAACACCATTTCATCGGCCTCTCGAACCTTAAATGATCTCATAAAAAAGCTATATCCCTCCTTCACCAGAACGACATCCCAAACGAGGAGGGCTATATAGTTAACGATATCGAACACTGCCTGTACCCTCTTTGAGAAGCGATTATATATGAGGTCCACCCTTACGTGCCCATTGTAGAGGAGCGTATAGGCCCCTATCAGGATAAAGTAACTGCCGAAGATTCGCTGAGAATAGCCATGAGCCCACACGGTGGGATGATTAAACAAATACCGCAAGAAAACCTCAATAAATAAAACCACTATTCCTATATAAACAACAAAAGATACAATCCTCCCTGACCATTCGCTTATGGTATCTACGGCATTAAAAAGGGAGCGCATGGCAAATTTCATTTTATGTTTGATTGAAAAATGAGCGTATCAAAAAATATGAGAGAGAGATTGTGACCTATATGTAAGTTTAATATTGCAAAAGGAAAGATTTTTTACTACATATATGAAAAGAAAATTCCGACTGGCCGCTCAATTATCTTACGACTGTTCATATCTTCTATTGAAAAAATTTTTTTTGTCAAGCAAAAAATACGAAAAGCACATCAGGGAATTTACTCTGCTTGATCTTCTCGGGAGGGTGAAACAAGGATCGAGATGATCAAGACGTTGGGAACGCCCTTGGAACAGGTGCACAAAGAGTTCCATCCTGGATCCCTTGAGGGCATGCAAATAAACTACAAAAACATCCGGTTGTGCGCAGGCAGTGGATGCTGTGGTTGTTGAGAGCCCACGGTTTTGGCCTTGCCCGGGATGAAGGAGGAGGTTGCAAACATCGGCCGAGCAGAGCTCCTCATCGGCCAGGAAGCGAAAGGGAAGTTCCACAACTGGAACAAAATCTTGATCGCAATTGTACCAATGATTAGCCCTATGAGGGAGACCGGATTGAAGGGTGTCCACCCCCCAGCTTTTATATCAAGAAATGCCTCAAGGGCGAAGCTCATACCATCGAGTTTCAACAGACAATACTGGTAGGAGGTAATGCACGTTAAAATAAGGATCCGGGTGCTCAAAAGACTAGCATCCCCCGTGGCCCTCTATTCCCCTGGAGTAAAGATCAGTAACATAATATTCATGGCCGGGTACTGGACCTTTTGAAGATCAGGGTAAGCTGGCCGAAGGAAACATAAGGGTCCAAACCCGCTAGACCCTGGAAAATCTCGAAGCAATCCTTGAGGCAGGAGGGGGCACGCTGAGTGATATCGTGCAGGTCACTATCTGGATCACGAGCTTTCACGACTACCCAGGAATGAACGAGGCTTACCGGGCGTATTTTCTCGCCGATCCGCCTCCCAGAAAGACCATTCAAGGGGTAGGCCTGTGGGACGGAACGCTGGTTGAAACTATGGCCACCGCAGTGCTCCCAGAATAAGATCAGTTTCGGAATTGAAGCTCCATGCGCTTGCGCTCCTTGAGCGGAAATCTCCGCGTTGACACAACAAGACTTGTCGGCAAGCTCAGGCCGTGCCTCTCGAGGCCGAATGGCTCAAGTCGAGCTGCCATAGGGAATGCGCTCGCTTTGCATTTTCATAATGAGGCATGGACGCCCACCGCCCCAAAAAAGCTTGAAGACTCGAACGATGCGTCTTCATAGCGCAAGACCTTAAGATTTTGTAAGGCAGACAGAACAGGAATTGAGGAGGTTCAAAGATGAAGATATGCGTCATCAATATTATGCCCCAAAACGCAGAGATGCACCGGAACGCCTTAATCGAAAGTTGCAGGAAAGTAGCAAGTTCAAATACCGAAATCGTCTATAAAGACACCAAAGCAGGTACGGTTTATTTGCCCGCCCTTAGATTTGGCTATACTCGACTTCTCAATGGTCGGGAAATCATCGAGAGTATGCTTGAGGCTCAACGTGAGGGATGTGATGCCATCTTCTATGACTGAACTCTCGATGCTTCTAGTTTAGAAGCCCAGGAGGTATTGGATATACCGGTCATTCCGGTTTCGGAAGCCACGCTGAAGTTCGCTACATTACTGGGGCAAAGGATTGGAGTCGTTACCTTATATGAGCCTTACTGGGTCATTCATTACAGGGAACTGCTTAGAAAATACGGGCTGGAGGCTTTTTGCATTGACAAAGACCCGGTGAGAAGTGTGGATTTAACCACAAATGATGCTGCAAGCAAAGGCATGAAGGAACCAAAGATAATTGTTGAGGCGGTTAGAAGAAAAGCGGAAGAGTTGGCTGAAGATGGAGCCGAGGCGATTCAAGTAGGCTGCGGAATGTTTTCTCCCATTTGCACAATGGCCGGGTTAAGCAGCGTAAAGGATGGCAGGGTCCCACTGCTGGATCCTCTCCTTGTCGGTTTGAAAACGGCCGAAATGATGGTGACTTTCCATCAAACCTTAGGGATGCCTTTTCGAAGAGGACTGAACGCTTATAACCCGATCCCAATGGACGACCTCAATCGAATCAGGAGGAGTTTTAATCTGCCACCGGTCTGAAAGACAGGATTCTTTAAAGATTTCAATCGCCCACGCGAGCTACAACCGGTCGGGATATGAGTAAGCGTTAAAGTTACTCAATTTGGGCTCTTCCAGAAGGAACAGTGGGGAACGGATATGACAAACGGAAGTCTCACTGAAGCGACCTTTGATATGCCCATTCAGCCACAAAAAAACGGCCAAACCCCTGTGTACAATTCAGCTCGCTACCGCACC
>Ga0209636_10004159_pt1 | contig 14770 bp, 14 predicted proteins | sample DeeMarSWOR152_54_FD_187464 | JGI IMG/M metagenome (GOLD analysis project Ga0209636, IMG submission 187464) | Marine sediment microbial communities from White Oak River estuary, North Carolina - WOR-1-52-54 (SPAdes) (version 2) | ecosystem: Environmental > Aquatic > Marine > Intertidal zone >...
ACTACCGGCCTGCTGGCTAGGCTTTGGCCGGGGGGGACTTCCACCCCCTGGACTCCATTCTTGACTTTTAAGGAGACATCGGCTACCTCCTTTCCCATCAAGCCAGGCTTCTCCTGGCGCCCTCAAGACCTGACCCCATAGTCCTCAAATAATAACTTTACGTCCTCACGATTTTCCGTTATCGTGTCAATAGACCCCTCGGATATCCCACCGTTCGTCGGTGTATTTCACATTCCCTAAACTGATCGGAAAGGAGGCGATATCATGAAGTTGCGCATTCGACCAATAGCAATCTCGGTTTTAGGTATAACCCTGCTGCTGGGTGTGGCCGAGGTGAACTCTGCCGGGATCACCTTCTGGACTACCGAGATCGAACCCAAACGTATGGCCACTCAGAAGGACTTGGCAAAACGGTTCGGTGCAGCCACGAGCATCGAGGTGGAGATCGTACCCGTGAGCGAGAATGAACTACCTCCCCGGGTTGTGGCTGCTGCGGCGGCCAATGCGCTGCCGGACCTGATCTTCGTCCCCCTGGACTTCGCCATTATCTGGGTAAAGGAGGGCATCCTGGACCCGAAGGCAGCGACGGCAGTAATCAAAGGATTGGGATCCGATAGTTTTGCTGCCGGGCCCTTGAACCTGGCCGCTGTAGAAGGCGGGTGGGCAGCTGTGCCCGCCGATGGCTGGGGCCAGCTGCTGCTCTTCCGCAAGGACCTCTTTGCCGCTCGAGCACCGGAGAAGCTTCTCGGCACCCCAGACACATGGGACAAGATCCTCGAGGCCGCCCAAGCCCTGCATGATCCCCCCAAGGTGTGGGGCATCGAAATGGGCACGGACCCTACCCAGATTTACATGCAGCAGGTCTTCGAACAGTTCGCCCTCTCCAATGGGGCGCGCCTCGTGAACCCGAATAGCGGACAGGTCGACCTTAATACGCCGGAATTCGTCCAGACCCTCACGTTCTATAAAAGGCTCGCCAAGTTTACCCCGCCAGGGGACATCTACTGGCGCCAGACCCGTGAGGATTATCTTGGGGGCCGCGCGGCGATGATCGTTTGGTCACCCTTCATCCTGGACGAACTGGCCGGCCTGCGGGATTCGGTCCCGGTGACGGCAACCGGCCTGTCAAAGCCCCTCCACCAAGTGACGGGGATTGTAACGGCTTTCCAAGGGCCCTTCGGGTTAAGGCCCGTTCAGTGGGGGCAGGTGAGCTACTTCGGAATCACCGTTGGGGCCAGCGCCAATGCGGCCAAGTGGACCGAATTCCTGCTTCGCGATGGGTACCTGGACTGGCTCAGTATGGCGCCTGAGGGAAAGTTCCCCTTGCGTCCCCAGTTCATGGAAGGCTGGAAGCACCTGAAGATCGGCGTGGATCGCAGGAGCAAGATCTCCGATCTCTACTCGGATGAGGTCATCAATAGCATCATTGCGGGTGTCGGTAGCTTCGACCGCTGGGGCTTTGGTGCTGGCAAGGGCGCCTGTGTCGGCCAGGTTTACGGCACCAAGAACTTGATCAGGATTCTGCGCCGCTACCTCGACGGTGAGATCACACCGGAGCCCGCAGCAAGAGGGATGACCGACGCAATTCGCATGCTTGAGGGCTGCTCGTAGGCCCTTCCCGAAGGCCCGTAGTTAGGGGGACGGACCCTGTTTTTCCCCCGTCTCCAGGAATTCCAGGGCTCGAATCCCGATGGCCGATCGAAAGACTCCAGACAGCACGAAGAATTCCAGGGACCTCACCAGAGAGCCTCCCAGGATTCCCTCCCGACGTGGGCCCACTCTGGCCCAGAGAGAACAGCGCCTGGCGTATTTCTTGCTGGGCCCCCCTTCCCTCTTTGTCCTGGCACTCATTCTCTTTCCCGCCCTGTGGAACTTCTGGCTCGCGTTCCACAAGGTGCGACTCCTGGATCTCCGACGCTTCGCCTGGTGGGAGCTGGAGGCGACCGTGACCAATTTCATCACGGTCTTTCTCCACCACGACCTCTGGCCGGCCCTCAGGGCAACCCTGCTTTACAGCACCGGGGGAACGCTGCTTGCGCTCTTGATGGGCTTGGGGGCCGCAATGATGGTCCACAGGCGTTTCAGAGGCAGTGGCCTTGTGCGAGGCGCCTTCTTGATTCCTTACATCGCGCCTATTGTGGCTGTGGCCTTTGCCTGGAGGTTCATCCTCAATCCGCGCGGTGTGCTCATGGCCGGATTGCTCGGCGCGGGGATCCTGGAGCAGCCGATCAACCTGCTGAGCCAGCGCCCCTGGGCGATGATTTCCCTCGTTGCCTTTGAGGGCTGGCGTTACTTCCCCTTCGACTTCCTCTTCATCCTCGCCCGCTTGCAGGCCATCCCCGAGGTATTCTATGAAGCGGCGGCCGTGGATGGTGCCACACCGCTGCAGAAGTTCCTCTACATAACGCTCCCTCAACTTAAGCTGGTGCTGGCCACCCTTTTCCTGCTGCGGTTCATGTGGACCTTCAACAAATTCGATGACGTTTTCCTGGTGACCCGGGGCACTGCTGGAACGAGGGTTCTCACCATCAAGGTCTACGACTTCCTGATCGGTGAGTTCAACGTCGGGGCTGGAGCGGCGATGGCGGTCTTCTTGTTCGCCGTGTTGGGCTTTTTGTTGTGGGTGTACTTCAAGTTGGTGATGCGCCGGGCGGAGCAGGAGTGAGATCATGAACCGTGAACGCATTGAGAGGGCGACCCTCCGGGGATTACACGGATTCGGCCTCCTGCTGTTCATATTCCTCGTTGCCTTCCCCTTCTACTGGATGGTCGTGGCTTCGTTGAAGCCCCTCATTCTCCTGGCGATGAACCCCCTTGACCTGTGGTTGACGCCCGGTGAGCTCACTATACGTGCCTTTCAAGAGGTCTGGCTCCAGTTCCGCTTCGGCAGTTACTTCGCCAATAGCGCTTATGTTTCCGCATTGACCGTGCTGTTGACGGTGACCCTTGCCACCTTCGGGGCATATACCATCGCCCGACTCCGCTTCCGGGGGCGGATGTTTCTGTCACGGAGCATCCTCGCGATCTATATGTTCCCGGCCATTGTAATCGCTGTTCCCATGTATGCCCTCTATACCAATTTCGGGCTCCGCAATGATCTCCACGGCCTGATTCTTATCTACCTTGCCCAAACGCTCCCGGTGGCCATATACATGCTCCACAGCTATTTCAAGACGCTTCCGCCAACCCTGGAGGAAGCGGGGCTCATTGACGGATGTTCACGATTGATGGTAATCCGCCGAATCACCATTCCCCTGAGCCTTCCTGCCATTGCTTCGGTGGCCCTCTACACCTTCATGATTGCCTGGAATGAGTTCCTCTTCGCATTTCTGTTCTTGGACAGCCCCTCGAAGTTCACCCTCTCCCGGGGAATCATGCAGATCGCGGACAACGTCAACGTCTCGCAGCAATTGCTCATGGCAGCGGCGGTGATTGCTACCGTGCCCGTTATTGCTCTGTTCCTGATCTTTGAGCGTTATCTCGTGCGGGGCCTGACTGCCGGAGCCGTCAAGGCTTAGATGTTACGAGGCTGTTGCCCAAAACCCATTCCGCTCACTGAAAAGAATTTTTGATCGGCGGTCTTTCGCCCCAAAATTTGGCATCCTAGCTCAAACGCGGGATTTGCGGCCGTTTCGTTTCACTAAGAATAGTGAACTCGTAAAAAGTCAAAAAATGGGACGGCAAAGTAAAAAGCTCCAAATGCAAGGCTTGTGAATCTTGAGGAGTGAGGCGTACTTACCAGTACGCCGCAATGACGAAAGATGAATCGTAACGCAGCAGCTGGACTTTTTACGAAGCCGTCAAGAATGGTTCTCAAGAATTCTTTCATGTTCGCTCCAGGGATATGGGCAACAGCCCATTATTGGTGATTCGCATACGGGAATGGGGTGAAAAACCTAAACAGGCGTGGATGATCGATATACTTCCTCGCCATTTATGAACGTCATGCTTACGCGGATATCTTTCAGTCTATCGGGATCTATTTCCAGGGGATTTTCATCAAGGACGATAATATCCGCGGACTTTCCCGGTGCAAGCGTACCTACCCGATCCTCCACATAGTTCGCGTAGGCCCCGTTGCACGTATACAATTGCAAGGCCTGGGCTACAGTCAGGCATTCCTCCGAACTAAGGTTTTTACCCGTTGCGGTTGTCCTGTTGACCGCCGCCCATATTGCCCTCCAAGGATTACCCTCTGCGACGGGACGATCTGAGCTACCCGCGACAATGATACCGTTCTCCATCATTGACTTAATCGGCATGGTGTATCTCATGCGCTCCCGACCCAGATTCTCGATAAAGCTGTCCCCCAAGTAATACAGGAATACCGGCTGTACCACGGGAACAATCCCTAATGTGCGAATGCGCGGCAAGAAATCCGGACGGCACACCAAGACATGTTCCATGCGGTGCCGATGAGGGCGAGGATTACGAGAAAGAATCGATTCAAAGGCGCTCAACACCGTATCGATAGTTTGATCGCCTATCGCATGCACGGAGATCTGAAATCCCGCCCGGTGAGCCTCCTCCATACGCTTGGTCAAGCTCTCCGGGTCTTCACACATGAACCCACAGTAATCGGAGCCCTCATACGGCTGAGTGAGGGCAGCCGTTCTCGGCCCAACTCCCCCATCCACAACGAATTTAGCGGGGCCTATCCACAAAAAGTCATCCCCGAATCCGGTGAAAAGGCCAGTGCCTCCTTTTTTCGAAAGGATAGTGTATGTCTTCTCCATGAGGCCCATTGAAACTCGAGGCGTCAAATCGCCGGATTCCCAGGCAATCTGAAATCCGGCTGCTTCATTGGGGTTTCCCGACCACCCCGCACCTGCTTCTGTCACCATGGTCAACCCCTCGCTCACGTAAACCTCAGAAGCAGCTTTCAAGAATCGAGCACATCTTCCAGCATCGGGATATGGGATCAAACGATTAACGAGGCTCATGGCACCAAGTTCGAACAAAAGGCCGTCGGGTTGTCCGTTTTCGTCCCGGCCAATTTCGCCTCCCTCCGGATCCGAAGTCTCGCCCGTGATGCCCGCCATCTTCAAGGCCACGGAGTTCACAGCCATCACGTGCAAACACGTTCGCATAACGCTTACCGGATGATCAGGGCATGCTCGATCGAGGTCTTTCTTGGTAGGATGGCGTTTCTCTTTTAAACGGGTATCGTCGTAGCCCCAGGCCCTTACCCATTCCCCCGGCGGAGTATGGGCTCCACGATCTTTCAGCTTAGCCAGCATATCTTCTAAGCCGTTGATTTTTGAAGGGCTAACCTCAATCAGCTCCAAGTTCTCCCCGAATCGAACCATGTGATTGTGGGAATCGATGAGGCCGGGCATCAACGTCTTATCCTGAACATCGATAATCCTCGTTTCGGGTCCCTCCAAGTGGGATAATTGACCCCGATCAGCAATCGCGAGTATTCGCCCACTTTCCGCTGCTAAATCCATGGGCCGTGATACAATGGGATCCTCCATCGTGATCACATCACCGCCGGAAAAAATGAGATCAGCTGACTGCCTCTTCGCCCTCTCCATGTTGTTCGTCCTCCTCACGGCGTCCAATGGGGAATAAAAATCATTTTCCGACCTGGCTCATTCTTTCAAGAGATCATTTCCTTGCACCCTGATTACCTCCTCCCCCCACTGAAAAAATTCGTATCCCTGTTCGTCCTCTCATTGTGGGTGCTCAATTATGATGATCTCATAAAAAGTGTTAATTCGATGGCAAAGTAAAAAGCTTCAAATTCAAGGCGCGCAAATCCTGAGGAATGAGGCGTACTTAGAGTACGCTGCAGTGACGAAGGATGCAGCGCAACGCAGAAGTTGGACTTTTTACGAAGCCATCAATTATTTATTCTTTAGTCCGCTTGATAGACCTGGGAAGCCGATCGAGTTTGAAAACCGTGATGAACTCCTTGTTCAGGCTTATCCAAAGTCGCTCAGCAATAATTGCATTGGTCAGGGAATCCCTGAAATTCATCCAGTCCGAAAAGACCCCCGGATCTCTGGCGACCATCACGAGGTCAGGGGCGTCGATTTCTCCCGCTTCAACCTTGAATTTCCCATCGTCGATCACCAGGCCCAGGGAGCCTCCCGGTGTCCTCACGTGTATCCTTCTCTTCCATCCCGCCAGGTTCTTTTGGGCCCTCTCGCTGCGAGCCACTTTTGCAGTCATCTCCTTGATCTGAGACAGAACCCATTCATAGGCCTTCTTTGCCTCTTTGGTCTGAGCCGGAAGCTCCGGCTCAACCGGGCTTTCCCAATCAAGGTCGCTTTCCTGAAGTCCTGGAACTCCCCTCTTGTGCTCGGGAATTTCCTGGATTGGGACGGCAAAGATATCGGTGGGCTTACCAATTCTCTCATCCCTGAAGATGACCTTGACGCGTGTTCCCCTCTTAAAGACCCTCGGTGTAAGGACTCCTCTGGTCGTATAGACATGGATGGGAAGCGCGGTATCCGCCCCATCGAGAATAACCCGACCCCGGCCGAATGGGACTTGGTGCTGAAACAGGGAATGGCCAAAGTAGGTGATGGGCGGGGTGGAGTTCATAACGCCCGTGTCAGGCATCTCGACGAGCTCGATGGGATTGAAATCGCACTCCGGGCAAAAGAGAAGAAACGGCGGAACCCTTACGAGTTTACATGTGGGACATTTGGCACCCAGGATGACCTTTCTCTCCTTCAGGGCCAGGAAATAGGGGGAGAACTCCCCTTTGGTTCGCTTGTAAAAGGTAAACATCGCCTCGTTTGATTGGAGATAGCGTTGTCCTCCTACTTCGATGACCTCCGATTCGACGTCAGGTATCATGTGGATGGGGATGACCTTCTCGGCCATTTCAAGCCCTCCTTTCAATGATCATTACAGCCCCATACTGAGCAATGGTGGATCCCGTTCCGTGGACCAAGCCCCGCTCGAGACCCCTATTGATCAATTCACGACGAGCGCTCCAGCACGAGAACATATTGGACCCCCCAACAAAATGGCCCCCATAGGTAAGTCCACCGCTCGGGTTGACCAGAAGAGGACCACCGGGAACCATGAGCCCCTCATTGACGAGGTCATCGGCGCGCCCGAGGGGTACGAATCCCATCTCCGCCATGGTGATCTGAAGTTGCTTGATAAAGGCGTCATGGAGCTCAATAACTTGTATCTGCTTCAGTGGATCCTTTATGCCGGCCATCTTGTAAGCCGCCTCAGCGGCCAGATGGTCCGACAGGATCCGATGCATGATCTTATGGCGTTTATCCCTTCCAGCCACATTATGCTCGTTGGCGGCGCCCACTCCCGTTATCCAGACGACGGGATTCCCTGCATTCCTACAGATAGCCTCGGCCTTGTCGGCAGCCGCGAAGATGACGGCACCGGCGCCCTCGGTATACACACAGGTCTCAAGGAGCTTGAAGGGATAGACCACATACCGGGAGTTCATGGCCATTTCCGCAGTGACTTTCTCCCCGCAGCGCTGGGCGTAAGGGTTGTTTTGCACCTGCTCGCAGAGAATCTCCGCTATCGTGGCCGAGGCCTCGTCTTTCAGATCGTCGGGATATTCGTCCATATAGGCGAGGACTACTTCGGCATAGCTGTCGGAGGCGGTCCACCCCAGCTCCCGTTCGTAAAAGGTATCCGCGGACCACCCTATGGTCTTGATAACCTCAGGGGTTGAGGTCATTGATTCGAAATCAAAGCAGTCTGTGGCCTTTTCCACCCCAAGCGCGAGGACGATGTCGTAAAGACCGCTGGCCACCCACGTATAGGCGGTCATCATCGTATAGGAGCCCGTGGCTCCCCCACAGGTTATGCGCATCCCCGGCTTGTTCGCCATGCCGATAATTCCCTGGAGTGGGTGCTCCGGGATGGCCGAGAGCTCGAAGATGTCGTTGTATATCCCGTAGACCACCGCATCCACATCCTTGATGGAGACCTTTGCGTCTGCAACGGCTTCCTTGACAGCCATCTGAGCCAGGCCGTAGTATGTCCTTTCAACCCACCGCCCCTTGCATGGGGTTATACCCGCGCCTACAATTGCAACATCTCTCATAGGCATCCCCTTTCTTCTGCTCACAATGTTCCGGTTTTCTCCGGGTTTCCTTGTCCCTCTTAGAGGAGGTTGTCCTTCTGGAGGTTCGTCATCGCCGCCTCACAGGATGTGGTAATGTGACTCAGGGCCTTGGAGATGCAGAGGTTCACGTGTGCCAGATCTCTCATTTCGAGCCTCCCGAGGCATTCGGTCACGTTCTTCTCTGCACCGTGGTAATTGATTGATTTTACAATATTCCAGGCGATACGGATCTCCGTCAGGAGCAATTGCAGATAGGCTTTGAGTACCTTTTCGCCTCCAACCCTTTCCTCGCCCTTGAGTGCCTCCACGTGGGCGAGGAGATTGGAGCCAATGATGAGCTGGGATTTGATCTTCTCGGAATACTGAAACTCCAGGATAAGCTTTTTGGCATTCATGGTTATTCCTCTTCGGTTGCTGCCCTAAAAAGATATGCCCACACCGCCCCCCACACTCGTCCCACCACGGCCTCCGCTGGCACCAATTCCGAAGTGTATGCGCGGCCTGTCCCAATACGCCCCCTCTTCCCAAAGGCGAATTTCCCTGCCCAAAAGAAGGGGATAGCTGTATGTCGTCTCCCCCATGGGAGCTTCCTTCGTTCCAACAATCTCACCTACAACAGTTACCGGTCGCTTGGAACGATAAATCTCCTCATCGAGAAATTCCTCCAAGACCACCATGAATCGGCCACCTGATTGATCGCTCGGTTTCGGACGTCCCCTCCAGTCGAGTGGTTGTTCGAGGATTTCAAGGATACCTCCTTCCTCCTTGTTCCCCACATCGAGAATCACCCCCCCCAATCTAACAACCTTTCCCCGATATCGTTCGGGCGATCGAAGGATCTCCGAAAAGGGGATCTTCTCATAACTCTCCTGTTGGTTTGGGCGTTCTTGGGTTGTGGAGCAACCGCCGAGCATGAAAAGGAGCGAAAGGATAGCCCCCATCGTGATGACGTAAAAGGCCCGAGAACCTTTAAGCCATTTTTCCATTCCATCCTCCATTATTAACCCCTTCATTTAAGCCTCCTTACCGATAGTCTTCCCTGACGGGGTGAAAAACGTCAATAACTCGACAGCGGGTAATCGTCCTACCGGAGTGAGTGGCCTTTGGTGGAATTATTGCCACCGACCCTGGCCCGAGGACTTTCGTTTCACCGTTGATCGTAAACTGCACCTGGCCCTCTAAAACGGCGGTAATCTGTTCATGCGAATGAGAGTGCTCGGGCAAAAGACCACCGGCCCCGATGTCCCAGTACGCAAATGTCATGTTCTCGGAATGCACAATGCGGCCCTTGAAACCGGGAATAAGCTCTTTTTCCTCGAGCTCATGGAGATTGAGAAAAGGCATATTTACACTCCTTTCTGATTTAGTGATCAAGGCAGAATAACGGAATAAACATCATCAGGACTCGGAGGCCAGGAAACATAATACATCCTGGAATCCATTTGAACAAGTAGTTCATCTCTCGAACCGGTAGGGGAGGCCGATGAATCGGCGTTGCCAAGACGGTGTTACCCCATGTTTTCTTCCCCGGGAAATGGTATATTAATGAAGCGAAACTGCTGCTCATTGGTGCAGGAAAGGCAACTAAAGGAGGAAAAAATGGCCCGGATAGGAACGATTGCGGAGACGATGAATGCGCTGGTTCGCGAGGGTTTTGCCCATGAGTTCGGCAAGCCTCAAGGAGAGACAAGGGAAAACCCCGTATGGAAGAGGGTCCGCAATGCCGGATCGAGATTGTGGCTTGACACCGGCGACATAGAGGAGGCCTCGAGCTTATGGAGCTCGGAATTTGAGGCGCTCACCACTAACAATACCCTCCTCAATAGAGAGGTTCAGAAGGGTATCTACGACGACTTCATTCGGAAGACCTCGTCAACCGTAAGGGAGGCCGCTCCTGACATCGATGAGGACCAGTTATTGCTGGAGGTGGCATTCGCTCTGAACGCCTACCACGGCCTCCGGCTTGTGGAGCAATTCGATGCGTATGTGAGCGTCGAGCTCCATACCGATCTCGCAAATGATGTGGAACGAAGCGTGACATACGGCAGGAGGTTTTACGAGATCTGTCCCGAGAGGTTCTACGTGAAGGTCCCCCTCGCACCGGCGGGGTTTCTCGCGGCTCGAAGGCTCGGTCAGCTTGGTGTTCCCGTGAACTTCACCCTCGGGCTTTCCGCCAGACACAACTACGTAGCCGCCCTCCTATCGCGTCCTCGCTACGTGAACGTCTTTATGGGCAGGCTTAATTCCTTCGTGGCTGACCACAATCTCGGCGACGGACAAAACGTGGGCGAGAAGGCAACCCTCGCAACCCAGAGGGAAATCCTGAAGCTCAGGGAGGCGGGAAGGACGGAAACCCGCCTCATCGGTGCGAGCATGAGAGAGGGCTCCCAAGTGGCCTCTCTTGCGGGGGTCGACGTGCTCACGATGCCCCCCAAGGTGGCCGCCCAGTTTGCTGAGAATCCAGCGGAAAAGGTCTCCTCGCAGGTGCAGAATGATCCCCCCGTAACCCTCGCAAGGGGAGTTAGCCTCGATGATTTCAACGGCACGACTTTGTGGGAAGTATCGAAGGAATTCAAGAACTGCGTCGAGGCCCTCGTGAACAAGGATGTCGACGTTTTGACCCCGGAGGATCTCCAGGCCCACTTTGAGGAAGTTGGGTTTGGCGACTTCCTTCCCCGGTGGTCCGATGAGGATCTTCGGGCGGTTGTGGCTGACGGCAAGATTCCGGTCTATGACAGGTGGAGGGACAGGCTTTCTACCGGGCACATTGGGATGGACGCCCTCATCAACATAAGCGGGCTCCACTCATTTGCAACGGACCAGAAGGCCCTGGATGAGCGTATAAAATCGTTGGTATGAAGCCTCTCCATGTATTTGATGGAGGCCCTCCCCTCCCCGTTCAAATAGAAGTCCCCAACCTATCGACGCTCTTCCATTGCCAATACAGGATATATCCCCCCCAGAGGAGCGATACCATCATCAGAACAATACCGACGGCATAGGAAATATGGGCGATCAGGTGATCGTAGTGCAACCACCCAAGGGTGCCGAGGATATTTTGCCAATCGTGGCCGTCAACCTCACGACCCGTAACGCCTCCTATCAGTATGAGTCTCAAGGCCCGTGCGTCGTTGATATACGGGGCAATGTCCATGAAATTTTGCCCGAGCCACCACAGCGAAGCCGATGCTCCGAAGGTATTGCGCGTTGTTATCAAAAGGCCCCCCATACAGATGAGGGGCATTAAGAGTTGACCCAAGGTTCCACCGAGAAACATGATAAAACGTCCAAAGGGCATGAAAATAATGTGCCCGGCTTCATGAAATGGAAGATTGACCAGGTGCATGAAGGGCATTACCGCGTAGCTACTTTCCAGTGACGTGAAGATGAACTTAAGCCCATAGATGATAAGCACCACATAGAGAACAGCCCTCCCTCCAAAGTAAAAAATGTTGACCTCAGGCTCGATATAGAAGAGCAGATCCCGTAACCAATCCAACAAGGCGGGTTTATCGGATTCCTTTCTCCTGGCTGGGACTCCCTTGAGCCGAAGATTATCCTCGCTTCCCGTCTCCCCGGGCGTAGAGTATTTATGGAAAATGATCCCGCACTTGAGGCATTCCACATTTCCATCGGTTTCCTCAAATCCACACATGGGACATATCATGAGCTCTTCTCCAATGCCAAGGGGAACTTATTGCCCCAGATGACTACGCGACATGTTCAATAGGGACCTCCCCAACTGAGATGGATCCCGATCAATACGAAGGCCACTACCATAAGGCCAATGAGCATTCTGTTCAGAATATCGTTCTCCTCCCGCTTACCCTTCACCGAGATAAACACCTTTGCACATACCGTACCATCGATTAGCTTATTCTAATCATTTGAAATTATTATAAAATCTAGATATCTCCCCATTAACTCCGGTAGAATGGTGATACATTTTTTCAGGGGCGATGAAATCATTTCACACATTGGATTCAAGGAGAATTGTGAGGCTTAGCGGCAGGCGCTGGCAATCCCCCGGTGTTAGAAATTGTTAAATACTATGAATCTCCTTCAGAGGCATACCAAATCCCTATAAGATCATTCAATCTAAATGCCTTGATTTTACTAATCTTGTCATCGTTGAGCAGCATGGCACGGCATTCGCATAGAGAGAAGACGATGAAGCGGTTTCTCACCTGGGCCATATCTCTGGGGTCCTTGGGCCTTGGAGTTCTCCTCCTGCTATCGGCACCGGAGTCCCTTCTGATCTGGTGGGGCGAGGCCTTCCAGGGACAAATGGTTCGTTGGTTTCCGCACCTTCCCGTATTTCTCCTCGCGATAACCGCCTTGTGGGGTTGGCATCTGCGCCAAGGCAAAGTGGCCCTTCTTGTCATGCTGATGGCAGCTGCTCACGTACTGTTGGCCCGGCCTCTTCCCGAAGGGTTACCCCAAGCGCTATCGCCCGAACCTCTGAGAGAAGGGCTCGCGGTGTTCCTGCCGTGGGCATTTCCCCTGCTGATGAGCTGGCCTGAGACGAGCTTTAAGAGGCCCATGGGATGGGCACGCCTTGGAGCAGCCCTTTCCGTACTGCTGGGCGCATTCATTTGGGCCTGGAACCAGGGGTTCGTGGGGTCATGGCTGGCCGATCTGGCCGGGATCCCCGGTGGAGTGAAAAGCCTCTCGGCCCTTCTGGCACTTGTAGCCCTTTGGGTCTCACCATTTGGGGAGGGGCCAGACTTGAGGACATCGTGGACATGGGCCTTGATATCACTGGGGCTCGCCTCCTTGCATGGGGAGCCGTGGTGGCCCAAGTCAGTTTCGGGCGCTCCATGGCCCGTTTTCCTCTCCTTCAACGGGCTCTTCCTTTTGGGGGGTCTTTACGGATTGACCTGGAGACAGGCCTACCTTGATGAGTTGACAGGCTTGCCAAGCCGTCGGGCTTTTGAGGAAAGCATGCGCAGGCTGGGAAGGTACTATGCCATCGCCATGGTGGATGTCGACCACTTCAAGAATTTCAACGATCGGTATGGACATCAAGTAGGCGACCAGATCCTGCGGTTCATCGCGGTACGGCTCAAAAGGGTATCCTTCGGCCAGGCTTTCCGCTATGGAGGGGAGGAATTCGCCCTCATTATGCCCGGGCGGAGAGCACAGGCGATGGTTCCGCATTTAGAGGGACTTCGTCGCTCCATAGAAGCGTCCACGTTCACCATCAGGGGCGAAAATCGACCCGCCCGCAAGCCACCGCGAAACGCTCGGCCATCTGGTGGAAGGGAACAGCTTGGGGTAACCGTGAGCATCGGGGTAGCCCGCAAATGCCCTCTCCATTCCACGCCGGAGGAAGTGGTGAATGCGGCGGATAGGGCTCTCTATCGGGCCAAACAAATGGGACGGAACCGCGTTGAGCCCGAAAGGAGAAATAGACAGTGGGAAAGCTACGCGAGGAGAATTACTTGCGGCGGGACAAAAAGCGAACAGCAGCAAGAAAATAGAGACCGTTTCCACCTTGACTAGCCCGCATTGCTGCCGAATCTTTCTCCTTCCCTTCTACTCACTCGTTGGGAGAAAATAGCCCGAAAAGGTGATGGCGTAGTCGATTTGGAATTTTCCTCCCCCACCATCGCCAGCGAGGAAGACGTCGATGGCCATATCAGGGTTAAACACGATCCCTGTCCGAAAATGAGAAACCAGGAGGGATGCCCACGGTGTAACGATAAAATCCATTGCCAGACTTCGATCTGCAGCCTTCCCATTGATCCTGAGTACGAGTTCAGTGGCATCTTTTCTGAACCGGGTCGTTGCCACGAGATCCGTCAAGACGAAGAGCCGATTTGCCATCTTGGAAGCGGGAACTGCGCGGTGCCTTCGCTCCCTGGTCTTGTCGTCAACGGAAGACCGGCCGTGCCAGGAAAAGAAACTCTCGGCTTTTTCCCCGGCCACGGTGGAGGGCGGATTGGTGACTCGAACCGGGATGCTCTGCCCGGTATCGTTTATCACCTCTACCTTGGCAACATCGCCTATTTTCACTTCTGGGGTATTGACCACATTGACATCGCCGCTAATGCTCACATCGGGCATGCTCCTGATGATCACGTCCGGGGTATTCACCACACTCACGTCTCCCCTGATCCCTACTTCTCCCTGGATAGGCACCGGAAACGGGCCGAGCAGTTCCACCCTATTCACCAACTGACCCCACGTGGGATCAAGGAAAAGGGCGCTGAAAAAAAACAGACCGGTAAGGTAAGCTATTTTCCGAACCATTTCCCACCTCCTCTTTCAATAATCTATCCTTTTAATAATCCAGAAGATGCCCTCAGATCAACAGGAAAACATATCATACCGCTCTCTATTTCCCCGCGTCGCTTCATCTGACGATATCGTTGAGACCGTGTAGTTTCCTGGTTTTTCCGGATGGCATCTTCGTAATCAACTTCCGCTTCGCCTCAGTACCTTTTAGTTTGATACCTTAACAGGAATACCCCAGGATTTGAAGCACTTTTGGATGAGGCGTTTGTCGGTACGTGGAGATATGCAACGGACCAGGAATTAGGTGACGACGGTCAGGAGCCAAGACAAGGACGACGTTCTTCCGGGTAGGGCCAGCGGTTGCCCACCGGCCCCCCCACAGATCCGGACGTGAGCAATTAACTCATCCGGTTCCTCGGCACATAGCATCTGCTGCCCCCCAAGTGGAAGTCACCTCCCCCTTGCTCC
>Ga0209636_10004160_pt1 | contig 14768 bp, 15 predicted proteins | sample DeeMarSWOR152_54_FD_187464 | JGI IMG/M metagenome (GOLD analysis project Ga0209636, IMG submission 187464) | Marine sediment microbial communities from White Oak River estuary, North Carolina - WOR-1-52-54 (SPAdes) (version 2) | ecosystem: Environmental > Aquatic > Marine > Intertidal zone >...
TCGTTCTTCTGTCTCCACCGGGAAAACCATAAGGCTCAGCCCTCGAATTTCCGTTTTGGTCTTCAAAATAAGATAGACTGAAGCCTTATTAACCTTAATCTCTGTGAATCCATAGACCTATTTTCAATGCATGAGGAAATGAAACTCTTATTGCGAATTTTCAATCCTATTCTCCCACCGCTGATTAAGCCTTGCGAATAACGACAGTTTTGCCCTCAATGGTAGCCTTCAGTTTCTCTTCCGCCTTGAATGGTAGCGAGGCAATAGCATTTTTTGGCACGTGCAGAAATTGGTATTTGTTGAGTTTCGTCTTAAACTCTGTTGCAATCTCTTCTTCGGCTTTCTCAGCATGTAGGGCTCCGTCTGCTGATTGTTCATCTGTCTTCTTCTCCATTTTATTCCTCCTTGACGCTTTTACAAGAAGAATTAGGGCTTTTCATTAAAAAAGGCTTGTAATAGGCTGCAAATAGGAAAATAAACCTGAAATGAAGCACTCATTAGTTGAGAGAAAGTATCCAGTTTTCTAGAATCCTGAATTTCCTTATTGTGTCTGTTGGTAGACCGATATCAAAAAACATCCAGACGAAGACTGCTCTGATCCAATGCGTGTTTAGGAGATATTTTGAGTTCACTCCGATTGTGGCAAAGCCCTTGTCATTTACTGAGACTGTGAAGGTTGCTGTCTTGCCAATGCCTAAAATTATTGTTCTCCTTATATTAACGAACGGTACATTATAGAAAATTCTTCCTTTCTGCCCCCAAGGACCGTAGTATTCAATGACTTCAGTTATTGGAGAATGTACCCTATTGATGGTTCCCAGATAGTTCTTGACAGACGCCCAGTCAAGATTGCTCGAAATGTTCAGAAAAACACCAGAAAGCAACGTCTCTGTAAGATCATGACATTCTTCTCTGGTGAGATTGGGAAAGAACTCGCATAATCTTGATTGATACCAACCTTCGGGAGATTCGGTAGGACGCTGGATAAATGCACTAATTGGAACTGCATAATCAAATAAGGTTTCATCTCCTGTCTTAAGGCAGATGTGTAGGGTGTCTCCCCAGTCTGAAAGGACCCAGTATTCTTCGGATGGAGCTAATTTCATATAAGGGAACCAGCCTGTAGAAAGAGATGCAGGATGGTAGGTAACATCGTATCCCTTGGCTTGAGCGCGCGAACACAAAGCCTGCAGATCAATTGAACCAGTTATGCGAGCACTAGTGTGATCTCGGTAGTAGCCGAAGTAGCCTCCAAATTCGTCCTCGTGTACCAGTATTAGAGAAGAACAGAGCGGTATAAGAATTGGAACGGAAACAATCAGCGTCATCATTAAAGCAGCGGATCTGGACGATTTTCTCCTAAGAAACATCGTTCTAAAGATCACTCGCCCTATCTCAAAAATCATGGCTCCAATGTAGAGAATGGCTGCAACCAAGAACAGTTGGAAAACTGTCCAAATTGAAAAAACATGGTCATACATGTGGAAATATGAAAAGGTTAGGTCTGCGATGTAGAAGAAGCCGTATAACGCTAGGACTACGGCGATTGCAGCCATGATCCTGTTCATATATGGTATGAGCCGCTTTGAAGAGTTCAATTACCATAACCCACATTTAGAATGTTCATGTTCCACTAAACGGGATGACCTCTTCACCAATTCATATACGGGTTATCTTCCTTAAATTGTTGATGTAACTTCAAATGAGAATAGACAAATAACCGTTCGAGAGTTTAGTGTTATAAACCTCTTGTTGCTAAGTGGAAATTGAACAGCCATGTTGCTTTCGATGTTCACATCGTTTCTTTTGGCGAGAAGATTCAGAATGAAGATTTTTTTGCCTTTGATTGCTGCTGTCATAATGTTCATATCTTACTTTTCCGTGGGCTTGCCGATTAGGGCTTTAACAGGCAGTGATTTTTCAACACCAAGCACCTATCCGCTTCCACTTTCATTTCCTTTCCACTCCGTTAATAAAATTCAAGGTCTCCTCTTTGAATCATATGAAATCTACTTTCTGAACTACAGAATTATAGAATATTGGAGCCACGGATACCCTGGCTTCGGTGTTTATTACCATCTTAGTTTTGCTTATCATTTCTTGCTGTTTAACGTAGCAGGTGCAATTCTTGGGTACGGGTTAAGCAGGGCAAAATCCACATGGAGATATTTTGCCAGAAGAAAACCTGAAACGGAGACAACTTGGAAGAAGATTAGAGGGATATTACTTGCCTTGATGATTCTTCTTTCTTCTTCTTTTGGAATTTTTTCTGTTCTATGGTCTTGCCAATGCATTGAGGTAAAGGCGAGAATAATTAAGAAGGAGTTTTGGGTGGTTCTCAGTAAAAGACCGCCTTGTTTTTTCTATCTGGACAATGGAGAGCGACTGAGAGTATCTTACGACGATCACACTGAATATCAAGAAGGAGATCTATTCACTTACAGGAAGAGTCTGAGTGAAATCCATACTCCGAGATGTGATTCTGAATTTTCACTTCGTAACATGTCCCTAATAGGAATTGTAACACTAATCGTTCTAACCATATTCTTAGGATTAAGTTGCATTACAACCGAAATACGCAACAAAGAAGAAAAGAGAAAGGGGGATGATTATGTTGATTAATAGAAAGGCTGAAATTGGGATAATATTGTTGGCATGTAATATTCCTGCCTATGTTTTCGTTATCCTAGTGCTTAACTACATCAGTGACTACCGGCATAATTTTGCTCTTCTCGATGTGTTCGCAATTTCAGGTCTCTTGCTTTACATTATGGGCAGGAAGGAATTTTTGAGTCGCCCTGAAAAAGATCGAGTCATACATGGCATTTCACTAGGCTTCGGTCTAGTTCTTCTGATTATTGGAGTAATCTTCAGTCTTTGGTGGTATTCTGCTACACAATATGACGCTATGAGGTTAGGAATCCCTGAAGGAGACTATTTTATCCAGCACTCCCCAAGTCTGCTTTTCTTTATTCTGTGGGCCATATCAGGAACTGTACTACTGATTGATAGACAAAAAATCATGACTACTAGAAATAAAAAACGAGGAGAAATTTCAGATTTGAAGTACACTGCATCAATGTGTGTGTGCTTAGTAATTTAAGGAGAAAACTTGCATATGTATGGGAATTGTGAGGGTTAGTAATTATGGAGTTGGAAAAATTCATAGACAAGTTTGCTATTAAACCTAACATGCCTTTTGAACGTGTAGTGGTCTTCATTGATGGAGCATACTTGCGGATACGGTGCAAGGAGTTTGGTGGACATGATAATATTAAATGGTCAAAACTGTCTTGGACATTCATTCGCATGTTTAACACATATCGTACTAACCCCTTCAATGCAAACTTAATCAGAATATACTTTTACGATGCAATTGTCCCAGAGACAGACCCAGATTATAAAACCCAAGTCAAATACTTCCAGAGAATTCGCGGAAACTATGCATTTACGGTTAGACTAGGAACATTGAAGAAATCTTATGGGAAAAGATATCGACAGAAAGGAGTGGATATTCTCATGGCAATAGACGCACTGACGAAAGCGTATCAAAACCAATACGATACAGGTATGTTTCTGCTTGGAGACGCAGATTTCAAACCATTAATTGACGCGGTGAAAAACGCTGGAAAAAAGACATTAGGGATTTACTATAAACCGACTTGCCCACAGGACTTGTCAGACAGTTTCGATTGGCGTATCTGGCTTAGTAAGGAAAACTTTAAGGCATTTTTGGAAGATAAATCCTAAACAAGTATCTGGACCTGAACTTTCTTGAAAAATTCAGAGAATCTAGAGCGCAAGGCGGTTGACGCCAGCTCCGTTGGATACTCTCCGCCATGTTCGTTGACTTAAGCGCTTAAGCATTCTTTCACTTGTTTTTTCTACCAGACCTTACGCGAATTAAGATGGAACTTAATTCTGTGCATACGTATGCAGAAAATTAACTTGCATCTTAATTCGTAAGGGAGGCAGGAGAAAAATCTCGAAGATTTCTTCCACAAATAGGCTATAAGGCGGTTGACGGCAGCGAGTATTCATACTCTTTCGTTGCATTAGACACGTTCCGAAAACATTTCTACGCATATCTGCTTCCAAACGGCTACATAAAAAGAGTCAGCAGAGGCATCTACAAAATCACACCGAAAGGACAAAAACTCTTAGAAATCCTGAATTAGCGCGCGCAAAGTAGATGAGGTGTCCAAAAAACTTGAAAAAGGGCTGAATGCACTTTCCTTTTGGCCTCTACAATCTAAGTTCTTTAGACTCTTTGAATAGGGCGTGCCATTCATCTTGTTTCATAAGGTTCTCGAGAGCTTCGGCGTATATCTTTACTTTCAGGGTTTCGGCATTCTTTACTGGTTCCTCTTTTGTGTGTTTTCGACCAGCCTTTTCGAGTTGTTTTAGCATCGCGACAGCCAGTTTTTCGAGAGTCTCGGGTGATACGCTGGAGAAATGGTGATGCAACTGAGAAGCAGTGAAGATTCCTCTTAGATGTATTATCTGGGTTTGTATGAAGTACCTCTTGGCATCTTTTGGTATGCAATCGTAGTCCATTATGAAGAAGGCCGCTACAGGGCTGTAGAACTTCTGCAGGATACCGTGTTCCTCGGGTTCAACCCTTTCCAAGTAGATGAGTTGAGCCTTCATCAACAGGTTGAGGTGGTAGCCGACCGCTGCCCTTGTCAGACCGAGTTCATCGGAAAGCTGAGCCTCTGTCATGGGATGCTCGCACAGCAACTGTAGAATTTCCGCTCGCGTGAAGTCGGCGAGTAGTCGGATCTTGTCGGGGTCTTCTACGATGCAAACAGCCATTTGGAGGAGTTTAGACATACCTTGTTTTCCTCCGTTATCCTTTTTCATGGACTCCACTTAACCTCCTGTGAAGAACGTAAGTTTAAGCCCGACGTAAGACACGTAGACGAGTATAAGCACCAGCGCTTCTTTTCTTTCAAGTCTCATGTTTCTCAAAAATAGACCTAGCACAAGAAAGGCGATTAGGAACATGAATGGTGTGTCAAATTGTAACAGTATGGGATCAACTGTAAACCCTGAGATCATAGCACCAGCACCCAATGAGAGGAGGATGTCGCAGATGTTGCTTCCAATCATGTCGCCCACTGCTATGCCTGCTGCGCCCCTTCGTAGGGCGGTTATGTCGACAGTCAGTTCTGGCAAGCCTGTGCCTAAGCCAACTATCAGCAGACCCGTAACAGAAGTGTGGACATGCCACAGTTCAGCCAGTTGGACACTGCTTCTCACAACGACTTCTCCAGCACAAAAGAGAATTCCCATCCCGATCAGGATCATCAGGATATCCTTGAAGGGGTGCCTTTTTGGTGTTCCTTCCTCTACTTTAGAGGTTGATCTGAAGTGTGCTTTCTGCCTGATGAGGTAGATGAAGTATAGTAGATAAGCGAGTGTGACAACGACTCCTTCTAGAGGCGTTATTTTCAAGTCCAACGAGACTAAAGAAAATAGAATCAAGGACAGAATTAGCATAGTTCCCTCTCTCTTCAGCTCCCGTCGGGTTATGGACATCAATCCAACAAGCCCCACGATGCCCATAATTATAGTGACTTGATTGATGTAGGAGCCGATTTTGTTGCCAACCACGATGCCAGAAACAGCAGACATTTCGGCACCCATAAGTATGTCTACGGCTCCTGTCACGCTAACAGCTATTTCCGGCAAAGAGGTTCCTATAGCCACAACCGTTAACCCTATGAACAGGTGCGAGATCCCAAAGCGGCGAGCCACGTTCTCGAAACCCCGTACGGCTAATTGGGAGCCCAGCCAAAGCCCTAATAAACCGAGCGCCAAAAAGATGAGCGGTTCCATCATCTACATCATGCTACCCTATCATGCGTTTGAACACATATCTCGAGACCTTAATTTAAATATTTAGATCAATAAGAAAATTTGAATTAAATTATCGGTGTGAGTTCAAGAGAGGAAAGGGGCAAGACTTTCTTTTGAGTTGCGTCATCTTTTGAATGTGAAACTTTCTATTGCTCATTCCTGGGTGCGCGCATTGTTTTTTTGACATGGTTTTTCAAGCATAGTTCTTTTTGCCAAAATAGGTTAAATCTGGCTTCTTTCTCATTTTACTTGATTGTTTTGGGACCAGAGCCAGAATTGGCAAGCGTAACCGTTGATGGCGTCTCGCGCACATTTGAAACCTTAATGCAAGATTCTGCGTTTTCAAACTCAAGCGGTGACCAAACAGCATAACTTTCCAAGCGTAGAAAAATCTTGAAAGTTTTTCCGCGAATAGGTTGCTAACCCGTTGGCATCAGCTCCGTTCGATACTTTCCGCGCGCGCACGTAGATGAGCTACCGTTTGACTATAACCTCATCCTTTGCAAGCCTGTGGACAATCTGCCAGCCGTTTCGCAGATACGTCAGCAGTTCCCCTTCTTTAATCTGCTTAAACTGCTCGCCGCAATGGACTCCGTCGGGGCAGTCCGTGTTCTCTTCAGCGAACTCTTTCTCGATTCGTTTGAGTAGCCTCTGAAGGTCGGTTTGAAGGTGTATCTTCTGGTTAGTTGTCCAACGTATCGCTTGCGGGTTTCAGGCGACATTGTTTCTAATTCAGCTCTGATTCTTGCCTCACTCAGTTCCTGTGCGCTCAACTTGGGCACTGCGTCAATGTAGCCGTAAGCCTTCAAGTAAATATCTCGCTGAAGGTTCTCTGACGGTATTATGTAACGGGCTTCGACGTCTCTGCCCGTTCTGATTTTATGTCCCATCCAATACTTCGCAACAAGCGGGTGAGCGCCGCCAGCTGTTATGTATGTCTCAAACGCCTTTCTGAGCCGATGTGTAGTGATTTTTATGCCCGTCTTTTGCGATAATCTTCTGAAAACAACGCTTAGGCTCTTGGGCGTCAAGGCTTCGTAAGGCTTATTGTTTGAGGCGAAGATTGGCGTATCATCGGTTATCTCTTCGCCACGTTGCCTTCTGACCAAAAAATACACTCTAAGGCTTTCAATAGCGTTGGTTCCAATCCACGTCTCGTATTCAACGTTTTCCTTGCCTCGATACACGTTCATCTTGTGCGCGATAATTGTTGGGTCTTCAACGGCTTTTCTTACGTCCTTGTAGGTCATGTTAACAGCGTCGTCTCGGCTGATTCCGCTGTCCTTCAGCACGTCAATGAAGGCTCTTTCTCGTTCATCTGCAGCGTTCCTTACCGTGCGCAGATCTTCCATTATTATCGGCGAGATGCTCCTTGAAGATGCTGAAGGAGATTCAGGTTTAATCCTTGCACTCCTCGGCACGTTAGCGTTAATCAACGCCTTAGCGCCTTCAAAGTAGGTTTTAGGTGTAGCCCCGTTACCGTGTTTCTCAACAAGATAATCGGCGAAGTCTGCGAAAATCTCTTCCCACTTATCCCAAGCCTTAACCAGATTTTCTTCAATGTCCTTCCTGTACTCGTCTACAATCTCGTCGAAGCCTTTACTGAGAAATTCTGAGAATAGCAGTGCACCTCGCACATAGATTAACTTCGTTGAAGTTTTCTTGCACTTCCGTCTTATCATCCGCTTTCCTGCTTCGCTGGCTTCAACGATGGCTATTCGTTCGTGGTCTTTAGGTCCGATTGTCTCTTCCATTTTTGTTTTCTCCTGTTACGTAAGGGTCAAGAGTTGCCACGCAACTTTAACACGGGCGATTAGATAAAGCTTCAAAATAAGGTGACAATTATGAGAGCTTATTAACCTTTAATCTAATTCTGAAAATGTTGAGACCACGAAACCCGAAATTCGTTATTTATTTCTGATGGGGAAAAATCCGGGCAATTGTCCGAGAAAACCTATATTTAAGTTAAAATCAATCTTAGGTGAAGGGGCCCGTAGCTCAGCTTGGTTGGAGCGACAGGCTCATAGTTTACGCTTAGAAGGGAGACCTGTTGGTCGAGGGTTCAAATCCCTCCGGGCCCATCAAACTTTGTTGATTTGTGCAGATGTTTTTGTGGCATCAACGTTGCCGTTATTCAAATTCTTTTAGGAGATTATTCTTCGTGTTTATGTTGTTTCATCCATCTGGCGACTTGGCGTAGAAACGAGTTCGGTGTAACATCGATTACTGAGATGTCCACCGTGCCTACTCTCGTTACGGGTTTGTCTTCTGACGTAGATGCGGAAATTACGTCTGACCAGTACATTCTTCCTTGAAGGAAGTCGTTGGTTAGGCTTTCGGTTGCTTGCAGTATGTCTATGTAGGAGAAAGCAACGCCTTCAGCCCATTTGAGCATGGTCATGTTTCCAGTTCTGATAAGCGTAGCGATTGTCTTAGCCAGTCATCTATAGACGGATAACGGGTGCACTCCAAAATAATCAGTTGCTTAGGACTACGACAAACAATCTCAACCATAAATGAAACTCCAACTCTGGTCAATAACATTATAATTGTAGTTGTAGGCTGCCTTAGTAATTCTTCTCCAAGACTCGCAATTCGTCGCCTAAAACCCTTGAATTAGTTTTATTATCACATTTAGATGTAAGTGTAAGCGGATGTGAAGAGTGTGACTGCTGAGCGCCTTTCCACACGGGTGAATTCTATCAAGACTTCACCAATAAGAAAGTTGATAGACATGGTAGATGAGATACCAGGCGTTATCGGGCTGCATGCTGGTGAACCTGACTTTGACACTCCAGCACATATTAGAGAAGCAGCAAAGAAGGCTTTAGATGAAGGCTACACTCACTACACGTATACGGCTGGTTTACCTGAGTTAAGAGCAGCCATAGCTGAAAAGCTGATGAAGGAAAACAACATCAAGGCTGACCCAGAAACCGAGATAACCGTTACTGTAGGCGGTTTTGCAGCCATATTTGCAACCTTACAAGCCGTGATAAACCCTGGTGACGAGGTTATAATTCCAGAACCTGTCTGGCCCTCCTATGAAGGATTTGTGAAACTGGCTGGAGGTAAACCTGTTCTCTTTCAGCTGAAGTCACCCAACTACTCCATGAACACAGACCTGTTGAAAGAGAATATCACTGAACACACGAAAATGGTGATAATCAACACTCCGAACAATCCGACAGGTGAAACATACAAGCGTAAAGAACTTTCAGCTTTAGCGTCTATCGCAAAGAAGCACGACTTTTTAGTAATAGCAGATGAGGTATACGAGAAGATAATTTTTGATGATGCACGCCACTTCAGCATAGCAAGTTTTGCGGGCATGAAAGAAAGGACAGTCACGGTCAATTCGTTCTCAAAAACCTACGCCATGACTGGGTGGCGTATCGGATATGTTGTCGCTAATAAACAAATCACTGTTGGCCTTCGCCGCATACACTCATACACAGTCTCTTGTGTAAGCCCCGTTCTTCAGAAAGCAGCCTTCACGGCTCTAACAGACTCTCAAGATTGCGTGAAGCAAATGGTCAAAGAGTATAAGGAGCGCCGAGATATCGCTGTTGAAGCGCTAAACAACATATGGGGTTTCCAATGCGCCAAGCCTAAAGGAACTTTCTACCTTTTCCCCGACATCCAAGGAGTAAGGTTGCCCTCTGTCAAACTTGCAGAACTAATGTTAAGAGAGGCAAGGGTGGCTGCGATACCTGGCAGTGCCTTTGGAAGAAGTGGTGAAGGACATCTACGAATGTCGATTGCGGTCTCCAGAAACGACCTGTTAGAAGCTATAAAAAGAATTGAAAACTTCACGAAATCATTCTCAAAATGAAGCTAGATAACGTGACTACTTCTTGCTTTCTTCACGGCTACAACGTGAAGATGACTTCCTATACCTGAAATGTAAGATTCATCATAAATTTTGTGCAGTATCTTAGCCAACTTCTCCTTCTCTATAGTGTCTTCGAAAATTCTTTGCCGCTTTTCTGCTGGAAGAGTTGAAACAAAAGAGTCAAGCATATCTAGACCAAAGCCTAGGGGCTTCCCCACAATCTTGATGGTCTCCAAACCATACTTCTTTAGTAGCATAACAAATTCCGTTGGAGTGAAAGACTTGGATTCAAACAGTTCATAGCCCAAGCGATCTCCAGCAGTCGCTATTCCAGTTTGCAGAAAATCGAGAATAAAATCAAGAGACCTTCCTTGCGACAAAGCTCTAAAGACACGGTAAAGAGTGCTGTCAACTCCTGCAACGAGATAGCTATTTGGCTTGAGCACTCTTGATAGTTCACTCACGGTCTTTTCAGGGTCACCGCAGATGCATATAGGATCTGCTTCACACAATATGAAATCAAAACTCATTTCAGGATGCGGAATAGCCCGAATGTCAGCATCCAACAATTCAATGCGTCCAGTTAACAGTCTATCCTTGATTTTTTTCTTTGCCGTCATCAAAAGGTCAGTGGTCACATCGAGAAGCACAATGAAGCATTTTTTCCTTTCAGCCATTTTTATTGACCAGACACCTGCGCCACCGCCTGCATCAAGAATCAATCCTTGCTTGGGAAGGAAAGGCTGTATGTTGCTCCATGTTATTTCGTCATAAACAGGGTCGTCGCCAACTTTCCTATGATATTCGTCTTCAGCTTCTCTTTTGTGACATTCAATAATCCTCTGAATGTGTTCCTCTGTGGGCATTGCTAAACACTCAAATCATAAGTAACTTCAGTGAGTCTTTCAGCTTTCTCTCTGTGTATAAGCACGGTGTCTTCTATGCGGACTCCGCCAAAACCGATAATATAGATTCCAGGCTCAACCGTTACCACGTTTCCAGCCTTCAACAAATCTCTGCTTTCTGAAGTCAACGTAGGCAGTTCATGTACCTCAAGTCCGACGCCGTGCCCTAGACCATGGACAAAATATTTGCCATAGCCAGCCTGCTTAATGATTTTTCTTGCAACAGCGTCAGCGTTTTTGGCTTTAACTCCCTCGTGAAGACTGTCAAAGGTTTTTTGCTGAGCCTTCCTGACAGTTTGATAGATTTTTGCTTGTTTTTGCGAAGGTTTTCCGATTAAGAGGGTTCTTGTTAAATCTGCCCTGTAATGCTGGTATTTTGCGCCTAAATCAAGCACGATGAATTCGCCTTTTTTGATTTTTTTGTCTGTGCACCCACCATGTGGAAACGCTGAGCGCGGTCCTGAAGCTACTATGGTTTCGAAGGCTACACCCTCGGAACCGAGTTTTCGCATAGCATATTCAATCTCACCGGCAACTTCGTATTCCCGCATTCTAGGTTTGATAACTTCAGCCGCTCTTCTTATGCCTTCGTTTGTGATTTCTGCTGCCTTTCTCATGTAGCCCAGTTCGGTTTTATCTTTTACTTTTCGGAGACTCCAAACAAGTTGGCTCTGCGCTTTTAATTCCACGCCTCTTAGACCATTTTTGAGTTTTAGGAATATGGAAGAATCGAGAGCGTCGAAGCCTACTTGTTTAAGTTTGAGTTTCTTAATTTGCTCTGCAACTTTTTGGTCTGCACCGTCGCCAGTAGCCGTTTTTACGAGTTCTACGCGGCAATCTTTAACCGTTTCCTTTGCTGCTTCATAATTGACTCCGTAAACATAGAGAACAGATTCGTTTTTCGTCGGAACAAGCAGTCTTGCTCCGCCCAGGAAGCCTGCGAAGTATAGCATGTTTGTTTCGTTGGCAACAATATAGCCATCTGAGTTTTCACTTTGAAGAGAATCTTTTAATTTTTGAATTCGGTTAGTCAAGATGTTCCCAGCTTTTGAGAAAGAGTATGTGTATAAAACTATAACTTTTGCGCAGAGAATTTGGAACTGGGTTCGATTAGCCTCCACTCATTAGGGACATTAGAATGACGTTGTCTCCATTGTTTAGTTGCGTATCCACCCCTTTCAGTTGTCCAGTCAAAACGCCATTTATGGTCACGACAAAGCCCATCTTTACATCCTTAAGCCCTGATTCGTAAACCTCTTTTTGAAACGGTTTACCGTAGATTCCAGCTATTTTGTCTAATAGTTGCGACAATGAAGCGCCATCCTCGAGCTCAAACTCGTCTTCGCCCCTTTTTGTGATATTTTTTATGAAACCCAAATATTGAACCTTAACTTTTTTCATTTGTCAAGTCTTCCAGATTCATTCTTATATACATTGTAGTAGAGGCTTACGTTTCATAGTATTCTAAGAGAAGTTAAATATTTGACTCTTGCGCGGGGAGTGCGCGTCTTTGCGACGAAACAAGAAAACATATTTACTAGTTCATCTATCATAATCCTTCCAAAACATTACAGTTGGAGGAAAATCTTTGTTAGCATATGCAGGACGGATATTACGCATTGACCTTTCGACAGGAAAAGTAGACACCGAGCCATTGAAAGAGAAGATGGCTAAGCAGTTTATTGGAGGCATCGGACTTGGTTTTCGTCTGCTCATGGACAACTCCAAACCTGGCACTGATCCCTACAATTCTGACAATCCGTTAATCTTTACAACAGGGCCTCTTAGTGGCACAATGGGACCTACGGCAGGGAACGGTTATGCAGTTGTTTCGAAATCACCTGCGACAGGAGGAGTAGCTGAATCAAAGGCTCACGGTTTCTTTGGACCTGAATTGAAACGAGCAGGGTATGACGCTGTTATCTTTACTGGTAAGGCTGAGAAACTCGTATACGCATGGATCGACGACGACTCTGTTCAGTTGTTGGACGCTCAGCATTTGAAAGGAAAATCACCCTATGAAACGGATGTTGCAATCAGAGAGGATCTAGGTGATCACTATATCCGTGTTTCAGCAATCGGAGAAGCAGGAGAAAAATTAGTCCGTTTTGCTTCAATCATAAACGATGAATTTCGAGCAATTGGAAGGACAGGCATGGGCGCTGTGATGGGTTCAAAGAATCTGAAAGCAGTGGCCGTTCGAGGAACAAACGATGTAAACGTAGCAGACCTTGAAGGATTCAAAGAATTCATAAAGATGATACATGAACGCATGAAAGGCCCAGCGACTAGAAAATACAGAACTCTGGGAACACCCGAAAATGTTCTTGTCCTAAATGCCCTTGCAGCTCTACCAACTCGAAACTTCACTCAAGCTACCTTCGAAGGTGCAGAGAAAGTTAGCGGAGAATACTTGAACGAACGTTTTGTTGCAAAAATAATCGGTTGCGCAACGTGTGCAATGCGCTGTGACCATGTCGCTGTTGTTCCTGAAGGTCCATACAAAGGCTCAACTTCTAGGATGGAATTCGAATGTTTATGGGCACTGGGGCCAAACTGTGGTGTCGATCGTTTAGACGCTATTATCGAAGCAATGCGCCTGTGCAATCATTACGGAATAGATGGAATTTCTACAGGAGTCACTATTGGTTTTGCTATGGACTTGTATGAAAATGGAATCCTTACAAAAGAAAAGACTGATGGCTTGGATCTCCGCTTTGGAAATCAAGAAGCTTTGATAGAGATGGTGAAGAAAATCGGTGCTCGCAATGGCTGGTTAGGTGATGTGTTAGCAGAGGGTACTATGAGAGCGGCTGAGAAAATTGGCAAAGGAGCTGAACAATACGCTTGTCATATTAAGGGTTTGGAGCTACCAGGTTATGATATAAGAGGGTTGAAAACGGCAGCCCTGGGATTTTCTGTTTCCTATAGAGGAGCTTGCCATCTTCGATCAGGTGCTTACTCACCCGACGTCAAAGGAAAAGTAAACCGCTTTGTCATTGAAAAAGGCAGGGGAAAAATAGTTAAGGACGGCGAAGATCTGTACGATGTCATCGACTCTCTAATTCTATGCAAATTCTCACGGGGCACATACTACGACGGTCTTGAGGACATGGCAAAATACTACACTCTATCTACAGGCATCGAAATGACACCTGAAGAACTAATAAAAGCTGGTGAAAGAATAAACAACTTGGCAAGACTCTTCAACATCCGGGAGGGTGTTGGAACGAGAGAATTTGATGCTTTGCCACCGAAGATAATGAACGTGCCCATACCAGACGAAGGAGTTGCCAAAGGAAGCGTTGTTAACAAAGAAGAATTTGACATAGGTTTGGATGACTACTACGCAGTGCGCGGATGGACGAGAGAGGGCATCCCTACGGTTGAGAAACTTAAGGAACTAGACTTAGTCGAATATGTTCACATAGTCAAGAAAGGAGAAAAGAAGTGACATGGTAAAGCTTCATGAAAGAAAGTTCGTCTCAGCTGACCCTGAAAAATGCGTCGGCTGCTCAATTTGCGAATACGCCTGTTCAATGGTCAAGGAGAAAACCTACAACCCAACTAAGGCTCGAATACGAGCCGTACGCCTCGGCCCACTCGTGAACTTAGCCGTAACATGTAGACTTTGTGAAGATCCGCCATGTGTTGCTGCCTGCCCTAGAGACGCATTGTCCCAAGAAGAAAAAACTGGAATAATCATCGTCGACGAAGAGAAATGCAACGGATGTGGATGGTGTATAGAAGCTTGCGATTATGGCGCAATTATGTTGCATCCGGAAACAAAGGTTGTCTATGTTTGCGATACCTGCAAAGATCTAGGTAAACCTCAATGTGTTGAATGGTGTCCGGAGGAAGCCCTTGACTTTGTGACAGCTGATGTCTTGGCTCAAAAAGCACGAATAACAGTGACAAAGAAACTGTTCAAAGAAGCCATAGAAGCAGCAGGCATGAAAATCTAGCCTGCAAGCTCTCCTCATTTTTTATTGCACGGAACTTTTTCTGATAGCTCTAACAAGATAGAAGCATGCTTTAGGCGTGTACCAACCTGAGTTTAGAATCTTTGGCAGTTCAGAATAATTTCTAAGAAAAGAAGCAATATTTTTCTGAATATGCTTTTATATAAGTATCGAATGTCTGTTGAGTTTGAGCAGAATTGGGAT